>ERZ1034365.1188-NODE-1188-length-13586-cov-2.802428_pt1 | contig 13586 bp, 10 predicted proteins | sample MGYA00520615_ERZ1034365 | MGnify/ENA primary metagenome ERZ1034365 (study PRJEB33736, sample SAMEA104284505) | Azolla filiculoides | biome: Urban; feature: Water surface; material: Ditch water | place: Netherlands | collected 2015-10-28 | depth 0-0.1 m ... | reverse complement strand
ACAGTGAGATTTATAAAAAATCCGAAGAAAATGAGATAAAACTTCTCAAAATCAAGGTAACCACGTTAAACAATTAAGTTACAGGTCTCCGAGATTAAAGAAACCAAAAATTCTTTGTTTCAAAAGAAAATTCATCTAGTTCAAATATTGGAACCGGTACAAACATGACCGTTTCACTCGGATTCACATTAAGCACTGGCGGTGGACTGGCAGGACCTGTTATGGAATCCGAGACTACAGCTGATGCCACGACAGGAGTCAGTATGGAGCAATCCTCTTCGGATGGAAAAAGTATTACCAACACTTACAGCTTTAATCAATCGATATCAACAAGTAGCGACTCTGGCTGGGTAGGTAGCGATGCCGATTTATATATTGGAACTTCAGCCAATCAATTTTATGGAACCTATAATGAATTAGTTGCCTCTAGTAACTCTGACAATTCAATACCAATTAATGTGATTAATGGTTCTGGGACTGCATTGGTAATACATCCAAAAATTAATAAAGCTTTGTATTTCAATGAGTCGCCAGAAAAAACATTATTTATCTATTCACAATACAATATTTTAAATGATATTATTCCTAAATATGAAGACATTATCCAACAGATTGATGCAGGAACGCTTATTGCAAACCAAAATGGAGTGCTAACAAGAGAGGCTTACATTTCATCGATAAACCTTTGGAGGAAAATAATTCTAAACAACGAATTAGCTAAATACCAAGCACTTACTGACAAGGATGGACTTAAAACATCATTAAATGATATTATAGAGAGTTTGAAAGATCCTGTAACTAACAAACTCTCTGAATCAGGTGAACAACTCAAGAAGATGTTAAATGATACTTTTTATGAAAACATTTCTTTTGATGCTGGTGTAGGTGATTTCACTAAAGGATTTGGCATAGATCGTCTAACTGCGACCAGCCTTTCATATGAATTACAAGTTGATGCTTCAATTGGTGCGGCTTATGGAAATACATTCAACGACACTGGATTTGCTATGGATACAAGCACCAGCAGCGGATCTGGATCTGGAAGTTCTTCTGAAGATAGTGGTGATGAATCCACAAACATAAGCTACACACTCAACGATACTGATGCAGGTAATTTACTAAGCGTAGATGTCATCAATGCTTTTGATGGAAACGGTCCTATCTTTATTACCAAAGGCGGAGAAACGTCTTGTCCGTACGAAGGTGGAGAACTTTCTCATTTTTACAATCCAGCACATCCCAACGTAACAAAGCCCGAAGAGGATATTGTAGATTTAGAGGAGTCTGAGCGCATACCGCTGTCAACAGCAACAATGGCTCTGGAAAAACCAGAAATTACAGTAGCTGATGCAGATGTATCCGGTATTTTTGAAGGCCGCAATGCCGAATTCGTACTACAATTAAGAAACACTAGCACTATTAATAAAGACGCCACTTTTCTTCTTGTAGTAGATCAAACGACCAATCCGGATAATGCAGAAATCAACATTGAACCCAATGGAACTTTAATAAATATTCCTGCAGGGAAAACGGTGTTCTACACGATGACTCTCAAAAAAGTAAAACAAGACCAGTTTGATTATAGAAACATACGCGTATTACTAGAATCTACTTGTGATGGAAATGCTGTTGATGAAGTACTCGTATCAGCAAACTTCGTACCTGCCTGTTCCCCAGTAACCATAATGGCTCCAACCAACAACTGGTTATTGAACAAGAATAGCGCATTTGAAGGCACAACAACTAAGCCAGTGAATATTAAATTGGGAGATTACAATACCAGTTTTGCCAGTTTTCAAAAGATTAATTTAGAATACCGTTTAAAAGGCACTCCCAATTGGACTGGATTAAGAACTTATTATAAAAACCAAGCCGATTATACGACTGCTTTTAATGGAGGTGATCAAAATGTAGAACTTATTGTAGGCGATCAATTAAATTATGCATGGGATATTGCCGCTCTAGGCCTTCCTAATGGAACATACGAACTTCGTGCCCGTACAAGTTGTTACAATCAAACTGCTTATGAATCGGATATCATAGAAGGAAGTGTTGACCTAACTGCTCCAGTAGTATTTGGCACACCAACACCAAAAAATGGCATATTAAGTCTTGGTGACGATATTACTTTACGTTTCAATGAACCTGTCAAAACTAATGGTACTGTAACTAAATTTGAATTCTTGGTACAGAAAAACCAACTTCCGGTAGAACATGCGGTTTCACTGGCATTTAATGGATCAACCAATACGGCCACGATAAACAAACCCGCTATTGTAACTGGGGATTTTAGTATCGAATTCTGGCTTAAAAATTCAAGTCCGACCGGAACTTCCACCCTATTAAGCCAAAATAATGGAATAAAAATAGAATTGATAGATTCCGATTTAAAATACACCATTGGAAATCAAAACATTAGTGCAACAATTGCAAAAGACAGCACATTCAATCATTATGCACTTTCGTATGATGCTGTTGCCAATAAATTAAGTATTATTGAAAACGACAAAGAAATCCAGACACAAACACTTACTACAAAATTACAATTCACTAATGAAAATCCTGTAATATTGGGAGGAAACACCTTCAAAGGAAACCTCCATGATTTGCGATTTTGGAAACGAAATATATCTCGAGAAGATGCTGTATCCAATATGAATATTGCATTAAATGGTAACGAAACTGGGCTTTTAGGATACTGGCCAATAAATGAAGGAAACGGAACTATTGCCAATGACTTGGCTCGCTTCAAGAATCTTGTCATAAGCAACACCAATTGGGATATTACTCCCAAAGGGTCAGCCTATACCTTTGATGGTAGCAATTATTTGAATTTTGGAGCGGCCTCCAAAGTAATTATTTCTAAAGATATGAATGCAACGCTTTCGTATTGGATGAAAACCAATCAAACCGGTACAGCAACACTATTGTCTAACGGTAAAGGAGATGCAACGGATTTGATTGAAAGCAACGGATACCGAAATAAGTGGGCACTAAACTTAAATGCTAGTGGTAACCTGGAACTGCAGGCCGAAACAAAAACGTTCCCTTTTGGCAGCATCAAAGTAAACGACGACAGCTGGCATCACATTGCAATGAGTTTAACCAGAAACGGAACAATCCGAATGTATGTTGATGGGAATGAACGTGCTTCCTATTCAAGCTCGGATCTTGGTGGCTTCTCTGCAAGTAGTCTATTAGCTGGTGCAAGAGGCCAAATCCAAGCTAATTCAAGTATAAGCATAGATAATTATTACAAAGGGGTAATTGATGAATTTTGCCTTTGGAACATGGCGCGTACTGCAGACCAAATAAAAGCAGACCAATATTACGAGGTTGATTACGCAAGTACCGGTTTATTAATGTATTCACCTTTTAACAAGCCCGAAACAACCAATGCTAATGGCCCTAAATACTATTATCCAAAAAATGCTACTGAAAAAGAGAGCGACTACGCTTTATTAAACGGAAAACCGCTTGCTTTTACAGACATTACTCCTGGAATTAAACCGTATCGCTCCACCGAGTCAATTGTTTTAAACGCAGTAATAAGCGGAGAAGAAATTGTATTAGTACCAGACATTACGGATTGGGCCAGCATTGAAGGAAAAGTAGCCAACATTACGGTTTCTAATCTAAATGACATGTCCGATAACCGTCAAGTATCACCAGTTACCTGGAGTGCCTATATCAATAAAAACCCAATCAAATGGTTTGTAGAAGGACACAGTGAAGTTGTCAATTTAATGCAAAGAACCAATGAAAGTATGTCTTTTGAAATTACTATGGTTAATCAAGGAGGATTAGCTCAGCCCTACTCTATTGATATCCCTAGTTGGTTAACGCTATCGGCAAAATCAGGAACTATTGCTCCAAATACAACGGTAACCCTGAAAGCTTCGGTCGATAAAAATCTGGCTATTGGGAACCATAATGCTGTTTTATCTTTGACTACCAATTACGATTATAACGAGCAAATTCACTTGGATTTTAGAGTATTGGAAAAGGAGCCAATCTTACCATTAGATCCTACACAGTATACACAATCCATGAATATCATTGGAAAAGTGAAACTAGATGGAGTATTTACGGATGATCTTTATGACAAAGTAGTGGCATTTGTAAACGGAGAAGTTCGCGGAACGACCAATATCATTTTTGATTCTGCTTTCAATGAATACTATGTATACTTGACGGTCTATAGTAATGTAGTAAATGGAGAAACTATCCAGTACTACATCTGGGATGCCTCGGACGGAAAATTAAAAGAGGCGACATTAAATGACAATATTTCAAGTACCTTTTTGGCAGATGATCTTATTGGCACCTATAACAGTCCTGCTATTTTTAATAATACTGCAGTAACCGGTCAGCAAATACAATTAAATCAAGGATGGACTTGGACTTCATTTAACGTAAATGATTCTCGATTCAACAATTTAAATAGCCTAACCAAAGATCTAGTTCTGAACACATCTGATTTAATACAGTCTAATGCCCCGGCTCAATTTGACGCCTATCAGTATAACGCACTCAACCCCACCGCAAGTGGATGGTCTGGAACTGTTTCAACTAACGGAGGCATTACATACAACAAAATGTATAAAATTAAACTGGCAACAGGACAAAAATTGAACATTAAAGGAGCTCCTGTAGACTTAAACACGTGGTCGTTTGATTTAGTCCAAAATTGGAACTGGCTTCCTTTTGTTGTGTCTAAAAACATCCCTGTTGGAGATGCATTGGCAAATCTAAGTCCAAATGATGGTGATTTTATAAAATCCCAATCTTTGTTTGCCATATACAGTCCCTCAACTGGTTGGAAAGGATCTTTAACGTATTTAAAAGCGGGCGAAGGATATATGCTAAAAACAAGCCTAGCTCAAAAGTTTACCTATCCAGAATATTTAAACCAAGCGAGTAACAAAATGAGTAATCCTAATATAGGAAGAATACTAGGCACAGATAATGAGGTATTGTCTAATCAATATGCACAATTTCCGAATACGATGAGTGCAATAGTAAAAGTACCCGAAGGTTTTGAAAATTTGGCTTTTTACAATGAAACCGGCCAATTAAGAGGAAATACCACTACTGAAAATGTGAATGGTACAAATCTGGCTTTTGTGACTATTTATGGCAATCAGCCAGAAAAACTAATTGCCTATATCGGTTCTGGGAAGGATATACAAGCTACAAAAAAATCGGTTAGCTTCTCGAGTGATGCTATTCTGGGTAGTATTTTGGATCCAATAGTAATCGATTGGTTAGAAGAAAAAATAAGTGTCTCGCCAAATCCATTTCAAAACGAACTTGAAATAGCTATTGATGCCGAAGAAAGTAGCACCGCTAAAATAACAATCAATAACATGCTGAATCAAGTGGTGTATAATGACTCTTTCGAAATACATTCTGGAGCTAATGCCCTAAAAATACACCCAAATATTACTAGTGGAATTTATATTCTTAGAGTGGAAATAGCCGATAAAATGGTGGTACAAAAAATAATAAAAAACTAAAATAAAAGTTCCGGAAAAACACTTTTTTTAAAGATGGCTTTTCCGGAATAAAATCTTTTTTTTATGAAAAAAACAATATTTAGCTTTATACTATCATGTCTTTATTTTCCTGTATTGTTCGCACAAGCACCTACATGGACTGTAGATGAGAGCGCCTATCAATACACGATGACTTTTGTAGCCAAACTCAATATGAATGGCAAACAGTTAACAGGTGCAAATGATAAAGTAGCTGCGTTTGTTGGCAATACCTGCAGGGGAACAAGTGGCGTTACCTATGTTAACAGCGAAGCCTCTTATTATGCATACCTGACCGTATTTTCTAACACACAAGATGAAATAGTTTATTTCAAACTATACGATAGCGCAACCGATAAAACAACCGTTGTTAGCAAACAAATTATATTCAAAGTAAATGAGCATAGAGGAAATTTATTTCAATCCTATAGTATTGCCGAACCCGCATTAAATGATCAGGCAAACATACTGACTTTTGATTTTTTTGATATAAAAAGTGCTTCATCAATCGTAAATAATGGGAAAGTAACTATTAGTTTGTATGACAATTACGATATCACTACCCTAAAACCTGTATTCACTTTGAGTAAAGGAGGAAAGCTTCTAAAAAACAGAATAGAACAAAAATCAGGTGAGTTTACCGATAATTTTTCCTCTACAATAACATACGAAGTGCTGTCTGAAGATGAATCGAGTCTTAACAGTTATACGGTTACTGTAAACCAAATCAGCACTCCAACTAAGTTCTATAAAAAAGATGCAGTTTGCTATGCAGGTGGAGCTATAAAAGTAATTTCTAAACTGGAAGGCGAGACTGTAGCAATTAATAGCAATGGCAAAACAATTTTGACCAAAAAAATTAAAAATGGTGAGGCCTTATTTACTAATCTCACAACAGACTCTTATATTGTTTCGATAGGAGATGAACTGAAACTTATAAATATAATATTAAAAACAAAATAACTATGAAAAAAGTAATTAATACCAGTTTTAAAATAGTAGGTATGCTAGTAATTCTATTTTTGTGCGGATGTGAAAAAGAGGAATTACCTCCTTGTAATAAAGTCGTTCAAGGCGAATTTGTAGAAGTAAAATAAAATCCTGTTGAGTGGCAAGTTGAAAATGTTCAAAACATTTTAGTGAAATAGAAAACTCTATATAACAATAAAATCCGTCTGGCTTCACAAAAATCAAACGGTGAATGTATAGAAATAAAAAAAACGTCTGAAAATAATTTCAGACGTTTTTTAGTTATGTCAATAACCTTCTAGTATCGCTCCAAAAACGAATTAATACTCATAAATTTCATAGCCCCAAGGCTTCATTTTTCGTTCTTTAGCATTTAATAAAACCTCTTTTTCTTCAAAGACATTATATGCTTTTCCTAATAAAGAACTTTCTTTTAGGGAAACAGACTGCTCAATTCCAGAAAAATTCAGAATAACGAATACTTTTTTATTTCCTTTTTCTCTTACATAAGCATAAACTGCTTTTTCATCTCCAACCAATACTTTCTTAAATGAGGTATTGGCTGAAAGCGCTTCGTTTCTTTTTCTGAGTTCAAGTAAGGTTTTGTAGAATTTTTCTCTTTCAAAATTTTTAAAAGTAATTGGATCTTTTTCAAAAAATTCTAAAGCTCTTAAAACAGGCTCTTCTTGTCCACTGTAAATCAAAGGAACACTATTTTTCATCGTTTGTGAAAAAACAGCAAATGGCGCGTGAACAGCTCCGGGAAAAGTTCCGAAATCAGCATGATTCCAACTATTTTCATCATGATTACTGGTAAAATACATTTGAATCGTATTCGCCGGATATAGCATTTCATTTTCCTTATTGATACTGTCTAAAGCAAGTGCGGTCTTCTCTCCTTTGGCTACTTTTTCCATCATTTTGAACATATGCCAAGGATATACAGCGTCAAAACCACTCTTTGGAAGATAGGTACTATCACCTTCTGCAAGCATAAAAAGATTTTTCATCTTTCTTAATTGTGGTATCGATTTGTTCCAAAATGAAGCGGGAACATTCCACGCCACATCACATCTAAACCCATCAATATTAGTGCCTTTAACCCAGAATTTCATTGCAGCTATCATACTGTCTTGCATTATTGGATTTTTATAATCCAATTGTCGCGTATCCGCCCAATCAAATGCTACTGCTGCTTTGCCAGAATTGTCTTTTACAAAAAATTCCGGATGTTCTGTAATCCAGCGATGGTCAGCTCCGGTATGATTAGGCACCCAATCAATCAACACTTTCATTCCTTTATCATGAATAGCTTGTACCAGTTTCTTAAAATCATCGAAGGTTCCGAATTCAGGATTAATTGCCGTGTAATCCGAAACAGCGTAATAACTTCCTAAAGTACCTTTTCGGTCCAATTTACTGATAGGATTAATCGGCATGAACCAAATCGTCTCTACACCCATAGCTTTAAGTCGATCCAGATGTTTTGCAAAAGCATTAAACGTTCCTTCGGGAGTGTATTGACGAACATTAACTTCATAAATATTGCCTTGCATCATCCATGCAGGATGCCCGTTGATTTGACTGGCATCTAAGTTTGACCATTTATTGCTTCGGCAACAAGCCAAAGAGAACGTCAAAATAAGTATCAAAATATAAAAACCTTTTTTCATAGTGAAATAATTAATTGTTAAAATACATTTATAAGGAGAAATTGGAGTCTAATTTATTCATTTAAAGAAGTATAAAAAACCTCCTAAACAAACCAATTCTCTTATCAAATATAATAAAAATCATTTTAATTTTTTAAGGTTAATCGCCTTTTAAATATTGATTTTTAACAAAAAGAAACTGTTTTTACACTATTCAAAAAAGAGTTATTACTTATGAGGACGAGTACGTGTCAAATAAAAACTGCAAGGTTTCGGGAACATTATTGGCTTGTATTGTTGGAATTGAAGTAGCTGTATTCAGCCAGTTTTCTATGATGAGTTCAAATTCTTTGCCAACTTCATAAAGTACCGGAACTCCTAACTTTTTGAGCGCGGCTGCATTGCATTCTTGCTCATAATGGTTCAATATCGGGATACTGAGTACTTTCTTTTTAAGATATAAAGCTTCGGCAGGCGTTTCAAATCCACCGCCGGTAATAATTCCGTGACAATGTATCAGGCTTTCGTTAAAATCTTTTTGATTGACTGGATAATAGGTAATATTCCCTATTTTATGTTTGATTTTCACATCGCCCAAAAACCAATGAAACTCCTGTTGCGGAAGTTTATGAAACGCTTTTTCTAAACATTCTTTATCAAAAGAAGGCAAGTAAACCGTAATATGATTAAGATCCTTTGGCGTGGCTTGCAGGATTTCATCTTTTATAATTGGAGGATGAATAAAAGAATCATAGGACTCAAAATGCAATCCGATGTGTTGCGGAGATGGCGCATAATGCTTGAAAATGGTTTCTCCTAAAATACTTTTTTTATCGGGCCTAGGCGTCAATTTTGAAATAAAACTGGCTTGATGACCAAACTGAACCGAATGTACTTTTTGTAATTTACAAGCCAAGGACGTTATCGAATCAAAATCATTAATAACTACATCATATTTTTTTAAAGGCAAAGCATTCGCATCTTTGAACATTCGTATGGGTTGAACATTTTTGGCAATTCCCCAATAATCCAAACCACCGCATTTGCTGTAGTGTAAACTGCATCCTTTACTCGTATAAGTAATGGGTAAATTAATATCGAGACTGGCATAATTCCCACTCAAAAAAAAGTCAACGGTACCAAACTTTTGTAAATAAGGATACAATTGAATCGCTCGGCTGATGTGACCATTTCCGGTAGCTTGAATGGCGTAAAATATTTTCATTGTGGTATTTTTAGATAGTTCCGAAACTGATTTATGATATAAAAATCAGTTCGATTGAATAAAGTGTTTTTCGGTCAAATAACAGCTACTACATGCTAATCTTCTGATAAAATTTTGGTTACAATATCATGAATCGCTATCTCGTCTTTATTATCGTGACCAACGTATTCGGCTTTGTTATAATAATAAATACTCCATTTCTTTTTCTTGTATTCTAATGCGGTTAAATTCTCAATCCAATCGCCACTATTCAAATACAGTACTTTTCCGTGTTCATTTGAAATTTCTTTCATCTGTGGTTTATGAATGTGTCCGCATACGACATAACTGTAGTTTTTTTGAATAGCGATTTCGGCGGCAGTAGTTTCAAAATTAGAGACGAATGAAACCGCTTTTTTGACACTGTCTTTAATCATTTTTGAATAACTCCTTTTTTCTTTTCCCAAAAGGACTAAAAACCAATTGATAAAACTGTTCATCAAAATCAACAAATCGTACCCTTTCCCTCCTAATTTGGCTATAATTTTAGCATAGCCTTTCGTAGAAGAATCGAATACATCACCATGAAAAATCCAGGTTTTTTTTCCGTCTAATTCTAAAATTAATTTGTCGGCCAACTCAAAATTGCCTAAAATTAAATCCGAATATTTGCGTAAAGCTTCATCGTGATTTCCTGTAATATAAATTACTCGGGTTCCCTGATTGGACATTTTTAATATTTGTCGCAAGACATTCATATGGGATGCCGGAAAATAGCTTTTGCTAAAACTCCAGATATCAATAATATCACCATTCAATACAAGTGTTTTGGGATGAATGGATTTTAAGTAGTGTAACAATTCTTTGGCGTGACAACCATAAGTCCCTAAATGGATATCACTTAAAACCACCAAAGGGATTTCCCGCTTCTTTTTCATAATTAGTTTTTACGAAAATAAGCACCTTATATTAAGAGAATGTTTCGCATATATTACCATTTCAACCCAATTGTTTTTTTTATAAAAAAGGCAGAATTCAAATCCTGAATACCACGCTAATCCTATTGAATTCGAAGTTTTTCATATCGATAACAACATCTATTTGCCAGTAATAGATAGAAAATAAATTAAATTTAATGAGTTGTGGTGAGTTAAATTTCTGTTTAAAAGCAATTCCAGATGTAAAAATTCACCTCAATACCGCAGGAAATAATTAGCTTTTAAAAAAAACTCAGGACAATAGCTTATATTGCATAGCCAAAAAATATATTAAAATGAGAGCATTAAAAAAATATAGCAATAAAACAAAAGCAGCTTTCGTTTTGCTAATTGTCATGCTTATTATCTTATTGAGTAATTTCAACACATTACAAAACTCCAAAAAAGCGAATGAAAACAGCAATACCATCTATAATGACCGATTAGTTGTGGCGCGTTATATCTTTCAATATGCAAATGAACTGCATTTCATAAAAGCAAAAGCTGCACAAACGGAACGGAACGACACTCAAAAAAAAAGAGGAGATTACTACAGCAGTAAAAAACATTCAAAATATTAATAAACTATATGTAAAAACAGTTTTAACACCCAAAGAAAGAACTTCTTTTAGGTTATTTTTGGCTTCTTGTATTGCCATTAATAAACAATCCGAAAATAAAAACTGGCAACAAGTAACATTCTCTTGCAACGAGGCTTTACAAACACTGGAATTACTATCACAAATTCAAATAGACGAAGGAAAATCAAAATTATCGAACTCAAACGCCTTACACAAAGGGAATATTACATTAGGAGAACTTCAGATTGCTTTGCTGGTTATTTTAGGTGGCATCACCTTATATTTATTAATAGCCAAGAAAAATAAGATTACAATCAAAATACCTCAACCGCCAAGTATGAATTAATTACCATTGGCACAATCCATCACCTGCATAAACCAAATCATATGAATCCTGACAAATTCATTTTCTGTCTCGAAGCCGTTCCTGATACAGAAATACACACGACTACCGAAGTAGTCAAAAACTTAGAACATTTAGCCTTTGAGCAAGGCATTACCAGCATTTACAAAACCTGTGATACGATAGAGGGATTAGAAGAAAGTTTAAGCGCATTACTCTATGACGATCATAATTTCACAGGGTATGAAATCATTTACTTAGTCATGCCGGGCGAAGGAAATAACATTTGTCTCAATAATTACTACTATAGTTTTGAAGAAATAGCAGAACTCTTTGAAGGAAAAATGAAAGGAAAAATAATCCATTTTGCCAATGCAAAAATAGTGGACTTAGACGAGGAAGAAGCGCAATACTTTCTAGATGTTACAGGAGCTCGTGCCATTTCGGGTTACGGCTTACCTTATACCAAAATAGCCAGTATTAGTACACTCGATCGGGCTTTCTTTAACTTTTGTCAAGAATATGAAGACGTTACCGAAATTGTAGAAGAATTACATCAAAAACACTTTGCCCTTTGCCAACTACTCGATTTTAGATTGTATTACTAAATCGTATGTTTTGTAATACCATACTAATTTTCTCTTCTTTTTACTAAAAAAGTTTCTGAAGTAACAACCAACCGAAACAACTAACTGAGTAAACCTTTTGAAACAAAAGAACCCTGAATACAATACTCAGGGTTCTTTTATTTTCAGATTATAATAAAACTACTTTGTTTTTATCACGAGCACACCCGCCGAAGCTTGTGAACCATAAATTGCAGCCTCAGATCCCTTTAATACGCTTATACTTTTTACATTATTAGGCGAAATATAATCAATACTTGATACAATCATCCCGTCAACTACAAATAAAGGATCGGTAATATTACGAATCGAAGTTACCCCTCTAATGGTGATTTTTTTATCTCTTGATACTGTTACTCCTGCCAATCGACCTCGTATCATGTCATATATATTGTTATAAATACCCACATTTTTATCGGTGGATCCAGAAATAGTTGCCGTCTTGTTGACCAGATATTTTTGATCCACTTCCGAGTAGCCTATAGAAACTTTATCTCCTTTTTTGAGGCGGGCTTTAGCTTCTTTTTCCGGTTCTAAAAACATAAAATTCATCTTGTCTTCGTTATTGAATTTCGAGGACAATAAACCATAATCATACGAAAAAATATTAATTGCACGCACATTCTCCGGAAGCTGAACCTCAAATTCGCCCTCTTTATTGGTTGCTACATTTGAATAAACAGTATCCAAATAGATTTTGACTCCCGCAACGGGTTTGTTCTTGAAATTGGTAACCTTTCCTGTGAGTTTCTTTTGGCCATAGCCAAAACCAACAAATAACAACAAAGCAAACAATAGTAATTTAGTGATTTTCATAGTGGTTTGATTTTTTAAATGGTTCTAAATATATAAAAAAAGGAAACTCAACGACTAATTTTCAGCTATAAATCATTATAAAATGCTATTCCAAACAATTTTATAAAAAATTCAAATAGTAAAACCTAAAATAGATTGACATTAAAATTAATTTCAAATGCAGGAATTATGCTGAATTTAACAACTACTATTTCAACGCTGACAATCTCAAAATTAAAATACCGAACTATTTTTAAGAATTTAAAAAAATATCATTATTTTAAAAAAATATGCATTTAAACGAATAAATTGTACTTTAATCGGTTTTATAGTTTGATTTTAAAAATATTTGATTTAGATTTGGGCACCCAAAAATTTAATTTAACATGAAAAAAATTACCCAGTTCTTATTTTTATTTTTATTTTTTACTTCCTATTTGCATTCACAGTCAGAGCACAATAATCACTTAGCAAAAAAAACACCTAATGAAATTTACAAAAAAATAAAAATTGCCAATCCCTCACCTGAATTAATGAATAAATTAGGCAGAATAGGGTTAGATTTAGATTGTGGTTCACAATTTGATTCGAATGGAGATTTACTTATTGAAGTTTCTTCATACGAAGAGGCAAAAATCAAAAAGTTTACATCCTACAAAGTATTCATTGCTGATATTGAAATCTTTTACTCCAAAAGATCTTTAGAAAATTTACCTCAAGCCAAATTGAACTTAAGAATACTTAAAGGTAAAAAAAACGTATCTAAAAACACTAGTTTAAAAACAACTACTTACGGAAACATAACCCATAGATTTGAAAATACAGAAATTGACTGGGTTGTTCCAAATAATTTTGAATTAGGTGCCTCTTTTGGAGGATGTTTAACCGTTGATGAAACAAAT
>ERZ1034365.1187-NODE-1187-length-13588-cov-2.892310_pt1 | contig 13588 bp, 15 predicted proteins | sample MGYA00520615_ERZ1034365 | MGnify/ENA primary metagenome ERZ1034365 (study PRJEB33736, sample SAMEA104284505) | Azolla filiculoides | biome: Urban; feature: Water surface; material: Ditch water | place: Netherlands | collected 2015-10-28 | depth 0-0.1 m ... | reverse complement strand
GCAACTGGCTTGCGCCAGCACCGAGCGCACCACCTGTTGCTTGGCCGCGGGCTTGAGCTTGATGTTGATGAAGCCCGGGCCGGCAATATCAAGCGCCTCCACCCAGCGTTGACAGGCCGCAGTGGCCAGCAACTGTTCGCACAGGTTCTCGGCCAGTTGGCGCGGATTGAGCTTGAGCGGCTTGGCCAGTTGCATCGCAGCCGTGGTGGCCAGATCGCCGTGCGCCGCCATCTTGGGCGATTCGAACGCGGCACGCGCACCGGTGCCGGGGGATAAACGGTCCAGCGCATCGCGCAGGGCTTCGAGGAGTTCGGTCTTGACTGTCTGCATCGGCCGATTTTACGGGTCTGCCATGTCACCACCGGTCAACGCAATTGCACCTGTCACCGTTGTGTGATGGAATCCCGGGCGGGGTTTTTCTTCCACTTTTCAAAAGGATGCCACATGAAACGAGTTCTGACAGTTCTGAGCCTGGCCCTCTCGCTGGGTGCGGCTTATGCCGCCGATGCGGCCAAACCCACTGTTCCCGCGACGCCCGCCACGCCCGCCACGCCCGCCACCGCCACCGCCACGCCCGCGCCCGCCACGCCCGCGCCCGTGGCATAGGCCAAGCAAGCCGGGGCGCGCCCGCCGCGCCCCGGCACAAAACGCTAAAAGCCCCAAGCAAAACCGGGCAACCCGGCTTGTCAGCCCCTCGAAACTTTCGACCAAAACTGAATCATTGCTTCGCGCAACACCGATAGCCCTTGCGCCTCCAACCGGGATGCGCTATACTCGGCCCGTGAGACCCCGACCGAGAGACTTCACCCATGGACGAACACACTCGTGAACAGCTCGCGTCCGAGCTTATGCTCCTCCCGCCCCTCCAGCTGGAGGCAATGAGTCGTCGGTACGAGTGGATCGCGACCGCGCGCCCAGATCAGCTTCCGCCGGACGACTACCTGATCTGGATGCTGATGGCTGGCCGGGGGTCCGGGAAGACTCGCTCGGGTGCCGAGGAGATCTGGTGGCAGGCGTTCTCTCGCCCAGAGAGGATCGCGGTCCTGGGTCCCACGAACAACGACGTTCGCAAGACGGCCTTCGAGGGCGAGTCTGGGCTCCTCGCGCGGATTCCAAAGAGCCTCGTAATCAACTACAACAGAACCAGCCTCGAGCTCTGGACCCGGACCGTGTGCGGGAAGGAGTCGTACTACGTCGGATACTCCGCGGAGGAGGGCGAGCGTCTGCGCGGTCCCCAGCACCATCGGGCGTGGGCCGACGAGCTCGGAGCTTGGGGCAAGAACGGTCAGGATGTGTGGGACAACCTGATCTTCGGCCTGCGACTCGGTGACGATCCACGCATAGTCGTGACGACTACCCCCCGTACGACACCTCTCGTGAGAGCGATTCTGGGGAATGCTCGCACCGTCACCTCCAGAGCGTCCACCTTCGCCAACTCCGCTCACCTGCCCGACGCCATCCTGAACGAGTATCGCAAGAAGTACGAGGGAACTCGCCTCGGGCGACAGGAGCTCTACGCGGAGCTTCTCGAGGACGTCGTCGGCGCTCTGTGGTTGGACGAGAATATTCGTCACGTCAGCGCCGACGTAGGTCTGCACGATCTGGTCCTGACGCGCGTCGTCGTGGCCGTCGACCCGTCCGGCTCGAAGAATGACTCGATCGGCATCGTGGTGGCGGGAGAGACACCCGTAGGCGACTACGTCGTTCTCGGGGACAGGACGTGCAGCGGATCTCCGGCCGTCTGGGGTCGCGCGGTCGTCGACGCCTACGAGGACTTCGGGGCCGATCGCGTGGTGGCCGAGGTGAACTACGGCGGGGCGATGGTCGAGGCGGTCATCCGCAGCGTCGACCCGGACGTTCCGTACAAGGAGGTCCGCGCGACTCGGGGCAAGGTCGTTCGGGCCGAGCCGATCGCGGCTCTCTACGAGCAGGGCAGAGTCACGCACGTCCGCGGAATGACGAAGCTCGAGGAGCAGATGCTCCTCATGACCAACGACGGATTCCAGGGCGAGGGCTCGCCGGACAGAGTCGACGCTCTGGTCTGGGCGCTCACGGACCTGACGGGCGGCAAGAAGAGCAGAGGCGAGAAGAAACTCGCTATCGAAGGCGAGCAGAAGAGCTCCAGCGAGAGAAGGGACTAAATCATGGGTAGAAATCCCAAGAGCTTCGGGGAGACTGGGGTCGCGAGCGGATACGACGCGAACTTCGGTATTCGCTATCTGGACACTCTGGTCGAGCTTCGCGGAACGCAGGGTATGCGGAATCTCCGCATCATGTCGGACAACGATCCGACCGTGGGTTCCATCCTCATGGGCATCACGATGCTGACGCGGGGAGCTCGGTGGTCTTTTCAGCCAGCGAACGAGACCCCGGCCGCCGTCGAGGCTGCCGAGTTCATGCAGGACGTCATGGACGACATGGAGATCACGTTCGAGGATTTCCTCGACGACGCTATGACGATGCTGGTCTACGGATTCAGCCTCTTCGAGATCGTGATGAAGCGTCGGGCCGACGGTCGCATCGGAGTCAGGAAGCTGGGTCCTCGTCCGCAGTGGACCATCGAAAATTTCGACGTCGACGACTCCGGAAGCAAGATGCTCGGAGCGTGGCAGAACACCCTCTATCAAGGCATCGTGTACCTCCCCGCCGATCGTCTGCTTCACATGAAGGTCAAGTCGGCCTACGCCGATCCCGCAGGCAAGTCAATTCTGCGCAACGCCTATCGCAGCTATCGGTACGTCACGAACATCCAGGAGTACGAGGCCGTCGCCATCGAGCGTGAGCTGAACGGTCTGCCTGTCGGGAGGATCCCGTCCGAGTATCTGGATCCCAACGCGGACGCGTCGAAGCTGGCCTTCGTGGAGAAGTTCAAGACCATTCTCCGCGACGTCAAGCGCAACGAGCAGGGGTATCTCCTCATTCCATCGGACGTCTACGAGGACGCCGACGGTAAGATCTCCAATCAGCGCATGGTGGACTTCGAGCTTCTGGCTTCGAAGGGTACTCGCGACATCGACACGAACAAGTCCATCGTTCGGCATCAGCAGGACATGGCTCGCTCGGTGCTCGCGGACTTCCTCATGCTGGGCTCGGGCGACCGCGGATCCTTCGCCATGAGCAAGTCGAAGACGGACATCTTCGTCAAGTCCATGCGCAGCATCCTCAACTCGGTCGCCGCTCCGATCAACAGATCGCTCGTTCCCAAGATATGGGAGGCGAACGCCTTCGATCCTGCGCTGATGCCGAAGATTCAGTACGAGAACCTCGCGCCTGTCGACCTCGACGTACTCGGCGGCTTCATCCGGTCGCTGGCCCTCGCGAACGCGAACATCTTCCCTGACCTCGGGATCGAGAACGCTCTGCTCAACGCGGCTGGTCTTCCGCCGAAGACCCGAGAGACCGTGGTCGACGACGACGTCATCGGGGAGGACGAGTGATGGATCCACTCAAGACCGCGGGCTGGCCCGAGCGTACTTGGCGGAATCTGTACTCCGCCGACGTCGCTCGCGGCATCGTTCCGGGAGCAGAGATCTTCATTGGCTTTGCGGAGATAGTCTTCGACGGAGCGCACTCCGAGGCTCCAATCTGGGAGACAGGTATGCCGCACGTCTTCACGCAGCCGGGAGGAATTCAGCTCAGCGTCGTGAGTACGTCGGCGCTGGACACCGGCACGATCAGACTCGTCTACCTCGACGCGAATCTCGTCAGGAGGGTGGAGAGCATCGTACTAACGGGACTCACCCCCGTTCTCACGGTCGCGACTGACGTTCACGCCATCGTAACGGTCTACACTCTCGGCGTACCCGTCGTCGGAACCGTGACTCTTACGAATAACGGAACAACGTTCGCGATCGTACCCGCCGGATCTGTTCAGTTCAACTCCGGAATCCAGCGAGTTCCTGCCGGATATCGACTGATGATCCACTCTCTGTTCGCCGGTGCCACGAGCGGAACCTCCGCAGCCCGAGTCACGATCGGCGTATACATGTCGATGGTCGAGGGTGAGTCGTTTCAGTCCGCTGGACCAGTCTTTCCTGTCGCGAAGGTCGGGGTCCAGGATACGTCAGTCACGATGTCGGGATTTCCTCCGCTCGCCGTTCCGTCCGGAGAGTGGATCGGACTATATGCTTCGTGCGACAAGGCCGCAAGCGTCACCGCCGGATTGTTCGGCTGGATTGAGAAGGATCTACCATAATGCCGTACAGCAACATCTCAGAGCTTCCGCAGTCCGTGCGCGAGGCTGTTCCGTCCTACGCTGGTCGGGCCATGTTCCGCGCAGTCGTCAACAGTCAGCTGTCTGCCGGGAAGACCGAGAGTGTCGCCTTCGCCTCGGCTTGGGCCGCGCTTCAGCGGGCCGGGTACGAGAAGGCCGAGAGCGGCGAGTGGATCAAGAAGGCCGAGTCCTACGACGCACCCGACTCTGCTCGGAACAACGCTCGCAAGGCGATCGCTTGGAGAGAGAAGTACGGGGACGACGTCAAGGGTGGAACTATCGTCGGCTGGACCCGCGCGTCTCAGCTGGCGAGCGGGGAGAAGCTGAGTCTCAGCACCGTGAAGCGCATGGCGATGTTCAACCGTCATCGCAGCAACTCGGAGGTCGCTCCTGAGTACAAGGGCGAGCCGTGGAAGGACGCTGGACACGTTGCTTGGCTGCTGTGGGGCGGCACAAGCGGCGTAGACTGGGCTCGAGGCATCTCGGGGCGCGTGGAGAAGAGGGAAGCTGTGCCTCTGTACGGATGCCGCCCTCTTCTGAACGCTCAGGATCTCATAGATTGGGCCAAGAGCAAGGGGTACGTGACGACACTCGAGCCCGACGACATGCACGTCACGATCGTCTACTCTCGCACTCCGCTTCCGATGCCGAACACCGACGGCGAGGCAACGTGGGGGCTTGGGACTGTCGTCGTGCGCGGCGGGAATCGGAGCATGATGTCCTTGGGTGACGGAAGTGCGTCTGCTCTCGTGATCGACAGCGTGGACCTCATCTCGGAGTGGAATCACTATCGGTCCATGGGGGCGAGCTGGGACTGGCCGAGCTACATGCCTCATGTCACGATCAGCTATGCTGGCGGACCGGTCGACATCGAGCCGTACACTGGTGATCTTGTCTTTGGTCCGATTCAGTTCGAGCAGATCACCGGCGGAGCGTCTGACGATTACGTAGAGAAGCGTCAGTACAACGACGACGTCTTCACGGACCGACTCGGAGCCATGTCGCGCTCCGTGGACTTGGGTCTCGACGGATACGTTCACTGTGTGATGATCGAAGGGCAGGCCATGTTTCGTCCGGGGGAGGACGAATCCGACTACGTCGAGGCCGTGTACGGAGAAATCGACGATGAATATGAAAAACAGGACTTGCTTGACGCCGCCATCCGTGCTATCCTCCAAACTGTCATGGATAATGAGACTCAGTACAGTTCCTCCGTCAAGATCATCAAGATGGACGACGAACAAAGAGTGGTCTGGGGCTGGGCATCAGTCGCGACCGAGGACGGAAAAGCTGTCTTCGACGTACACGGTGACCATATTCCGATGTCGGAGCTGACGAAGGCCTCCATCGACTTCATGGAGAACGTTCGTGTCGGTAAGTCCCTGCATCAGGGAGAGCAGACCAGCTCGGTTATCGGCTGCCTCCCGCTCTCGCAGGAACTGGCGAAGGCTCTCGGCATCGAGACGACTCGTGAGGGTCTCATCATGGGCTTCCGCGTTCACGACGACGCAACGTGGGGTCTGATCAAGTCGGGGGAGCTTCCTGCTCTCTCCATCGGTGGAAGAGGACGCAAGTATGCCGTCTGAAAAGAGAAATATCATCAAGGGCCTCGTCCTTGACGAAGTGAGTCACGTGGACGTACCAGCGAACAATGGTTCCATGGTCGTCCTGTGGAAGAGAGCAACCGACATGAAAGGAGGGGATCCGATGAAACCTGAAGATCTCGTGAAGCGTCTCGAGGAACTGGAGAGCATGGTCCCCAAGCTGGAGACCTCGCTCAAGGCCGCCGAGTACAAGAACAAGAAGATGATGGACGCCATGGAAGAGGCGGGCATGGACGCCGAAGAAACCGATGACAAGATGAAGCTCAAGAAAAGAGCCGATCCCGAGTACATCGACATCGACGGCGAGAAGATTCTGAAGTCCGCCGTTCCTCTGCCGCTTCTGGCTCGCCTGGAGAAGCAGTCCAAGGAGCTGGAAGACGTCAAGAAGGCGGCCGAGATGGTCGACCTGAAGAAGCGCGCCGTCGAAAACATGCCGAACATGGCGGGGACCGACGACGAGAAAGCTGCACTGATGAAATCCGTCGAGTCAATCGCGGACCAGTCGACGCGCGAAGCTGTGCTGAAGTCGCTGAAGGCTGCCGACGCTGCCGTCGCCAAGTCCTTCAAGGAGATCGGTACGCAGAACGTCAACGACACCGACGCCTCCGTTCGCCTCGAGAAGATGGCGAAGGAAAAGGCTGCTGCCGATGGCATCAGCTATCATAGCGCCTACGCCGAGATCACCAAATCGGGCGAAGGTAAAAAACTTGCCGCTGAAGTTCAGTCCAAGAACTGATCGGTTCGAGCCAGAGGAGATAAACAGATGGCATACGACGACAACAAACTCTCTGTGACGATCCCGGCAGGTTCGGACCTGTCGGCGTCGCAGTTCTGCTTCGTGGAAGTCAACGCGTCGGGCCTGCTGGCTCTCACCGGTGTTGGCCTTCACGCTGACGGCGTTCTCCAGAACGACCCGAACGCTTCCGGTCGCGCTGGCGAGGTCGCCATTTCCGGCATCGTCAAGGTCAAGTGCGGCGGCGTCGTGACTCGCGGTGGTCCGGTCGCGTCCGACTCGACCGGAAGAGCAGTGAACGCAACCACGGGCAACATCATCCTGGGAACCGCCATGGAGACTGGTGCCACGAATGCCGTCATCGGCGTTCTGTTCCACCCGCGCGGTCCTTCCGCGTAATCGTCTGAACTGACAAGGAGAAAAGAGAAATGACGTCCCCCACCAATCTTGCAGTTCACGTCGATGCCGTGCTGACCAATATCAGCATCGCGTTTATGCAGAACCGGAACAACTTCGTCGCTGGTCGGGTGTTCCCGAATGTCCCGGTGTCGAAGCAGTCCGATCGCTACTTTACCTTCGATCGCGGTGACTTCAACCGCGACGAAGCTCGCGTTCGTGCTCCCGGTGCCGAGTCCGCTGGCTCTGGCTTCAACCTGGACAACACCCCGACGTATTACGCTCCCGTGACGTCCTTCCACCACGACGTTCCGTGGCAGACGATGGCAAACGCCGATCAGGTGCTGGACCTGACCCGCGCCGCCACCGACTTCGTGATGCAGAAACTTCTGATTCGCAAAGAGATTGACTGGGTGTCGAACTATTTCGCGGGCAGTCTCTGGACCAACGACTGGGATGGCGTTGCTTCGGGCGCGACTGGCAATCAGGTCATCCAGTGGTCGGATCCAATCAACGGCAACCCGATCGAAAACGTCCGTGCCGCCAAGACCGCGATCATGCAGTCGACCGGATTCGAGGCAAACAAGTTCGTCATTGGTCGTCAGGTATACGACGCGCTGGTCGACCATCCCGACATCATCGACCGCGTGAAGTATTCGGGCGGCGTCGGCAACGGCAATCCTGCTCGTGTGTCGAAAGAAGCTCTGGCGATGCTGTTCGAGGTCGACGAGGTCGTGGTCGCGAACGCGATCCAGAACACAGCCTCTGACGGACTGACGAACGCACACTCGTTCATCGCTGGCAAGCGCGCTCTGCTGACCTACGCGGCCCCGGCACCTTCGCTGATGGCTCCGTCGGCAGGCTACACCTTCTCGTGGACCGGTTATCTGAATCAGGGCAACGAGTTCGGCATCGCCGTGAAGCGCATTCCGATGGACACCAAAGAAGCAGATCGCGTCGAGGGCGGCATGGCGTTCGCGCACAAGCTGGTCTCCGCCGATCTGGGCTTCTTCTGGGATACGATCGTCGCCTGATTATCAACTGAGGAGTATCTGACATGGCCCGACTCATCGTCAAGAGAGTCTTCAATCCCAAGGAACCGATTCTGGCTCGCCGCGCTTTCAGCGCGGCGGGTCGGACCTTTCAGCCGGGGGACGTCTTTAACTGGAGTCGTCTGTCGGTGTCGCCGCGTCGCGTCAGACAGATGTACGACGCAGGTATGCTGATGCACTCGGACGAACCCGTCGCCGAGGAGACCGTCGTTGAGACGGAGACCGTCGTTGAGACAGAGACCGTCGTTGAGACGGAGACAGTCGTCGCGACAGAGATTCCCCCCGCCCCTCCGGCCGACAACAGCGATCTCGACGTCGAGTCTCTCGTGGTTCTTCAGGCTATCGCAAAGCGAGAAGGTGCTGCATTCAAGTCCACGAAGGCCGCGCAGCGTCAGTCCATCATCGAAAAGCGCCAAGGGTGACACATGGCTTGGACCTACGCTGGAACGCCCGGAACGACGTCTGACGCGACGAGGAGAGACGCTGTTCGTCTCCTCGTCGGCGACACGGACACAACTGATCAGCAGTTGCAGGACTCGGAGATATCGTTCTTCCTGTCACAGTCGTCCATCGATGTCTATCTCTCGGCGTCCATCGCTGCGTCTACTCTGGCTGCCAAGTACGGTCGTCTAGTGGACACAGTCCTGGACCACTCGAACATCAGAGCGAGCTACTCGCAGAGACAGAAGAACTACTCCGAGCTCTCTCGCCAGATGGAGAGAAAAGCTGCGAAGTTCGGTACGAAGTCGCTCGGTCTGCCAGACGCCGGAGGCATCTCCATATCAGAAGTGTCCAGCGTTCGCTCCGATACTGATCGCGTGACTGCGATGTTCGCCGTTGACGAACTTGCGAGGGACAACGTAGATGTCAATCCGGTCTGAGCTGGCGACGTCAGCGAGAGCAATCATCGGTGAGTTTGGCTACGCGCTGACTCTGTCCAGAACGACGGGCAGCTCGTACAGTTCAGTCACGGGGACCAACACCCTCACGACCGCGAATTTTTCCGTTGTAGGCGTGGTGACCGACTACACCGAGAATGAGATCGACGGAGTCACGATTCTGTCTGAGGATCGCAAGGTGATCATTCAGGGTGGAGTAGCTGTTCCTCAGGTGAACGACACGATCACGGGATTCTACGGAACGATGCGCGTCGTGTCGGTGAACACGACGACGATCACGGCGTCGGTAGACATGTTCTACGTGTGCCAAGTGCGCGCATGACTTGCTTTCCTTGCAGTTTCAGGGTATCATGGCGTCGCGAGGATAGACATGAAGACGCAGTTCAGACTCATAGACCAGAGATTCAAGGGTGTCGATCGACTCCTCGATGAGACATTCGCAGAATTTGAGAACATGAAGAAGGACGTCTTCAAGGCAGTAGCCTCGAAGGTCGTAGAGTTCAGTCCTGTCGACACCGGGACGTACATGGATGCTCACAACATCACGATCGGTAGATCTGGCTCGGCGACGGACATGTCGTCGAAGGGCAAGGCCAGAAAGCGTCCTCGGTCTCCTCACGAGACCTCGGCACTCTCGAGACTCAACGGTCAGATCGACGCGATGGGTCCCGAGCAGAAGTCTGCCTTCATTGGTAATTCCTCGCATCACGGCATGGTCGTCGAGTACGGGGGTCCGAAGACCCCAGCCTATGCTCCGTACACCAGAGCAAGAGCAGCGTCTAAGTCGATCATCGCGTATGTTCTGATGGGGTACGGAAAGCTATGAGCTCGAACATTGACACGATCAGAGCAGCTCTGGAGACGTACCTCTCGGCGACGGCGGGGATTCCGACGCTGGTGTTCGACAACGTAGATTTCGATCCCAACGTACTGACTGCGTTCGTAAGAGTGAAGTTCGCACCCACGTCGAGAAAACCTCTTGACGTTGGATCCGATCCGCTGAGTCGCGTGGAGGGTGTCTACATCCTCACTGTGTGTCAGCCGAAGAACGTAGGAGAGGGTCCAGGACTTGCGGTCGCGGATACTCTCAGCAACCGCTTCCCCCCGCACTCCGTCGTTCCTTACGGATCGACATTCGTGGGAATAGACTACTAAGGAGAATAAAGATGAGCTTTCAAGGTTCTCGCAGCGCTCTGGCGATCGCGACTGAGGTCACCTACGGAACGTCGCCGACCACAGGTTATGTCTACCTTCCGTTTGCTACACACACACTCGATCTGACCAAGGCTCTTGTCGAAGGCAACGACGTTCGTCCCGACAGAATGCCTCGTCATCTGCGTCATGGCACTCGCAACGCGGCTGGTTCCATCAATTCGCAGCTTCGCAAGGGCGACTTCGACGCATTGTTTGAGTCGCTGTTCATGAATGCTTTCGCGACCAACGTTCTGAAGGTTGGAACTGCCGCCAAGTATTTCTCGATTGAAGATCAGGCGACCGATGGTCCGTCTCCTGCTGGTCCGAAGCAGTACCGTCTTTTCAAGGGCATGGCCGTGTCGTCGCTGAATCTGTCGATCGCACCTGATCAGGCAGTCAACGCTCGCTTCGATCTCGTCGGTCGCGACATGGCGCAGGGATCGACATCGATCCAAACCCTCGCACCCGGAGACGACTCTGACAACGTTCCATTCGACTCCTTCAGTGGCGTCATCACCGAAGGTGGATCGGCTATCGCCACTGTCACCGCAATCGATCTGACGATATCCAACGATCTGACGAACGCATACGTCATCGGCAGCAACATAGCAGCCGAGCCCGAGTACGGGATGATGACTGCGACTGGCACCCTGACTGTGAGGTACGCAGACGCGGTTCTCATCAACAAGTTCCTGAACGAGACTGCGTCTTCGCTCTCCTTCGAGGTTGACGATCTCACCGGTGCGAATCCCTACACGTTCTCGATGCCGAACATCAAGTACACAGGCGCAGCCGTTCCGCTCGCAGGATCGAAGGGTCGTCTCGTGACTCTGCCCTTCACTGCGCTCTTCGATGAGACTGCCGCCACAAACATCAGCTTGACGCGGACGTCTCCGTAATCTGCTCCGGAGCAGACGGAGGGGGCGTAATCGTCGGGGTGCGCTCCCTCCAACCCGACACCCGACTAGGAGAATACAATGGATCTTGGTTCCTTCAAGAAGAAAGACACGACGGAAGTGGAGCTGCGTTTGCCGAACCAGACGCTCATCACGCACGACGACGGCGTTCCGATGACGATCACCGTCTATGGTGTCTACAGCGACAAGTATCGCGATGCTCTCGACGCACAGCAGACCATTCGAATCAAGCGAGCTCAGGCGTCTGGTGGGAAGATGACACTCACTCCGGAAGAACTCCGCGCAGACCGATTCTCTTTCGTTGTGTCGATGGTTCAGTCGTGGAACATCACGCTCGATGGCGAGAAGCCCGAGTGCTCTCAGCGCACGGTTCGTGATCTGTTTGAGCGCCTTCCGTTCGTCTATGACGCGGTAAACAGCAATATCGAGGACGGGCAGTCTTTTTTGGAGACGCAGTCCAAGACCTGATCGATCACGTTACGAAAGTCACGGAACTCAGTCAGCTTGTCAATGGGGTGCCGCTTCGCGCACACCTCGAACAGATCGTCAGGTCGACAGGGGAGGACGATCCCGAGTTAAGCGTCCCCCCGTTTCCTGAGCCACTGCGTAGACTGTGGAGCAAATTCTTGTCTTTGCATGAGGGGCGGACCTATGGTATAAATGGGGTCAACCCAATCTCCTACGTGGACATCGATGCGTGGATGAGGGTTACTCGGAACAGTATCGATCAGTGGGAGGTCGATGCTGTCATGAAGATCGACAAGGCGTGGATCAAGGCGTCCAGAAACGAAGAAGAGGATGGGACTGATGGATCTCGGTGAAGTTGGTCTCCTCCTTGTAACTCGCGGCGAAGAAGAAGCTCGTCAGGCAGTCGAAAACTACGTTCGTGCGTCTGACGACGCTACGCGAGCTCTCGAGGCCAACGCTCAGAGGCTCGTGCGCGCCGAAGAAGCCAGAGAGCGTCAGATTCAGCGTCAGATCAAGACGCAGATGGAGCAAGTGCGGGAGGCATTGAATCTTCGTCGCGCATACGAGGATCTGTCTGCATCGTTCTCCACCATGGAGAAGGCAACACTCAGCTACTACCGCACCGAGGAAATGCTCAACAAGGCTCTCGCTGCGAACGTTATCTCGGAGACAGAACACGCACGAGTTCTGGAGCTCGTCACTCAGCGCATGGTCGAGGCTGCGGGTGCTGTCCGAGCTCAGGACGAGGAGGCGCGTCTCGCTCTGATTGAGAAGTCCAACGCGGAACTCGCTAAGACAGGTGCCGCCTACGATGCAGTGATTTCGTCAGTCGACAAGGCTTACGGTGCGAACATCCGTTACTCTGACAGTCTTGTCAAAATCAACGACGCGTACGAGGCGCAGCTCATCAGCGAGCGTCAGCGTCTCGACGCCATCAAGCTCGTGACTGATCAGTTCAACAGAGAGCTCGACTCCCCCCGCATCAAGCAGATGGAGCGAGAGAGGGACGAAGCAGAGAAACTGAAGCAAGCTAACTCGCAACTGAGTGCCGAGTACGGAAGACTCACTGCTTCCGTCAATCCTGCCGTGCGCGGGCAGCAGATGTACGACAACGCCTTACGAACACTTAATAGATCGCTCGAGGCTGGTATCATCGACCAGCAGCAGTTCAACGTGACTCTCGCTGACGTCAAGATTCAGATGGAGAGAGCCGGACACACCGTGAACCAGTTCGGTCAGGTGATGTCTACAGCTGAGCGTGGATTCTCGAAGTTCGCACGAGGCGGCTTCCAGCAGCTCGGTTATCAGGTTGGTGACTTCGCTGTTCAGGTCCAGGGCGGAACGAGTATGCTCGTCGCTTTTGGTCAGCAGGGTGCTCAGCTCGCGGGTATCTTTGGTGCGACTGGCGCAGTCATCGGCGCAGGCATCGCTATCGTTACTTCTCTCGCACACGCCTATCTCATGGCGACTGGCGAGGGAAAGAATCTGAGAGACACAGTGAGCGACATGGATTCGTCGTTCTCTACTCTGAATGCAACCATTGATGAGCTTGTAGAAAACGACTTCGACAGCACGTTCGGTGACATGTCGCGGACGATGCGCGAATTGACTGAGGTTGCCCTGAACCTTGACAGTGCCATGGCACTGAAGAACATGCGCGATACTCTGGGAAAGCTCAAGACGGAGTACATCGAGCCCGGAATGTGGCAGAATATCAAGGCTGGTCTTAGTGTTACTGGTGCGGGTGTGACATCCACAGGTGCCTCGATTTACGAGGTCATGCAGGAGGGATATCGTTCCGAGAACTTCCAGAAGCTCGGCTTCGACATGGGTTACGACACCTTCCGGGGATATCAGAAAGCTTTAGACGAAGCGGCGAAGGCGGGGGACCCTGGGGAGGGATCTCGCATCGTCACAGATATGTTTGTAGATGCAGCTCCGGATATAGAGTCTGCACAGAGAATAGTTGAGTCCGGAGGATACGATATTCTCGAAGTCTACAGAAAGCTTGCCGTAGCCGTAGCCGAGGCAAACGCAAAGCAGATGGAGTATCAGAAAAGTCTTTCTGACCCTGTTCGTCCTCGTGTCGGACATACTCAGAGAGCCGAGGAA
>ERZ1034365.1186-NODE-1186-length-13593-cov-5.090189_pt1 | contig 13593 bp, 9 predicted proteins | sample MGYA00520615_ERZ1034365 | MGnify/ENA primary metagenome ERZ1034365 (study PRJEB33736, sample SAMEA104284505) | Azolla filiculoides | biome: Urban; feature: Water surface; material: Ditch water | place: Netherlands | collected 2015-10-28 | depth 0-0.1 m ... | reverse complement strand
CCCATGCGATAGAACACCAGCTTATCCGGGTGCTGCGCTTTGAGCGCCATATACTGGCGCATCATGGGCGTGTGATTGCTTAGCGTATGACTGGCTGTGGCATCGCCGTTATTGTCTGTTGGGGTGTTCAAAAACCAACCTTTTTGTGCGCTTAATTAATCTGCTCAAGAGGTGCAGCTAACCAGCCATTTACCTCAGCTATGTCGCCCTCTGTCAACAAGCCAGCCACTTGCTTTAATTGAATACGGCTGTAGATTAATTTATAGCGCTCTCTGGCTAGATCACGCTTAGCCGAATAAAGCTTTTCTTGCGCAGTCAATACATCAACGTTGCTACGCAAGCCTGATTCGTAGCCTTTTTGCGTACCCACCAAGGCAGTTTCATAGGAGGCCACCGATTGGCTTTGTGCCTCAATACGGGCAATGCCATTGATAATTTCATTGAAATACTTGCGCACATCGGTGCTGACCGTCCGCTGTTTTTCACTAAGCTTTTCGCTGGCTTGCTCAACTCGCGCAACGGCTTGACGAACAGTAGAGCTAACGTAACCGCCCGTATACAATGGCACATTTAATTGCAAGCCTATGGAGTCGGTATCGTATTGGGAGCCAATGGTGTAATTGTTATCGCTTTCCGTATGCGTTCTTGCCGCCACCAAATCCAAGGTAGGGTAATGCCCAGAATTGTTTTTTTCCACTTCCTGCGTGACCACCAAATACTCGTTATGTGCCGTAATAATATCGGCATTTTTTTCCATGGCGGTGCTGATCCAAGAGTCCACATTGCTGGGTTGCGGCACAGCCAGTTGCAACTTGCTTGGGTCTAAACTTAACAAAGCATCGGCGTAGACACCTGTAACATTTTCTAGCGTGCGTTTAGCGTATTCAACGCCGTTTGCCCATTCCAATTCCTGCGCAATAACCGATTCCAAATTCGCATTCGCTTCACTGACTTCAGTAATGGTGCCAAAGCCGGCCTTGTAGCGTTTTTTTGCTTGCTCTAACTGAGACTGGGCGCTGGTTTTTTGCGCTTTGCTGTAGCGTACATTTTCTTCTGACAGCAAGAGATCCAGATACGCCCCAGTAACACGGCTAGCCATATTAAATTGAGCGCTGTCTAACATGGCATTGCTTTTCGCCACATCGGCTTTTGCTTGTTTGTATTCAGCAAAATTGGCTTTGTTAAAAATGGATTGGCGCAATGACACGCTGTAATTACGGCTATCGTATGAACTGTGTCGCTTAGAAGTTGAACCCAAGGCACCGGGCACTTCGCTATCAGTAATACCACGTCCTTCGTACACGCCCACTCTAACTTGCGGCAAAAATGCGGCAAACGATTTATTGATTTCTTCTTTTTGCGCTTTATTATCGGCCACCGCAGCGCGCAATGTAGCATCGTACTGCTGGGCTTTTTGAAAGGCTTGCAACAAGGATAAGGATTGGGCTTCGGCCAACAATGGAAAGGCCAATGCAAGACTTAAAACCAGGTGTTTGATTTTCATAATAGGCCCTATTCCTCTTTCAATGATGCGGCAATGCGTTTGGTGAAAGGATGCAACAAATAAGTTAACAAGGAACGCTCGCCGGTTTTAATCACCACTTGCACTGGCATACCTGGCTGCATGCTGCGTCCACCTAAGGTTTTCACTCCTTCTGGCGTCAGCACCACACGCGCTAGGTAATAAGTAGCCCCTGGTTGCGATGGATTCAGCCCAGCTTCGGTTAGCAAGTCTTTTGAAATCGACTCCACCGTGCCTTCAACTGCCAATTGCGGTGCATTAGCAAAGCTGGAAAAGCGCACATCGGCTGCTTGACCGGTTTTAATGCGATCAATCAAATGCGGTGCGACTTTAACCTCAAGCACCAAGCCCTCATTTAATGGCACCACATCCAATATCTTTTGACCCGGCTGTATGACTGAGCCCACCGTTTGAAACTGCAAGCCCACAACTTGACCGGCTACCGGTGAACGCACTTCAGTACGATCAAACTCATCGCCATAAGCTTTAAATTTATCCGCATTCGACTCCACGTCCATGCGTACTTGAGCCATTTGCGTGTCCACCTCTGAACGGTACTCCTCTTTGCGTAACAAGGCACGCTGACGAAGCTCGGCAATAGAACGTTTAGTCCGAAGTAAGCCTGATTGCGAATCAGCAATCTCACCCGTCACTTGCGCCACCCTTAACTCTAAATCGCGTTGCTGACTTTTTGGGGCGTAACCTTCTAACACCAAATCACGAATGCCTGCTAATTGCTCATTTAACAATGTCTGTTGTGAACGGCGGCTTTCTAACACGCCGTTTAGGCCTTGTATTTGCGCTTCTTGTCCATTGATGGCCTCTGCCAAGCCTTGCAACTCAGCCGCCAATGCCGCGCGCCTAGAGTTAAGCAACATTTCTTGGTTGCGCATGTGCTGCTGCGCCAATGGGTCTTTGTTCATTTTCAATAAATCGTCGTGGAAGTGTATGTTTTTTGCACCACTTTGCTCCGCCAACAAGCGACCCTGCAAGGCGCGGTCGCCAATATAACGTTGCTGTATTTCTTGAAAGCGCGCTTTGGCCATGGAGTTATCCAAGACCAACATCACATCGCCTTCTTTAACCATCTGCCCCTCTTTGACGAACACATCTTTAACGATGCCGCCGGTCAAGTGCTGCACCACCTTGCGTTTGGTGTCTATGCTGACGGTACCACCACTTGGCACCCCCTCATCCAAGGGCGCCAATGCTGCCCACAATAAAAAGCCGCCAAAACCAACCAACAACACCCATATACCCCATCTAATTGGGCTATCGGTGTCGACCTGTAAGGCAAAGTCATCGTCTGCCACATCTTTAATCACTTCCCCTTCAATCAAGGAAGGTTTGCGTGGATTAAGGGCTCTCAAATTATTTAATATTGGGCTTAATTTCATGGCGTTCTCTTTTCTTATTGCTGACCAGGTTTAGTTGTCGCATCGTTAGACGGTGCAGAATTTTGTTTAGCTTGCTCTTTTTTAATGGCGGCGATCACGTCATCACGTAAACCGTGATGAGCAATTTCGCCGTCATTTAATACCAACAGGTAATCGGCCACGCCGAGTATGTTTAATCGATGCGTAATTAAGAACACCGTTTTACCCTCGGCCTTAATCGCTTGTATGGCCTCAACTAGGGCGCGTTCACCCACGTCATCCAAATTGGCATTAGGCTCATCCAAGACGATTAAGCTGGGGTTGCCATACATCGCCCTGGCTAGACCCAAACGCTGCCTCTGGCCGCCAGACAACATCATGCCGGCCTCACCCACTGGGGTGTCGTAACCCATGGGAAAGCGCAGCACCATGTCATGTATGCCCGCGCGCTTAGCTGCCTCAATGACTTTTTCAGAATCAATTTCGTAAAAGCGCGAAATGTTCTCGGCTATGCTGCCATCAAACAACTCAATGTCTTGCGGCAAATAGCCAATGTAGGGGCCAAGCTGCTCACGGTCCCAGCTGTCTATAGGGGTTTTGTCTAAGGTAACCATGCCAGAAAAATCCGGCCAGATGCCGACTAAGCATCGCGCCAAAGTAGATTTACCAGACCCCGATGGACCAATGATGGCAGTGACTTGACCGGGTTTAAACTCGGCATTGAGTTCACGCAATATTGGCGTAGCCCGATTAGGGGTATTAGCGCTTAAATTCTTCAACGCCACTTCACCACGCGGAATGGGGTGCTGAATTGAGGCATCGCGCTCCGGGTGCGCCAACATCAGCGTTTCCAATGCCGTAAAGGCTGTGCGCGCTTGCACAAAACCGCGCCAAGAACCGACTATCAAATCCAAGGGTTGCAAGGATCTAGCCATCAGGACGTTAGCCGCAATCATGGCACCCGCCGACAACTCGCCTTCAATCACCAACATGGCAGCAGCACCTAGGGTCAAACTTTGCATGCAGTAACGCACGAATTTAGTAATCGATTGCTGCCTATGCTGCTTCTCATTGGCAATGCCTAATTGCCGTTGGTTGTCCAAATGCAGCTTTAGCCAACGACCGCGCAAGTTACCGAGCATGCCCATGGCTTCAACCGGTTCAGCATTTTTAAGCTTGCTGTACAAATACGCTTTGCTTTTACTGTCGGCCTTGCTGGATGCCTCCACTGACGCGAAGGTCATGCGGTGCCCGTAAAACGCCATGCCCAACTGTATGCCCGCAAACAGGATAGAAATCACACCGAGCAACGGGTGCAACAGGAAGACTATCAAAATGTAAATCGGCGTCCATGGGGCATCAAATAAAGCAATGATGCCGTTGCCGGTTAAAAATTGACGCACATTGGTTAAGTTTGAAAATGCCTCGGTTGGGTTTTGATGGGCACGTCTTAAGTAAGCTTCAAAACTGGCGTTAAACACGCGTGTGTTAAGCTCCCTATCCAACTTAATGCCAGCACGCACCAACAGACGCGAACGCAACCACTCGGCAAACGCCATCATGCAGAAAAACAGCAGCACGATCAGCGTTAAGAACAGCAAGGTCAATTCACTTTGGCTGACCAACACACGATCAAACACCTGCAGCATGTAAAGGGTAGGGCTTAACATGAGCAAATTAGCAATCATGCTAAAAATGCCCACCCACAAAAACTCTCGCCTAAAGCTGTACAGGGTTTTTGCTAACTCGCTGCGTTCAAAGAATGCCGACTTCATGCTGTTGCTCCATTTGGTGCCTGAGCTTCAACTGGCTCAGCTGGTTTTTTAGGATTCAATGAGGCCAACACCTCGTCTCTTGGGCCAAAAGCTTTAATTTGCCCTTCGGTTAACACCATCATGTGGTCTATTACCGACAAGATTTGCGGCCTATGCGTAATCACAATAAGCGTGGCGCCTTGGGCTTTAATGGTTTGCAAGGCGTTCAACAAGGCCACATCACCGGCCTCATCCAAACTGGAATTCGGCTCATCCAGCACAACAAATTTTGGCATGCCATAAATGGCCCTGGCCAACGCCACGCGTTGGCGTTGCCCTCCTGATAAAAACGATCCTTCATCACCCACCTGCGTGGCATAACCGTCTTTAAGGGAATCAATCAAGCTATCCAGGCCCACCACATTGGCGGCAGCGCGCACCTTTTCCATGTCCACTTCACCAAAACGTGCAATGTTCTCTGCCAACGTGCCATCAAACAACTCCACGTCTTGTGGCAAATAACCCACGTACGGCCCCAATTCATTTTTCTTCCATTGGTAGATGTCCGCCCCGTCTAAGCGTACCTTGCCATTGGCAGCCGGCCATATGCCAGTTAACAACCTAGCCAATGTCGTTTTACCCGAGGCAGACGGCCCCACTACGGCCAGCGATTGACCGGCAGGCAACCTAAAGGTAATGCCTTTGAGTATGGCCACTTGGCTATTTGGTGGCGCAGCGACCGCGCCTTCCACCGATAAATTGCCCAAAGGCGGCGGCAAGGCCATGCTGTCTTTAGGCTCGGGGAAGGCTTTTAAGAAATTATCCAAACGGTTGATGGCATCCCTAGAATTGGCAATCACGCGCCAATGCGCGACAAAGGTAATCAGCGGGGCTAGCACTCGACCGCCCAAGGTGGAGCCAACAATCATCATGGATCCGCCCATAGCCAACTCGCCTTTTAAGGTTAGCCAACAACCCAAACCCAACAACAAGGAACCCTGCAATGTTTGTATCAGTTTAGATAGAGCCGAATTCACCCCTGCTTGATCGGATGCCACACCCTGAAAACTTAAGAATTTATTCTGCCTGGCTATCCATTTAGCGTGCACACGGCTAAGCATACCCATCGCCTCAATCACTTGCGCATTGCGTATCACGCCGCTGGCGTAATTTTGCGCGGAGATGGCATGGCGATTGGCTTCATTTAATGGCGGTTGCACGCGCTGCTGGTTAATGTAGGCAACCACAGCCAATAAAACCGCCCCAGCCACAGAGAACCAACCCATGGTGGTGTTAATGGCAAAAATAATCACCAAGGTTAGCAAGGCAAAAGGCATGTCCATGATGGCCATCAATGCTGGGGAGGCCAAGGTGTCTTGTATGGTTTTTAAATCAGAAAAAGCCTGCGCAGTGCCGCCTGGAATTTGCTTTAACTTTGCCTGGAAAATACTGTTGAATACGCGCTCATTGAGGTTGCGATCAAACTGCATGGACGCCTCAAACATCACGCGTGAGCGCACCCATTCCAGCACCTCCATCAGCGCATACAAAAAAACCACCATGATGGTGAGCATCAGCAAGGTCTTATGGCTTTGGCTGTTCACCACCCGATCGTACACTTCCAACATGTACCAAGTTGGCGCCAACACCAGTAAGTTGGTAAAAAAACTAAAGAACACCGCTCGCTTCATGCTGGGCATGGTGTCCATCAGTGCATTTTTAATAACAGAAATTGATTGCGGGGGTTTAATTAAGCTCATGATGCCATCGCCATAGATTGAGGGGGTTGTTGCATGGATTGTTGCATAGCGGAGTGAGTAACCATAATATTGTTCGGCATGGTAACGCTAGGGTCAGGCGTTTTAGCATCGGCCTCTGCGCCAAAATGAAAATGCAAGCTAAAACCATTTGCGTCGTTAACCAACAGCACTTCTTTTAACTTTTCTTCGTGAAACATGGCTTGCTCTTGCGGCGACAAACTTAAATCAAAGCGTATCCTGCCATCCAAGGTGTACATGGATAATTGCTTGCCTTTTAAATTAAGCGTGTGCCTATCAAAAAACACCGGCGATTGCGGCAAAAATAAGATATTAGGCAACTGCACGTCTGGGTTTAAATCAATGTTCCAAGGGCTTTTTGGATGCTGCAATATAGTGCGGGCGGCACGACACACTGAATATATGGCATTGCAAACCATTTGCGAACCGGTGTTAGGAAATTGCTCGCGCATCTTATGGTAAACCATGTGATGCAACACCACCCTATTCCAGCAACGCGTCGCCTGAACGATAGGCGAAATGGCATTGCAAATTTCCACGAAATTCGCTTGCAAGGCCTGCAATCTCGCCAACTGGTCTGGCTTTGGGGTGAGTCGAACAACAAATTTATTTTCCATATATGAAATATCCTATATGAATTTTTTTGACCGTGCAAGTTTTTTTAAATTTACCCCTCATTAAGCCCATGAATAACTCGTTTATCCAGTTAGACTAAAGACTGCAAATAAGCCGGTAAAAAGGATGTTAAAAAAACCGGGCAACGCTTAAAATACAGTCCATATGTCGAATGTAGAAATTTCCGCTTCCGCCCTACTCACCTCACCTTACGCGCAAATTGGCGTGATCGAATGCTTGTGGGGCAACCAAGGCGTCCGCGGTACCTTTGCCTTAATTGGCCCAAACGACATCCTCACCGCCAGCCATTTAGTCTTCAAGCCCAACTTAGGTGGCAAGCCCACCACCATCAACTTTTACCTTGGGGCGGACTACAACAGTGTCACCAATCAATTTGAAAGCTTTGGCACCCGCCTTAGCTACCAAAACCTAACTGTCGACTACCAAGCCGGCATATACAGCAATCCCAATAACGAGCTATTTACGTCCAGCGAATCAGAAGTGGACCTTGCTGTGATTGGCCTTGATCAACTGGTGGGCAATGTTTACGGCTATTTGCGGCTGAACCCACTGCAAAGGGAAGTAGGCACGTTTAACGCCAGCGCCGTGGGTTACCCAATAGACGGCACCGGCATGATGGAGCGCAGCGTTGACCCTGTGCTGACAAATGATTTATGGATCAGCCAAGGCGAGGGACTAAAACCCGGCAACTCGGGCGGCCCCTTAATTATAGGCAATGAAATTGTTGGCGTTGCCAGTGCGGCCAACAACAGCGAATCGATCTGGGCTAGCGTTGGGCTAAACTTTGACTTTATTCTAGACAGCATAGCAAGCAATAACAGCTTGGTAAGCGGCGGCGTCTTGGATCCCATGGTGTTTGATTACAGCCATGCTGCCTCATCAGCCAACCAAACCCTAGAAGGCTACCGAGTGAACGAAGACATTGCTGGCGGCGCCGGTGACGACATCATTTACGGTTACGGTGGCGACGATCAATTGTTTGGCAACGATGGCCGCGACCTAATTTACGGCGGCAGTGGCAACGACTTGCTCAATGGCAATGCCGACAACGACACCCTGTATGGCGAAGTGGGCAACGACACCCTCAACGGTGGACTGGGCAACAATAAACTATATGGCGGCGAAGGCGACGACAGCTACTACGTTGCCAGCAGCAAAGAGAAAGTTATCGAATTGGCCGGCGAAGGCAACGACACGGTCTACTCCACCATCAGCTTAAGCTTAGCAGCCAACCTAGAAAACTTAAGCCTGATTGGGTTCGCTAAGGTAAACGGAACCGGCAATGCATTGAACAACCTGCTTATCGGTAACACCCTGGCCAACAAACTAAGTGGCGGCGCCGGTAATGACAGCCTCGACGGCGGTGGTGGGCTAGACACCTTAAACGGCGGTGCCGGTAATGACCGATTTGTCCTTCACCGAAGCGCCGATGGCTTTGCCACCGTGCAAGATTTTGCTAAAGGCAAAGACACGCTGGGCATTTCATTGAGTGAATTTGGCCTGACAACCAATGACTTTAATGCATCGGCTTTTTATGTCGGCAAATTCGCCAGCACAGCCAATCAGCATTTTATTTACGAGCAAGCCAAAGGCCTGTTGTATTTTGATGCGGATGGCATAGGGGCTCAAGCCATGATTAAAATTGCCCTTATTGGCAACAAGGCGGTATTAACTTTTACTGACTTTAGCGCAATGGTATAAGGCTATGCTAAAGTTTGCTTTAAACCATACCAACAGATAGGAAAGGGTAATCATGTCATCAATAATAGATAACAACATCAACCTTATTATTAACAACACTACTAACAACATCATTCCTATTAATAATAACGCTTTCAGCGTAGGCGGCACCGTTAGTGCCCGGCTAACGCTAACGCCAGATTACTTCACCTTTACAGCCGAGTCCGCCGGTGAGCTCACCCTTAATTTTGATTCCCCAGAAAGATTTGGTTGGGACGAATACATCCTGCGCATACGCGATGCCTTTAACACCGAAATCATTAGCGCAGTTATCATCAATGACGACAAAACCATTAGCGCAACCTTAGCCAAGGGCGGGCGATACACCATCAGTGTTGAAGCAGCTTCACCACAATACCCGCTTCCCAATGCCGATTACAGCATCACGGCCAGCTCGTTTGTTAAAGCAAAACCGACCGTGTCAATAACTGCGATCGACAAGGCGCAATTAGAAGGCAGCCCAAGAAAGGCAGGCACTAAGGAATACACCGACTACAAATTTAAAATCAGCCTAAGTGAAGCCCTTACAACAAGCGAAAAGATCTATTACGCCGTTTCACCGGAATCTGACTCGACAAATCCGAACGACTTCAGCGTAACAACCAGCTTCGTAGGTGGAAACGTTTTCAGCTTCGTTGAGTTTACTAAAGGTCAAACAGAAAAAATAGTCACCGTGCAAGTCGCAAAAGACCTCTTAGAAGAGTCAAATGAGGAATTCTCGGTGCGCCTAAGCAATCCATCTAGCGGCATAAAATTAGCTGATCATTACAACATTACCGAAGCCACTGCAATCATAAGCAACGATGATAGGGTCTCTAATGCCAGCATTACCAATATCACGGCCGACGGCGTTGTTGAAGGAACAGGCACAGGCTTAACCACCCATCGCTTTGAAGTCACATTAGATAAACCTACGCTGTCCGAACAAACGCTGGATTACGCCATTGTTTTTGGCTCAAACGGTACCAATCAATACGACTTTAGCCCAAAAACCCCAATCAGCCATAAAGTCACCTTCGCTAAAGGCGCTAGCAAGGCTACAATTGACATAGGAATTACTCAGGATTCAATAAAGGAAGGGCTTGAAAGCTATATGGTGCGCTTATCTAACCCTAGCGCACAAATTGCAATAGGCACCGCCGAAGCACAAGGTTTGATTGTAAATGACGATACAGGATCGGTACTCTCTTGGAACGCAGAAAGTCAAAGTGCATTTGCTGAAGGCAGAAAATTATCGCTTACAGTGAAAACCGATCAGGCGATGACAAGTAATCAAACCATCAATTGGCGCATAGAGGGAACGACTAATTTAGACGGCGTAACATACAATGCCGCCAGTTCAGCAGATTTCAAAACCATCTCTGGCTCGTTTAGCATTGCCAAAGGCAAAAGCGAGGCCACTTTTTCGGTTGATACCCTAGACGATGACTTAGTTGAGTCCACAGAACTTGCAAAAGTGGTGCTGACTTTACCAAGCTCGCTCACCATGAATCCGAATGGCTATGAAAAACACATTATCATAAATGACAATGACACCCTTCCTGAAATTACCACCACCACTAAAAAAATAAACGAAGGTTCAAGCGACAGAACAACCAACTTTGTCATAAACCTTGCCACCTCAAAGGCTGTAAGTTATAACCAAACACTAAATTGGGCGGTAGTAGCCGCAGGGGATGCACCAATCCAAGAAAACGACTTTGGTGGCAATGCCTTTCCATCTGGCACTTTTACCATAGCGGCCAATAGCAAGAATGCCAACATCATCATCCCAATTATTGCGGACAAAGCTCCAGAAATGAGCGAAACCTTTAATCTGCGCATCACCGGCCAGACAACAACAATTCTGCCTATAGAAATCACTAATGACGACGGCATAGTCGGTACGGATAAAGCCGACAAATTAGCAGATACCATCGATGATGACTTTATCGTTGGCAGAAACGGTAACGACACCATCACGGCCACACTTGGGGGAATAGATCACATAAACGCTGGATTAGGCAATGACACCATCACGACCGGTTCACAAAACTTTGTTCAGTGCATGGAAGGGAACGACATAGTAATCGTTTCCTCAACTGTCCCAAATAAAGAAGGTGACTTTAATGGCGGCGATGGCATTGACACCTTGGTTCTTCAAAATACCCATGACTTTTTTAATATCAACGATATCAATGGATACGCAGGCAATGATAAGACAAACTTCACATTTAGTGAGTTTGAAAAATACGTCATGTCTGCAGATCTAATCAGTGTTCGTGGCAGCGCGAAAAATGAATCCTTCACCTATAGCGGCTATTGGGGATATTTTCATGGTGGCGGTGGTAGCGATCAATTCACCTTTACCGACAATACAGGTCTTGTGTTTATATACGACTTTAACCTAGACGACAAAATTTTTATTGACGGGTTTAGCGGAAAATTTCAAGCCGTGCCTAGCTTTACTGGCAAAAAAGGGCAAATACTTGTTGGGCCATGGGATTCATTTACAAAAATTGAATTCGATAGAGATGGAGATGGCTTAAGCGATTTGCAAATAGCATTAAGCGGTGTCTTCACCGCTGCCGACCTACTCAAAGTTATCCTTCCAGCCTAACCCCTTTAGAAAGAAAAAAATGACCACATTAACCGTCGGCGCAGGCCGCACTCGTAGTTTAGGATTTGACGGCGATTGGGCCGGCAACGTCACCCCAGCCGAATTCAACGGTGAAATAATTGTTTTCGCCAGCGCTACCCTGCTCACCGTTGTTAGCGCCAGCGAATCGACATATTACGAATACACCGGTAGTTTTAAATTCACCAACCCCTCTCCCGCAGGCCTTGCCATGGGTGAGGTGGGTTTATCCGGCAGCGTCACCGTAGCGGACATGTACAGTTACACCGACAGTTTGGCTGATAAAAAACTGCAGTTGTCATTTAAAAAACTAACGCTCACCATGTTGCAACTATATGAAGCAGGCGAAACTGGCGATAGCCTGTTGACGCTTTTTAATGGCAACGATGAAATCACCGGCACGGATTTTAATAACGAAGAAAACAGAGATGGCTTGGGCAACAACATCAAAGGCGATGTGTTGCGCGCTGGCAACGGCAACGACATTGTCTATGGCATGGGCGGTGACGATTCTCTATGGGGCGAAAGAGGCAACGACAGCCTAAACGGCGGCCTAGGCAACGACCAACTTTATGGCGGTGCAGGCAATGACACATTGGAGGGCAGCGCAGGCACCGACACGCTTAATGGCGGCAGTGGCAACGATACTTACAAGCTGGACATGAGTAACTTCGTAAACGAAAAGAACAAAATTACCGTTGTCGATGGCCAAGGAACTGCAGACAACTTCAACCTTTACGATTTAGATGACGATCCAGACGGATACAATTCCTTCCCAATACGCATCAACAGTGGCAACGATCTGGCGTTTATTTATTACAACGAGTCCAGCCTAAACACAAGCGATTTATTGGGCAGCGCCACCGCCTATTGGATAATCAAAGACCAGTATAAAATCAATGGCAACGGTTTTGCTAATTCCATTGAAACCCTAAACGGCTTTAATTTAGCAGGTCCTTCGAACGGCGTCAGCAGCATACTAACTGCAGCCAAAGTAAATTTTACATACAATGTCGCTGGCTTTACATACAAAGCCAGCGACATTAATGGCACCACTAAAAACGATGCCCTCATGGGCTACAACAATCAAGACCACCTTTTTGGCAATGCCGGCAACGATGTGCTGTTTAACATATCGCTTACATCCAACGGATCCGTCAAACTGGATGGTGGCGCGGGCAACGATCAGATTTATGATGGGATCGGCGACAACATACTAATTGGCGGCTTGGGTGTCGACATTCTCAATGGCGACAAAGGAAACGACATCTATAAATTTTTAACCATTAAAGATTCGGGTGTGACACCCGCCACCGCAGATGTAATTGGTGATGGGCCCCTGGGTGATGGCGATCAAGTATGGAACAGCGGCGATAAAATTGATCTATCAGCGATTGATGCCAATGCGAAAATCGCCGGCAAACAAGCCTTTACATTTCAGTCTAGCGCCTCGGCCAACAGCGTTTGGTTTGATAGCAGCAAGTCGGCCGTGTTTGCTGATGCCAGCGGCGACACTAAGGCAGATTTTGCGGTGGTGGTCATAGGCGTTAACAGCCTATCGGCAGCCGACTTCATACTGTAGAGCCACAGCCCGTTTCCACCCCTACTCCAGCTTTTAAATGGCCAGGATAGGGGCGCCAGCCCTCAGCGAGCCGAAACTAAGCCCCCCCCCCGCTTTAAACAGTAATTGGCCCATTAAATCCAAATACGACATTGCCATAGGCGTTAAGGCCACGTACTTGACTCGATTATCCAGTTCGTCCGTAATCAAATGGACGAAGCCAACGTGTTTAAGTTTTTTTAGTCGCCGGTGAGTAGCGCTAAATGACGAATATTCCACGGCCGATACCACATAGGAAACCGTGCACGCTTTGGTTTTTTGCGTAAGTAACACTAAGGTTTCAAATAATTTCATTTCATGCACATCCAAAGTAGGAAAATCAAACTCTTGATGTGCCTGATCTGCCAGTGTCAAAAAATTGATGTACTTAAACGAATTACTTGTGTTGTCTAACATGATCATCTCATACTCTTTTCGTTTTTATCCTTTCGGTTTTTATTTTTGTTTTTTCATTTAAATTATTTAGTAAGGTACCGCTTAACATTCACTGTATTTTACATTTTGATTCCTCCTATATTGCCCACCACGTTGGCTGCATCAACCAATGAA
>ERZ1034365.1185-NODE-1185-length-13597-cov-3.174778_pt1 | contig 13597 bp, 14 predicted proteins | sample MGYA00520615_ERZ1034365 | MGnify/ENA primary metagenome ERZ1034365 (study PRJEB33736, sample SAMEA104284505) | Azolla filiculoides | biome: Urban; feature: Water surface; material: Ditch water | place: Netherlands | collected 2015-10-28 | depth 0-0.1 m ... | reverse complement strand
CCCGAAAGCAGTGTGTAGAGAACTGCCATTCTTATTGAAACGCCATTGGCTACCTGCTCTAAGACAGTAGATTGCTTTGAGTCTGCCGATGTGGCATCAATTTCGAGTCCGCGATTCATGGGGCCTGGATGCATAAGAATTGCTGATTCTTTAAGCATTGAAAGTCGCTGTGCATTGAAGCCCCAGTGTCTTGCATACTCACGTTCAGTCGGAAAATATGATGCGTTCATGCGCTCGGTCTGAATTCGCAGCATCATCACAACATCAGGTTGCTCAACGCGCAAAGTTTCATCTAGAGAGTAATGAAATTTTGCAGGCATGTTTTTTGTGTTCGAGGGCAACAAGGTAGGTGGCGCAACAAAATGCACTTCGGCGCCCAGTGTGTTGAGAAGTAAAAGATTAGATCTTGCAACTCTGGAATGCAGAATGTCGCCAACAATGGAAACTTTGACACCATCTAGTGCCTTGCCTTTTGAATTGGTACCGTGAATGCGCTTACGCATGGTGAAGGCGTCAAGGAGCGCCTGCGTAGGATGCTCATGGGTACCGTCACCGGCATTAATAATTGAGCCCTTAATCCAGCCTGAATTTGCTAAAACCGAAGCAGCCCCAGAAGCCGGGTGTCTTATAACCACTGCATCGGCACCCATAGCCTCTAAGGTCTGGGCAGTGTCTTTTAGACTTTCACCTTTGGAAACGGATGATCCCTTGGCGGTGAAATTAATTACGTCAGCGGAGAGTCGCTTTTCGGCCAATTCAAAGGAAATACGGGTGCGAGTCGAATCTTCAAAGAAGAGATTTACTACAGTCTTTCCACGCAGGGTTGGCAGTTTCTTAATCTCGCGATCATTGACCTCTGCCATTCCCTCGGCGATGTCAAGAATCTCGATAGCTGCGTCTCTACTTAGCTCACTGGCGGATAACAGGTTGTTCATGACTCAATCACCACAGCGTTCTGGTTATCAGATTCGGCAAGTTGAACACGAATTCTTTCATCGCGTGAAGTTGGCAAATTTTTTCCTACGAAATCGGCTCGAATTGGAAGTTCACGATGACCGCGATCTACAAGAACAGCCAGTCTTACCGCTCGCGGTCTGCCATACTCGCCAAGAGCATCAAGGGCGGCTCTGATTGTTCTGCCGCTGAACAGAACATCATCAACTAGAACCACTACCTTGTCGTCAATTCCCTGTGACGGAATAAGGGTTTCAGTGACTGTCTTGGTTGGCTTGTCGGCTAGGTCGTCGCGATACATAGTTATGTCTAAACGACCCAAAAGATTGGAAATATCCGTCTCGGGCTCGGCTCTAGCTATTACAGCTGCGATTCGCTCTGCGAGTAATACCCCTCGGGTTGGAATACCAAGGATCACCAGGTTTTTAGTGCCACTCTTCTGCAAGGCAGTGTTGGCTTCAAGAATTTCATGAGCAATACGGGTAACCGCACGATCAATGTCGTCGCTGCTCAAGACGGTACGTGCTGACACGCCCACCTCCTTCTCCGCCTCTCTGGACGGTCTTTAAAGGATGTTTGTTACCCAAATCCTAACAGCCGTGAAAGCTAATTGGCAGTCTTTGTAGAGGAAATTCTTGATAGCAAGCCGTTCACAAAAGAGCCAGAGTCGTCTGTAGACAAGTCTTTAGCCATTTCAACCGCCTCATTCACGGCAACGGCATCGGGAACTTCATCGTTATAAAGAATTTCCCACACTGCCACACGAAGAATAGCCCTATCTAAGTTAGGCATGCGATCTAGTGCCCAGCCTTGAGAGTAAGTCTCTAGCAGATCGTCTATTTCGTCGTGGTGGTCAACAATGCCTTGAACAACCTGGCGAGCATAGCCAAAAATCACCTCTTGATTCTGACGATCAGCTGCTAAATCGGCTACGTCATCTAAAAGACTAAGCGGTGAAATCTTACGTATGTCAGCAGCGAAAACGGCGTCAACCGCTCTTTTTCGAGCTTTTGCTCTTGCGCTCAACTTATTAGTCGGTCACGCGACCAAGGTAGTCACCGGTTCTGGTGTCTACTCGTACCTTGGTGTTGTTCTCGAGGAAAAGAGGGACCTGAATTTGCAACCCGGTCTCAACTGTTGCGGGCTTGGTGCCTCCGCTTGAGCGGTCACCTTGTAGGCCAGGCTCTGTGTAAGTTACTTCTAGAACCACAGAAGCAGGAAGTTCAACGTAAATAGGATTGCCTTCGTGAAGAGCTACGGTTGCCTCTTGGTTTTCAAGAAGGTAATTAACGGCATCACCAACGATTGCCTCTGAGATAACTACCTGGTCGTATGTGTCTTTATCCATGAAGACGAAACCTTCACCATCGTTGTAAAGGTAGGTCATGTCACGCTTATCAACATTTGCTGTCTCAACCTTGACACCAGCATTAAAAGTCTTGTCTACGACCTTGCCTGTAAGTACGTTCTTCAACTTAGAGCGAACAAACGCGGCTCCTTTGCCGGGTTTAACATGCTGGAATTCGGTTACAGCCCAAAGCTGACCTTCAATATTTAGGACCATTCCGTTTTTTAGGTCGTTTGAAGTTGCCATGAAAAAATCTCATTTCAATAAGTAATTTTGAACACCGATAGTGCGGATTGAATAACGAAGTACAGTCTAGCGGCTAGCCAGTTGGGTCATGGCAAGCAGATAAGAGTCAACGCCGAAGCCTGCAATTACCCCAGTTGCCACAGAGGAAATAACGCTGTTGTGGCGAAACTCTTCGCGAGTGTGTGGATTGCTTAGGTGAACTTCAATCAGTTTTAGCCCAGCCTTAGTGATCTGCACTGCGGCGTCCCTAAGTGAATACGAATAGTGCGTGAATGCTGCGGGGTTCAATATGACATTTGCGCCAGAATCAACCGCTTCATGAATCCAGCCAATTAGTTCACTTTCGCTGTCCGTTTGGCGAATATCTGCAGACAAGCCAAGTTGTGAAGCTTTTGCATTCACGGCAGAGGAAAGGGCGGCAAAATCCATAGCCCCGTATATGTCTGGTTCTCTAGAGCCAAGACGCCCTAAATTTGGACCATTAAGTACTAATACCTTCTGCATGTAATTAGATTACTGCCTGGAATAGTAAATCTAGGCTTCAACAATCTCTTGAAAAGCAGCAAAAAGCATCTCTGGAGTGGGAGCGGTCATGATCGTTGGCTTGGCAAGATCATCAAGAACTACGAACCGCAACGTACCTGCCCTAGCTTTTTTGTCTCTTTGCATGGTTTCAACTAATTGATTCCATTTTTCTGCTGGATAGCTAACTGGAAGACCAATCAAATTGAAGATTGAACGATGGCGGTCAACTACCTCATCGCTCAATCGCCCCGCCAATCTAGCTAGTTCGGCAACGAAGACCATACCAATAGCTATTGCTGCGCCGTGACGCCACTTATACCGCTCGGCGTGCTCAATGGCATGCCCCAAAGTATGGCCGTAGTTGAGAATTTCGCGTAAACCTGATTCTTTAAAATCTTCTGAAACCACCCGTGCTTTGATCGCGACAGAGCGTTCAATGATCTCTTTGAATACAGAAGAGGCAGGATCGGTGGCAGTTTGCACATCTGCCTCAATCAGTTCAAGAATTTTTGGGTCCGCAATGAATCCATACTTTATGACTTCGCCAAATCCGGCTAGAATTTCATTTTTTGCAAGAGTTAGTAATGTGTCAAGGTCAATGATGACCTTTGCGGGTGCATGGAATACACCAACTAGATTCTTACCCTCGGCAGTGTTGATACCGGTTTTGCCACCTATGGCAGCATCAACCATTCCCAGAAGTGTTGTTGGAACTTGAATAAGCTTGACTCCCCTTAGCCAAGTTGCGGCAACAAAACCAGCAAGGTCAGTTGTTGAACCGCCGCCAAAACCAATTACCGCATCTGTTCTCGTGAAGTCAGCTTTGCCCATGATGCCCCAGCAAAATGCAGCCACTTCTACTCGTTTAGCATCTTCACTGTCTGGAACACCAGCCAGGATTGTTTCGTAGCCAGCCGAAACTAAAGACTCTCTTAGCGACTCCGCTGAAGCGGTTAGTGCTACCGGGTGAACCACAAGCACTTTGGAAACCTTTGAGCCAAGGCCTTTTGCCACCTCGTCAATAAGCGCGCGCCCGATTACGATCTCATATGGGGATTCACCACTTACCTGAATTACAGTTGGCGCTGTCATTAGATTCCTAGTCTTTCTCTAATCTCAGAGATTGTTTGGGCAAGAGGATGCCCAGAAGTATTTATTTCAAAATCAGCCACTTCTTCGTAAATCTCTTTGCGAGATTCATAAATTCTTTTCCAGTCATCCAGACCGTTCTTAATAAGTGGTCTGGAACTTTTGCGAAGCCTTGAACCCATGTGTTTTCCATCTGTAGATAGGTACACAACAGTTGCAGCTTTTAATGCCAATCTAGACTCTGCAAGTAATACTGCCCCACCACCGGTGGCTACGATTCCTGGCGAGCTGAGTGCCTTTATAAGAGCTTCGTGTTCTACTTTTCTAAACGCAGCCTCACCATTGGTCTCAAAGAAGTCTTCAATTGAGCCGTATTCTTCAGTCAAAAGTGAATCGGTATCGCAAAAAGACATCTTGAGAGACTTAGCTAATTTCTTACCAACCGTGCTTTTGCCAACTCCCATTGGGCCTACTAGCACAATTACTTCTTTATTAGGCATTCCAGTTGCTTGAATCTGCCGAAGCTAAAACGCTTGGAATGTTTGCCATGTAACTTTCTAGGTTTCTCTTTGTCTCGGAAAGCGAATCTCCACCGAACTTCTCAAGAACCGAATTAGCCAATACGAGTGCAACCATGGCTTCGGCAACAACACCTGCCGCTGGAACAGCACACACATCAGAACGCTGATGATGGGCCTTCGCCGCCTCACCAGTTGCAACATCAATAGTTGCAAGCGCTTTTGGAATAGTTGAAATAGGTTTCATGGCTGCACGAACGCGCAGGACCTCGCCGTTACTCATTCCGCCCTCAATGCCTCCGGCGCGGTCAGTTAGCCTGTGAACGATTCCCTGCGAGTCTCGTTCGATTTCGTCATGCGCTACCGATCCGCGACGCCTTGCAGTCTCGAAACCATCGCCAACTTCTACGCCCTTAATTGCTTGAATTCCCATCAATGCCCCCGCAAGTTGCGAATCAAGGCGGCGATCCCAGTGAACGAAACTTCCTAGTCCAGGGGGCAGACCATAAACCAGCGTTTCAACAACTCCGCCTAGGGTGTCGCCATCTTTGTGACATTCATCCACTTCGGCAATCATGGCCGCCGACAATTCTTGATTAAAACATCTCATTGGGTCTTCATCTAGCTTGGCCACATCGCCTGGAGTTGGTAGATCCAAATCTGCTGTTGCAAGCACAGGGCCGATTCCAACAGTGTGCGTTACCAGTTGAATACCTAGAGCGTTTAGAAAACTTGAAGCCACAGCGCCGAGTGCTACACGTGCAGCAGTTTCTCTTGCGCTGGCTCGTTCAAGAACCGGACGACTATCTAGAAATCCGTACTTCTGCATTCCAGTGAAATCTGCGTGGCCAGGCCTTGGTCTGGTTAGTGGCTCTGCTCGCGCGCCAGACAGCTTCGACTCATCGACTGGGTCGGCCGACATGACATCTTGCCACTTAGGCCATTCTGTGTTTGCCACTGTGATAGCAACAGGCCCGCCCATGGTCAAACCATGACGGACGCCACCAGATAGTGAAACCTGATCTTGTTCAAACTTCATTCGTGCACCGCGGCCATAACCAAGGCGGCGTCTGGCAAGAGCATCCTGCACATCAGCGGTGGTTATTGCTATTCCAGCTGGCAGGCCTTCAAGAACGGCAACGAGCTCAGGCCCGTGCGACTCCCCTGCGGTGATCCAACGTAACATGTGTCCATTTTGCCATAGACAATGTCTGCGGTTGGTTGATTACGTACTATTCGTCTACAGCTATTCGCATTGCCTCAAGCACAGCAATCTCATTTTGCAGAGGTTCAGCCGGATTTCTGTGCTTGAAAATTCTTATTTGGGCTATTGCCTGCCACACCAACATCTCTTTGCCGCTTGTCACAGTGGCTCCACGTGCAGCCCATAGTTCGGCTATTTGACTGGGCCATGGGTCGTAGGCAACATCAAGCAGCAATCCTTTTGGAATGAAACTTGAACGAACTATAAGTTTCTGGGCAAGAGAGTCCAGCCCTCTACCTGGCAAAGTTGAGATGATCAAGTCCGAACTTGAAAGCTTGCCGTTGAGTAAAAAAGATCTTCTGACGCTGAGCCCTAGACTTTTGCCGAATTCGACCAGCAACTTGGCCGCCTTCTTATTGCGGGCAAAAACATAGACTCGTGATCTAGGTGAAATTTGAGCAACAGCCACCATTGCTGATTTGGCGGTTGCGCCAGAGCCAATAATCAAGCTTGATGAAATTGCAGCAGTGGTTTTGGCTCTAATTGCTTGCACGATTCCGAATACATCTGTGTTGAATCCAAACCACTTGCCGTCAAAAAGGGCAAGTGTGTTTGAAGCCTTAGCCAAGGTGCTAACTTCATCAAGTTCCTCGGCGAAGGTAAATGCATCCTCCTTTAGAGGCATTGTGACGCTGAAACCGGAATACTCAGCTCCAGTTGATTCAATGAATTTCATCAGGCTGCCTTTGGCCACCTCATGCCTGTCATATGACCACTCTTCACCAAGTACTCGATACGCGGCAGAATGAATATTTGGTGACTTTGAATGCGCTATTGGTGAGCCAAGCACCGCAAATTTCTTATTCATATTCAGGATGGTCTTTCATCCAGGCAAGCCATTGTGCAACAGCTTTTTCGTGCTGCGCATAGGTCTCACTGAAAACAGTTTCACCTGTCTCAAGGTTGATGGTGCAGAAATATAGCCATTTTCCCTTGGCCGGATTCAAAGCCGCATCAATGGCAACGGCCCCGGGGGCTCCTATTGGACCAATTGGAAGTCCTGGATTCAAATAGGTGTTGTACCCATTCTTGTTTGAACGATCGGCCGATGACGTGCTGACCGTGTTACCGCCAACTCCATACGAGACAGTTGCATCTGACTGCAGGTGCATGCCATCGGCAAGACGGTTCAGGAAGGTTCTAGAAACTTTATAGAAGTCAGCTTTAAGCCGGGCTTCTTTTTGGACGATAGAGGCAAGGGTAAGTACCTCGTGCACGCTTTCCGCAGGTATGCCGAAGGAATGTGTTTCCTGTGTCATGCGATCGACTAGAGTTTGCAAAACTTCTTCTGCAGATACCCCCGGTGCAAACGTGTAAGTAGCAGGAAAAAGATAACCTTCTAAGTTTGGTAAAGAAGAGCTCAGGCCAAACTGCTGAGGCTCATCGAATAAATCAGTAAATTCGGCCACTGAAATACCGGTGGCTTCACTAAGCACTTTGAAAATTACTGAAGCACGCAATCCCTCTTTTATCGTGGTTTTCCGCAAGGATGCTGAGTTCATGTCGGTTAGCGCAGTTATGGCATCGATAGAACGCATTTCTTTTTTTAGAGTAAAAACTCCCGGAAAAAATGTTGCGTTTTTTTCAATAATCAATTTATAGGTGGTTCTGAAACTCTTAACTACTCCGGCGTCCACCAATTGTTGGGCAACAACATCTCCGTTGTCACCGCTGTTAACTGTTATTTCTACTTCACCATATCCGGGGCCGGGGTAATCGTTTCCCTGAAGTTGCTCTATCGCCGTGCGAATTAGGCTGCGGTTTGCATAGACGGCAAAGCCACCACCCAGAACGGCTACCAGCAAAATCAAAGCAAGAATTCTGCGACGAATGAACTTATTCATCAAACTCCTCAATTGGCTGCCCTGGAATAACTCCAGAATGTTTTTCAGTCTCAAGTGCCTGTTCCAAGATAACTGTTGCAGCAATTTGGTCAATGATTTTGCGACCTGATTTGGAATCTCGCCCCGACGACCTAAGCGCCGAAGCCGCAACCACGGTTGTTAGTCGTTCGTCAATGAGTCGTACGGGTGCAAGCAATTCTGCCGCTAAAGATCGGGCGAAACTGAGTGCGTCGGCAGTTGATGCCGTATGCGAACCATCCATTGATATTGGAAGCCCCACATAAACCTCTATCGGGTCAATTTCCTGAATGTGTGCCTTCAAGGTTGATATCGCCAAAGCAATGTCATCGGTTCTTTGAATTGTCACAAGCCCTGACGCAAGAATCGCATGAAAATCGCAGACAGCTACGCCAATGCGTACCTTGCCAACATCAACTGCAAGTCGACGTCCAGAACGCACTACGACCTAAGCGCTTCCTTGATTGCTGCAATAGCTTCACTAGCTTTTGACACATCTGAACCGCCACCTTGAGCGATGTCATCTTTACCACCACCACCACCGCCAAGAATGCTGCTTGAAACGCGAACAAGCGCACCTGATTTGTGTCCAGCGGATCTGGCAGCTTCTGTAGTTGCAATCACCAGCATTGGCTTGCCGTCAATCGCAGCAATGGAAACCGCAACAGCGTTTTCAGCGACTAGCTTGTCTCTTATGCCCAATGCAACCGTGCGTAGATCCTCAACGGAGCCAACCTCGCCCAATTCGGCTATAACCAACTTGGTTTCAGAAATTTGCATCGCGCCGTTGATGAACTCTGGAATTCTGGTGGCAAGGGCGCCAGCCTGAAGTGATGAGAGTTTACGTTGTGCAACTTTTAGGTCATCGATTGTTGATGCAAGTCGTTCTTCAAGAAGTTCTCTTGGCGCCTTGAGTGTCTCTGACAGGCGGGCAACCAATGCTCGCTCGGCAGCGAATGAACGGAATGCCTCGATTCCTACCAAAGCCTCTAGACGTCTAGATCCTGAGCCAACAGAAGACTCACCAATCAATGAAAGCATTCCAATTTGTGAGCTGTGATCAACGTGGGTGCCTCCACATAGTTCTCTAGACCATGGGCCACCAATTTCAACAACACGAACGTTTTCATCGTAAGTCTCACCAAAGAGCGCCACGGCTCCCCATGTTTTGGCCTCTGGCAAGCTCATGAATTGAGCAGAAACCTTTAGGTCATTTCTAATTGCCAAATTGCTGACTTCTTCAATTTCAGATTTGGTTTCAGCCGATAAAGCCTGCGCCCATGAGAAATCAAGTCGCAGATAGCCAGGCTTGTTATAAGAGCCGCTTTGCAAAGCCGTTGGGCCAAGCACTTCTCTTAGCGCGGCGTGCACAACGTGCGTTCCTGAGTGGGCCTGACGTGCGCCAAGTCGCCACTCTGAATCAACCTGTGTTGAAACTTTCATGTCAACAGCAATAACACCCTTGCGCACAAGAACCTTGTGGCTGATCAATCCCTTTACAGGTTTTTGAACATCGATAACTTCTAGCTCTACACCGTCGCCGATGATTAAACCTGCGTCTGAATCTTGTCCGCCAGATTCAGCATAGAAAGATGTCTCATCAAGAATTACTTCGGCAATTTGGCCTTGAGTTGCAGATTTAGCATCAACACCTTCGACAATGAGGCCAAGAACTTTTGCAGAAGTTTCAAGTGACTCATAACCAGTAAATTTGGTCACTCCCAGAGCTCTAAATTCTGAGTAAACAGAGAGGTCTGTGCCACCAAGCTTCTTTTCGCGGGCATCGGCCTTTGCGCGATCGCGCTGCTCAGCCATGAGTGCCTTAAAGCCGTCTCGATCTACTGTTAGGCCTGCTTCTTCTGCGATTTCAAGCGTTAGGTCAATTGGGAACCCGTAGGTGTCATGCAAAAGAAACGCAGCGTCGCCCTGAAGTTGCTTTGAATTCGATTCTTTTACTTCGGCCAAGGCTTGATCTAAGAAAACCTCACCGGCGGTTAGCGTGCGCAGGAAAGTTTCCTCTTCGCCTACGGCAGCACGAAGAATTCTGTCGAACTCTGCATCTAATTCCGGGTAAGCATCTTTCATTGCGTTCTTTGATGCCACGAAGAGCTCTTTAAAGGTTGGCTGCTCAACACCAAGAAGGCGCATTGAGCGAACCGTTCTGCGCAGCAACCTTCTAAGCACGTATCCGCGACCGTCGTTTGCTGGTGTGACACCATCGCAAATTAGCATCAGAGCAGATCTAACGTGGTCGGCTACAACGCGAAGTCGAACATCGTCTTCGACTTTGGCACCGTAGGTCTTACCCGATAACTTTGCTGCTAGATCAAGCACCGGACGCACCTGGTCAATCTCGTAAAGGTTTTCTACGCCTTGCATCAAAAACGCAACGCGCTCAAGACCCATACCGGTGTCAATGTTTTTCTTAGGTAGTTCACCAAGAATCTCGAAACTATCTTTTCCGGTACCTTCGCCACGCTCGTACTGCATGAAGACTAGGTTCCAGATCTCTATGTATCGATCTTCATCTGCCTCTGGGCCACCCTCGCGGCCATAAGCAGGACCACGATCGTAATAAATTTCAGAGCAGGGGCCGGCTGGGCCTGGCTGGCCGGTTGACCAGTAATTGTCTTTCATTCCGCGTCGCTGAATGCGCTCCATGGGAATGTCAGCTACCTCGCGCCAGATGCCGATGGACTCATCGTCATCTTGAAATACGGTTACCCAAAGAAGTTGTTCGTCTAACCCAAGGCAGCCAGATTCTTTAGAACCAGTCAGGAACTCCCAAGCAAATGCAATGGCATCTTTTTTGAAGTAGTCACCAAAGGAAAAATTTCCATTCATTTGAAAAAAAGTGCCGTGGCGGGTTGTCTTGCCGACTTCTTCAATATCTAGTGTTCGAACACACTTCTGAACGCTAGTGGCACGAGAATACGGCGCTGGAACGAGACCGCTCATGTATGGAATAAATGGAACCATACCTGCGACGGTAAAAAGCAATGATGGGTCTTCGCTTATCAGCGAAGCCGAAGGAACAACTGTGTGGCCTTTGCTCTCGAAGAAATCGAGCCAGCGCCGGCGAATCTCGGCGGTCTGCACGATTACTTTGTTGCTGGCTTAGTTGCTGGTGACTTTTTAGCAGCAGGCTTCTTTGCTGCAGCAGGTTTCTTGGCCGATGGCTTACGAGCCGCTGGCTTCTTTGAGGAGCGAGGCGTTCCGGTAAGTTCTGCGGTGCGATCAAGGAATGCCTCGGTTGCTGTTTCGCCAAGTTCTTTGGCGCGAGCAGTGGCATCGGCAAGAAGCGCTTGAGCATTCGGGTTTTTATCCAACTGCTTTTTGATTTCGATACCGGCGAAAATTCCCACGGTTAGCCAAAAGATCTTCTTCATGATGGTCCTACTTCTTCTTGCCGATTAGTGCAGAACGAAGGCTCTGAGTGAGCCCTGCGATTTTCACCAAAGGTGATCCAACTGCCGAAGAGAAAACGGCAACCAGTGAACTTATGTTTGAACTTACTTCGGCAACGTTTTCAGTTATTACGTCTACACGCGCTAACTGCTTATTGGTTGCAACAACAGTTTCGGTTAGTTCAGTGAGCAGTGGAGACATGCTCTCGTTTATATCACGAATTGAATTTCGTGTTTCATCAAGAACGCGCCCAAGCTTTAGCAATGGCACAGCAGTAAATAGAACCAACAGCACGAAACCGCCGGCCGCTACCAATGCTGCAATATCTCCACCGCTCATCTGAAATCCCCTATTGATACTTAGTGTTATCGAGCCGCGTAGTACTCAACCACAAGCTGAACTTCACAAGTAACTGGAACTTCAGCGCGCTTTGGGCGACGGGTAAGAGTTGCGTGCAGCTTGTCTAGTGAAACGTCTAGGTAGCCAGGTACTGGAGGAAGAACATCAACGTGTCCACCCGCAGCGGCAACCTGGAAAGGCTCAGTCACTTCACTCTTTGCGTGAACGTGAACGAGCTGACCTGGCTTTACGCGGAATGATGGGCGGTCAACGCGCTCACCATTAACAAGAATGTGACGGTGCACAACCATCTGACGAGCCTGTGCAATTGTGCGCGCAAAACCTGAACGCAAAACGATTGCGTCAAGACGCATTTCAAGAAGCTCAACTAGGTTCTCACCTGTAAGACCATCGGCACGCTTTGCTTCAGCAAAGGTCTTACGAAGCTGTGCCTCGCGGATACCGTATTGAGCGCGAAGTCGCTGCTTCTCGCGAAGACGAACGGCGAAGTCGCTGTCGGCTTTCTTCTTGGTGCGGCCGTGCTCACCTGGAGCGTACGGGCGCTTCTCTAGATACTTTGCAGCCTTTGGGGTAAGTGCTAGGCCCAAAGCTCGCGACAAGCGAGTCTTGCTGCGGGTACGTGTTGTCTTTGACACGTGTTCCTTTCATTGAATCCGAAGATCCCTATAGCGGTAAATGTTCACAAGTCGGATCTGGTGATCCTCTGCCACGGACCCTCCGGCTATAAGAGGGTCGCACCGTGAATTGAGCAATAGTTCAGCCGCGATCTAGAGCTCCAGTCGGCAACCTGTCTATCCTAACAGCGAATAGCCTTTGAATAAAGGGCAGTTGGCTATTTTTTGAAGTTGCGAATGATGCTTCGAAGCTTTGCCCATCGATCAACAAGTTCGCGCTCAACACCAATGTTCTTGGGGTTGAAGTAGACCCGATGCATGGTTTTATCGTCTAGATAGCGCTGCGAAACAACTGACTTTGGGTCATCGTGCGGGTATAAATAACCAACCCCTGCCCCAGCACCCCTTGCCCCAGCGTGGTTTGAGCTTCTGAGCGGTTTCGGCACCTCACCAAATAAGCCGTTGCGGATGTCTTCGATGGCCAAATTTATGGCGTTATAGGCCGAATTTGATTTGGGTGCTAGGGCCAGGTAGATAGTTGCCTCAGCCAAGGGAATACGCCCCTCTGGCATGCCAATCAGTGCAACGGCCTCGGCAGCTGCCACAGCTAGAGGGAGTGCGGCTGGGTCCGCTAGACCAATGTCTTCAGCCGCCAAAATAATCAATCGCCTGGCTATAAACCTTGGGTCTTCGCCCGCCTCAACCATTCTGGCTAGATAGTGAATTGCGGCATCAGCATCGGAACCGCGAACAGATTTAATGAAGGCACTAATTACGTCGTAATGCTGATCGCCATCTTTGTCATACCTGACTAAGGCTCTATCTAAAGCCCCAGATACGTGCTCTTCAGCCAATACTGCTGGCTTTTTAGCAGAATCAAGCAACGAATCGGCATCCGGTTCAGAACCAAGGCACACCGTTGATGCCGCCTCAAGTATGGTCAGTGCCCTTCGAGCATCTCCCCCAGAAATCAGGGCAATTTGAGCCAACACATCGGAAGTTGCCGTCACTTGGCCGCCCAGACCTTGAGGTGCCAAAAGTGCTCTGCTCAGCAAGGTGACGATATCGGTGTCATCAAGCGCGGTAAGCGTTAAAAGCAGCGAACGAGAGAGCAATGGGGAAATAACGGAAAAACTAGGGTTCTCTGTGGTCGCAGCAATAAGTACGATCCAACCGTTTTCAACCCCTGGCAAAAGGGCGTCTTGCTGGGCCTTTGAGAATCGATGGATTTCATCGAGAAAAAGAACCGTGTTCACACCGTAGGCATCGCGATCTGCCCGGGCTCGCTCCATTACCTCGCGTACATCTTTCACACCCGCTGTGATTGCGCTTAGTTCCACGAATCTGCGGCCGCTGAGCCTTGCAACTAGTTGGGCAATTGTGGTTTTGCCGGTGCCAGGTGGACCCCA
>ERZ1034365.1183-NODE-1183-length-13617-cov-3.167947_pt1 | contig 13617 bp, 13 predicted proteins | sample MGYA00520615_ERZ1034365 | MGnify/ENA primary metagenome ERZ1034365 (study PRJEB33736, sample SAMEA104284505) | Azolla filiculoides | biome: Urban; feature: Water surface; material: Ditch water | place: Netherlands | collected 2015-10-28 | depth 0-0.1 m ... | reverse complement strand
AGAAACCTCAACTTTGCTCAAGAATACCGCCACGGGCCAATTAACTTGGGGTACGAGTCCCAATCGTTATTGCACGCTTGTGCAAGAGAAAAAATGATGGTGGGTAATTTTGCTAACCAAGAGCATAAAAAAAGACCCCACCTAAAAGGTGAGGTCTGTTTTTGTAGGCCCCGTCGGGATCGAACCGACGACCCTCGGATTAAAAGTCCGATGCTCTAACCAACTGAGCTAGAGGCCCACGCCCTTCCGGGCATTGAATTTGAGCCAAGGCCCAAAAGACAACTTGACTAGTCTACCAAGCGCGGTTGGATTGGTAGCTCCTTAGACGATTTTGTTGGCCATTCAACCACCAGCATGGCTGCAACCATAACCGCACCACCCAACACGGTCTTTAGGCCAAGCACCTCTTGCCCAACAATTACTGCGATTACTGCGGTCCAGAGGACCTCGGTGGTCAAGAAGATGGCAACCCTAGATGGGTCCATGATGCTTTGCGCCCAGGTCTGCACTAGGAACGCCACTGCGGTTGAGAAAACTGCCGTAAAGATAACTGCAAACCAGCCATCGCCGTTTACGGGTGGGTCGTAGCCGCCATCCAGCATGGCGCCAGCCCAGCTGTAAATGGCAACCATTGCTAACTGAATAAGGGTCAAGGCATACACATCTTTGCCGGGGCTCCAAATACTTAAGCCAACAATATGGCCGGCAAATAGCAGCGCACAAAGAACTACCCAAAGCTGATTCACATCAACGCTGAAACCGTTGAGGGTCAAAAGCGCAAGCGCGCCAAAGGCCAGCACGATTCCAATAACCAGCTGCTTATTGATCTTGTTGCCAAACATCATCCAGCCCAACAATGGTGTTAACACAACGTAAAGTCCGGTGATGAACCCGGTGATAGCAGCAGTGGTTAGTTCAAGACCAATGGTTTGAGTTATGTAGCCACCGGAAAGCAAGGTTCCAAGTAGCACACCGTGCTTCAGAAGTTTTGCATCAAATGCCTTAAGCACGCTTGGGCGAAAAGCAATCATCACTAGAACGGCAAGAGTGAATCTGGTTGCTAGAAAATCGTTAAACGGTTGAGCCGCAATAGCGTCTTTCATAAGTACGAATGCTGCGCCCCACGCGATTGCAACTGCCAAAAGTGCCAGTGCTGCCCAAGTTGTTTTTTTCATCCTGCCAGCCTAACTGAGCAATATGACTATTTTTTAGCGAGGGCTGCGTTCCTGGCCATCGAAGGAAACACCAATCCGTGCATTGGCCAAACAGACCACCAGTAAGCGTGACCAAGCAAACCTTTAGGTGCATAAATTGCCACCTGGGTCAGAATTGTTCCGCCGGTTTCTGCGTCTTTTTCTAGTCCAAATTCAAGCCAAGCTAGCCCCGGCATTTTCATTTCTGCGCGAAGCCTAAGCAGGGTTGGTCTATTAATTTCTTCAACGCGCCAAAAATCTAGCGCATCGCCAACTTGCAATTGGTTTGGGTCTCGGCGGCCACGGCGTAATCCCACTCCACCAAAGATCTTGTCAATAAAGCCTCGTACTTCCCAGGCCCAAGTGGCTAGCGAATAGCCGTTGTCACCGCCAATAGATTCAACCCGCTTCCATACCTCTTCTATTGAATCAGGGGAGTGCACGATGCGAACATCGCGGTATAGGGTTCCACCAGCCCAGTCTGGGTCTGTTGGTAGTGGTTCCGATGGAGTCCAAGGTACCGATGCATCGCTCCAGCGGGTTTCTACGCGAGCATCTTTAATTTTGGTTAGCGCCAATTGAACCGCACGTTTGAATGGTGTCAGTCCACCTTCTGGGTCTGGAATCAAACCGCGAATGCTGTCGTCAGCGGCAACAACTTCATTTTTCAAGCTGGCTACCAAACGCTTGGCCAAGGTATAGGGAACCGGTGTGACCAATCCCACCCATCCGCTAGAAAGCCTTGGGGTCAAGACCGGAACCGGAATAATAATGCGCCTTGGCAGACCCGCTGCTTCGGCGTACTGCTGCATCATTTCTTTATAGGTGAAAATTTCTGGCCCACCAATATCAAATGCACCACTGATAGTTGGATTAATGGCAGCAGCTCCAACCAGATATCTAAGCACGTCGCGAACTGCAATTGGCTGAATTCGAACGTTGACCCACTTGGGCACCGTCATGATCGGAAGTCGCTCGGTTAGATAGCGCAACATCTCAAATGACGCAGAACCAGAACCTATTACAACCCCAGCGCGAAGTTCAATTGTTGAAACCCCGGATGCGCGAAGAATTTCACCGGTCTCAGCTCGTGCCTGAAGATGAGGTGACATGGTTTCATTAGGCGCAATAATTCCGCCAAGGTAAACGATTCGTTTAACCTTTGCTTGCTTGGCCGCTGCACCAAAGCCCTCGGCCATCTCGCGCTCTTCTTGTTCAAAGTTGTCTTTAGACATAAGCGCGTGCAGCAAGTAGTAGGCAACGTCAACGTCAATCATTGCCTCGGCAAGAACGTTGGGGTTGTGGGCGTCACCTTCTGAGACTTCAACCTGATCAATCCATGGGTGGTATTTCAGGCGGTCTGCGTTGCGGGCCAGAATTCTTACTCGGTACCCGTGCTTCAAAAGTTCAACGATTAGTCGCCCGCCGATATAACCGGTGGCACCGGTAACTAGGCACAGGGCTGGCTGGCCAGCTGCATTCTTTAGAAGGGGCAGACCTTGGCTCACCGATGAGTTCATGCCTTTAGATTACGCCGTATCTTTCGACGGAAACAATTTTTCGCTGTCTGCCAATTTCATTTGCGGTCAGGTGAATCACCAGCATCTCGGCGGGCTTCAGGCCGGGGCCTTCGCGCAGCAATTCTTTTTGCGAGCTTGTTGCGTAAGCCTCTAGGGTCTCAAAAATGGTTGGCAATGCCGGGCGGTGAGAGCAAATTACAGATGCTCGGCCGTCTTCGACAATGTCTGTGATTACGTTCTTGGTGCGCTTGGGTCCTTTTTTGTTGCCAAGTTCACTTAGCTGAGAGCGCTCAATGATTTTGAGTTTGCGCTTCTTGGCGTATGGGGCAACTGTGTTCAAGCACCTTGACCATGGGCTAGTGATTACTCGCTTGGGTGAAAACGCGCCCAAAAGTTTAATCAGCTGCTTGGCTTGGGCATCACCGGCTGTAAGTAGCGGGCGGTTGCCGTCGTCTACCGCTTGGCCGTTCATCCAGTCAGCACGTGGGGTGGCTTTGGCATGCCTTAAGACAATTAGCGGCTTGGTGCGAAGATATCCCTTTTTTTGCAGTGCTAGAAGTTCATCAAGAACCTCACTGTCAAATTCGTAGGTTAAAAGTTTGCGTGCCTCATCGGGTGTGCGCCATTCAACACTTTCAACTTCTTCACTTGGTTTGAATTTTGATTTTGCCAATGCGCTTGGGCTCACACGTGCTGCCCAGTAGTGAACTTCTTTAGCTGTGCCATTTGGAATTTTGTAATTCACAATTTTCAAGCGTGGGCCAAGTTTAATTTTTAGGCCGGTCTCTTCGGCAATCTCGCGAACCGCAGTCTCAGGTAATAGTTCACCTGGGTCGACTTTGCCTTTTGGCCAACTCCAGTCGTTGTGACGATTACGGTGAATCAACGCAACAAGTAATTTACCTTTTTCTTCACGCCACAAAATGGCGCCAGCTGCATAAATAGTCATTAGGTGCGTGAGTGGCGCTTTCCGTGAACTTCTTTCATGATCTGATCTTGAAGATCAACGAGAACCGCACCGTTTTGCATGGTCTGGTGTCTTGTCCAAGTTCCATCGGCGCTCAAATACCAAGACGCAACGTTCTCGCTCATTGCCAAATCAAACAGGCCGTTAAGTTCCCGAATGTGATCTGGTTGTGAAAGTCTTACCAGCGCTTCAACGCGGCGGTCAAGGTTGCGGTGCATCATGTCGGCTGAACCAATAAATACCGCAGGGTCACCGCCACCCATAAATGTGAATACGCGTGAATGCTCAAGGTAGCGGCCCAGCACAGAGCGAACTGTGATGTTTTCGCTTAGTCCGGGTACTCCTGGCTTTAGTGCACACATACCTCGTACCAAAACCTCAACCGGTACTCCGGCATTTGAAGCTTTATAAAGCGAGTCAATAATTTGTTCGTCAACCAGTGAGTTCACCTTGATGCGAATGCGTGCGTCTTTGCCGGCCTGCTTAAAAGCAATCTCGCGCTCGATGCGCTCGGTTAGCCCTTCGCGCACACCAACCGGGGAAACCATAAGTGACTTGAACTCTGCCTCTGGTGCATAGCCCGATAGCTGGTTGAACAGCTTGGTGAGGTCTTCACCAACTGATTCGCGGGCGGTTAGCAGACCGTAGTCTTCGTAGTAGCGAGCCGTCTTCGGGTTGTAGTTACCGGTGCCAACGTGGCAGTAGCGGCGCAACTGGCCGCCCTCTTGGCGAATAACCAAAGCTAACTTACAGTGCGTCTTCAGGCCAACGATTCCGTAAACCACGTGCACGCCAGCCTGCTCAAGTTTGCGAGCCCAAGCAATATTGTTCTGTTCATCAAAACGAGCTTTAATCTCAACAAGTGCCAAAACCTGCTTGCCGGCCTCAGCCGCAGCGATGAGTGCGTCAACGATTGGTGAATCACCAGATGTGCGATAAAGAGTTTGCTTGATTGCCAAAACTTTTGGGTCCGCGGCAGCTTGTTCAACAAATGCTTGAACAGATGTTGAGAAAGATTCGTATGGGTGGTGCATCAGAATATCGCGCTGACGCATTGCCGAGAAAATGCTTACATCTTTATCTTCAACCGGTTGCAAGAATCGGTTGGTGATTACCGGGTGTGGTGGGTAGCGCAAATCGGCACGCTTCAAACCGGCAATTTCAAACAGACCGGTTAGGTCTAGCGGTGATGGCAGGTGATAAACATCTTCATCATTGATATCTAGCTCGCGAATCAGAAGTTCCAAAACTTCTGGGTTTATGTCGTTGGCAACTTCAAGACGAACCGGTGGGCCAAAGCGGCGGCGCAGCAATTCTTTTTCTAGAGCAAGAAGCAGGTTCTCGCCTTCTTCTTCGTCAACCTCTAAGTCTTCGTTTCTAGTCACACGAAACGTGTGGTGCTGCAAAACCTGCATGCCAGGAAACAGCAAACCAAGGTATTCGCCAATGATGTCTTCAAGCGGAACGAAGCGGGCATCGGTAACTCCGGTGTTGCCAGGAATGCGAACAAAACGCGGAAGCAGTGGAGGCACCTTTACGCGAGCAAAATGCTCTTTATGTGTCTCTGGGTTTTTCAAAACCACAGCAAGATTTAGTGACAATCCTGAGATGTAAGGAAAAGGGTGGGCCGGGTCAACCGCAAGCGGGGTTAGTACCGGAAAAATTTGATTCTGAAAATACTCGTGCAGTAGACCGCGTTCTGAGTCTTCTAGATTTGCCCAGCGAACAATGCGAATACCTTTTTCACGCATTTCAGGCTTGATGGTGTCGATAAAAAGTTTTGCATGACGCTCTTGCAGTCGGTGGGCCTCGCGGCTGATCTCGCTAAGCACCTCTTGAGGTGAAAGCCCCGAGCTTGAGGTAACCGCCAGGCCGGTGGCAATTCGGCGCTTTAGGCCGGCAACGCGAACCATGAAGAATTCGTCAAGGTTAGAGGCAAAAATGGCCAAAAAGTTGACTCGCTCAAGCAGGTACAAATTTGGGTCTTCGGCCAGTTCCAAAACGCGCTGGTTGAAGGCAAGCCAGCTAAGCTCGCGATCCAGGTAGCGATTTGGGGCTAATTCGGTGCCAAAATCAGGCAGCGAGATGGCCATGGTTTCTTCAGAAGACATTCTTCAATCCTGCCACGAGCAGGTTGCCTGTGGATAGACGCAGTTTTAAGGGCAGGTAAAGCCTGAAAACACCGATATCGGGCTTATTCAGCTAAGGCGTGGGCGTCTTCTTCTAGATTGAAGCGGTAGCCAACGTTGCGCACGGTGCCAATTAGAGCCTCTAGGTCGCCCAGTTTGGCGCGTAGTCGGCGAATGTGCACATCTACGGTTCTGGTGCCACCAAAGTAGTCATAGCCCCAGACCTCGCTCAATAGCTGTTCACGGGTGAACACACGTCCGGGGTGCTGGGCCAAAAAGCGCAGAAGTTCAAACTCTTTATATGTCAGATCCAGTGGGCGGCCGTTTACCTTGGCCGAATAACTGGCCTCATCAATTACTACGCCCGAAGCGTGGATCTTGTCGTTGCGGTCAAATTGCTGGGCCTTACCAATGGCTAGGCGAATGCGGGCGTCAAGTTCGGCAGGCCCGGCGCCTTCAACCACAATGTCTGAGGCACCCCACTCGGCACTAACGGCGGCAAGTCCGCCCTCGGTCACCACAAGAATCAAAGGGGCACCTAGCCCGGTGGCAACCAAAATCTTGGCAAGTGACTTTGCTGAGGCCAAATCGCGGCGGGCATCAAGAAAAATAAGGTCGTGGCCAGGGGCGTTTACCAGGTTTGCGGGCTCTGCCGGAATCTGACGAACACGGTGGCTAAGTAGCCCAAGCGCAGGAAGTACTTCTGTGTCGGCAGTGGCCGACAAAACTAGAAGCTGAGCCATTTTCTCTCCAAATCGCTTGGCTAAAGTTTAGCCCTTTATTGGTGGGTGGTTAAGGCATGATTGCCTTGTGAAAGCTAAATGGACTCAGATCATTGCCATTTGGGCGCTGGTTGCAATTGTGACAGTGACCCTGGTGGTTAGTTCTTCTGCAGACGGCAGGCAGGTGGAGGCAGCATTCGGTGCAATTCTGGCCGGTTCAATTGCCACGGTTTCGCTGTTGCAGCTATTTAAGAACAATGCCGAGGGGTTCGTTCGAAAGCTTATTTATGTGGGCGGTGGCAGCTATCTAATCCTGGCTATAGCAACCGCCTACCTTTTTCTGAAAGGTTAGACTTAAACCATGTTGCTAGCACTCGAGATTTTCTTCACCGGACTATTGGTCTTGGCTTCTTTGGCTATTGCAGGGGTTTCAGCACTCGTGCTTTATAAGTTGTTCAAGGGTCAGAAATAGTTGTTCGTATTTCCTGAGGGGCTTCCACTGGAGCTCACTCCTTTTGCTTTTCTCGTTGGTAAATGGGAAGGCACCGGCATCATTAGTTACAAAATTAATGACACCGATGAAGCGCCAATCGAGCGCGAGTTTAAACAGCGCATTGAATTTGCCCACGATGGTTCGAATGCCCTCACCTATGTATCGTCAGCAGAGCTGATTGATGAAGAGGGAACAATTCTTCCGAGCGAGTTGGGATACTGGCGAGTAGCCCGCCCACATGAAACGGCCGATCACGGCCCCGGATTAATGCTTGGCGTTGGCGAAAAAAGTATTAACACTCACGAAGACTTAGAGAAGCTGCGCAATAAAGAGGGCGGCTTTGATATTCAGGTATCGGTTTTGCACCCGGGTGGAATGGCCGAGCTTTATAACGGCAAAATCAAGGGTGCCCGAGTGGATCTTGCTTCTGCTTACGGAACAGCTTTTGAAACCGCCAAGACTTACCGCCACTCAACCCGCCTATTTGGACTTGTTGAAAACGCTTTGCTTTGGGTTTGGGAAATTGCGCTACCGGGTGGGGATTTGAAACCACACGCATCTGCCCGCCTTGAACGAGTGGAGTAATTCGTGAATGTTGCGCAAGGACATTTTGGTAATCCAAACATTGAGCAGCGCAACCTTGCTGAAGGTAAAGCCGCTGTAAATCTTGGCGCTCGCGGAATTATTACGGTCTCCGGCGAAGATCGCTTGGCTTGGCTGCATTCTTTGCTTTCGCAGAATCTAAAAAATCTTTTGCCTGGAGTCTCGGCTGAGGCATTGCTGCTTGATCCGCATGGTCATATCGAACAGGTCATTCACTTTTTAGACGACGGCGAAACATCTTGGTTGGTAGTTGAGGCTGCCGGTTGCGAACCGCTGCTGGCTTGGCTAAACAAAATGGTGTTCCGCATGAAGGTTGCTGTGGCTGATCGTTCGGCTGACTTTTCTGTGATCGGTCACATCGGTGCGGGCATTCCGCAAAGTTTTGTTTCAAACGCAGTTGCTTTGATTTGGCATGACCCATGGCCGGGCGTAGTCACCGGCGGGGTGCGCTATTCAATGGCCCGGCCAGCTAAGTGGGCATGGACAGAATCTCTGGTTGAGGTTTCAAAAGTTGACGCCGTGCTGGCCGAATTTGAAAAGGCCGGCACCATGGCCTACGACGCGCTTCGCATTGCCGCTCACCGCCCGCGCCAGGCTTCAGAGGTTGATGGCAAGGCGCTGCCGCACGAATTCGACTGGATGTCTACCGCGGTGCACATGTCAAAGGGTTGCTATCGAGGCCAAGAGACTGTTGCCAAGGTTCATAATTTGGGTCACCCTCCACGCAGACTTACCTTCTTGCATCTTGATGGCTCTGGGCATTTTCTGCCAGATGCCGGCGATGAAGTTCACGTGGTTGGTGAAGACCGCTCACGCGGGCACATCACAATTGCCGCGCAGCACTTTGAGTCGGGGCCTATTGCGCTTGCGCTTTTAAGCAGAGGTGTTCCAGAGGATGCAACTTTGGTTGTGAAAAGCGCCGGTGGCGACATTGACGCAAGCCAAGAAGTCATTGTTCCTGCAAGTGCTGGTAAAGCGGCTGACATCCCAAAGCGAAACCTTCTAATGGGCGGCAAGCACTAATGGGGTCAGGCTTCTGATGGCGCTAAATAAAAAATCATTAAATATTCACTGGACGTTACGCGCCTCTACCCAAAGAGTTTTTGAATCACTGCCGTCGATATTGCAAATAGTTGCGGCAGCAACGGCTGCCTACTCAATTGGTTTCTATTTACTTGGTCACCAAAACCCAATTTTTGCTGTGACCGTGACTATTGCCTCTCTTGGCTTTACGCGTGATGCAAGACTTCGCCGAGTTTTTGAAACTGCCCTTGGCATGGTGGTTGGCATTGCGCTTTCTGAGGTTCTGCTAAACCTGCTTGGCGCCGGTGTTTGGCAAATGGCAATCGTGCTCTTGATTGCGCTCACCTCGGCAAGGTTTCTATCTGGAAAAGCCGCCTTTGCGCTTACCGTTGGTGTGCAGGCCATGTTGGTTTACATCATGCCGGCACCTGATGGCGGAGCTTTTGTGCGCAGCTTAGATGCGCTCATAGGTGGTGCCACTGCACTTGTCTTCACTGCGCTGATACCACGCGACCCGATTGGTATGGCTTCTAAAGACGCTGAAAAACTATTCAACGTTTTCCTAGATTCTGTTGACGCATTAAAAACAGCGGTTAGAAATGCCGATGTAAAAGTAGTGGACGCAGCTCTGGTTAGGGTTCGCGGTTCGCAGCCACTGGTTGATAACTGGCGCATGAGTCTAGACAGCGCAATCTCTGTTTCAAGAATTTCACCTTTCATGCGTAAGCACCGCCAGGGGCTGTCGAGCCAGGTTAGATTAATGCGCGGAATGGATCTTGCCACCCGCAATTTGCGTGTGGTGGTTCGACGAGTTGATTTCTTGATTCGCGATGGCGAGGCCCGCCCGTATCTGGCCGATTTATTTGAGCAGATTTCGGCAGCTACAGCCGTCTTGGCTAGAGGCTTAGAAAGCACCGATGCCCTGAGTGAATCTCAAGAACTGTTGCTTGAAATCATTCACCAGCTAGATCCAAAAAAGTTTGGAATAGCCGATCAGCTGCGCGAGGCAAGTGTGCTTTTGCTACTGCGCCCATTATTGATAGATCTGCTCTGTGCCAGTGGAATGACAGAAGAAACGGCACGGGCCGAACTGCCTAAGGTTTAGTCGCCGCCGTTATTGTTTAGGCGAAACAGCAGACCATTCAATGGTTAGTTCGCCAAGGCGCCAGCGTTTTTGATCACCAACCAGAGGCCAACCCGCGGCCAACATTTGCTTGCAGGTAGACACCCAGCGTTGGGCCGGGCTGAATGCGCCAAGACCGGCATTAGACAACCAGGCCAAATCAAGTGCTTGTAGGAATTCGTGAATCTTTTCGCCAGCAACATTGTGATGAATTAATACCTTAGGCAATCTTTCTGCCACCTTACTTGGCAGATCAAGACCCAGCAGACGAAGCGAAATAGTGAAAGTCTGCGGGCCATTTTTATCTAAGGTCACCCAGCTAGAAAGGCGGCCAATCTCATCGCAGGTTCCCTCAACCAGCACGCCGCGGTCTGTAAGCCTTGATTGCATCTGCGACCAGGCCTCTGCCACCTGTGCTTCGTCATACTGGCGCAGCACGTTAAAGGCGCGTATCACATCGGCTTTTTGCGAAATGCTGACAGGAAGGGGAGTTTCGAATCCTCCATGGGTGAAGTGCAAGTGATTGGTGGCAACGGCAAGCCCGCGTTCCACTCTTTCGCGATCAATTTCTATGCCCACCACGTGAGTGTTTGGGTTTATTTTTTGAAGCCGAGATAACAGCTCAACAGCGGTTATCGGAGATGCGCCAAAACCAAGATCTACAACTATGGGTGTGGCCGTTTGTCTAATTAGAGGTAGCGCAGCGATAAATCTATCGATGCGGCGTAGCCGATTTGGGTTGGTTGTACCCCTGGTGATTGTGCCTATCGGCTTCTTGGTTGCCACAAATACAAATCTACCGTCGCCACTAAACTGTGAGCATGACTGCCAAATACACACTTATTCTTTTGCGCCACGGAAACTCGGTTTGGAATCAGGAAAACCTGTTCACCGGTTGGGTAGATGTTGACCTAAGCGATCAGGGCCGTGCCGAAGCAAAGCGTGCTGGTGAACTGCTTGCTGAGTCAGGGCTGAAGCCAGACTTGCTTTACACCTCACGTCTAAAGCGCGCTATCAACACCGCACATATCGCTCTGAACGCTGCTGAGCGCAGCTGGATTGACGTGCAGCGTGACTGGCGCCTAAACGAGCGTCACTACGGTGCGCTGCAGGGTAAAGACAAGGCGCAGACCTTGGCCGAGTACGGACCTGAGATGTTCCAAACCTGGCGCCGCAGCTTTGACGTTCCACCACCGCCGATTGATGACAACGACCAATACTCGCAGGCTCACGATGAGCGCTACGCAAATTTGGGCCACAACATTCCAAAGACCGAGTGCTTGAAAGATGTGCTTGAGCGCATGCTGCCATTCTGGTTGTCAGATATTCAACCATCACTAAAGAGCGGCAAGACTGTTTTGGTTACCGCGCACGGTAACTCTCTTCGTGCATTGGTTAAGCACCTTGATGGCGTTTCAGATGAAGATATTGCCGAGCTGAACATTCCAACTGGAATTCCATTGGTTTATAAGTTGGATGAAAACTTCAAGCCGGTTGTTGCCGGTGGTGAATACCTTGACCCAGAGGCTGCGGCAGCTGGTGCAGCGGCTGTTGCTGCACAGGGTAATAAAAAATAAGCAACAAAAAGTAAAGGCTTAACTAAAAAACCTCCCCAATTGATTGGGGAGGTTTTTTAGTTAGCTCTTATTCGGCGTCAGCCCATTCACCTGTAGTTAGGTAGCTGACCTTCGATGAAATATCTACAACGTGGTCTGCGAAACGCTCGTGGTATCGGCTGGCAAGAGTGACGTCAACGGTAAACATTGCGTTCTCTTTCCAGTCATCCCCAAGCACAACATCAAAGACGTGACGGTGTAATTCATCAACGCGTGCATCTTGCGCCTGAATCTCACGCGCGAAATCTGCGTCGGTGGTCTTTAGTAGTTGCACAACCTGCTTGGCCAGCTTTACATCAAGTTGGCCCATCTCGGCAAAGGTGCCGGCAAGAGAAGCAGGAACCGCAGAGCCTGGAAAGCGGTATCGGGCAATTGCGGCAATATGACCAGCCAGGGCACCCATGCGCTCAAGAGATGCAGAAATTCTGAGGGCCGATACCAGCACACGCAGATCACGGGCTACCGGTGACTGCCTTGCCAAAATCTTGATTACAAGTTCGTCTAGTGCAAGTGCCTTATTGCCGGTTGCATCAGCAATGGCAATTGCTTCGTCGGCAAGGTCGGCATTTGAAGTATTAAAGGCTTGGGTTGCCTTCTCAATGACCTTTGCCGAGTCTGAGGCAATCTCTACTAGGCGGGTCTGAACCTCTTGCAACTGGGATTGGAAAATCTCGCGCACGCAGCACCTCTCATTTGAATTCACCTGCAGAATCGCAGGGCTAGGTAAACAATGGCCAAACTTTCCCTGAACTGACCGATAATTCCCTAGTTTTCAAGGGTTCTGGGCTGTTAACCAAGCAAACAAATCACTTAGTCTTGAAGCGTGAACACCTCGGCAGAACTCTGGAGCGCGGCACTGCTTGCGTTTGTTACAGGTTCTGTTGCCACGGGTCTAATTCTTTGGACTTCCATGAAGACCCAAGAGGCACAGAAAAAGGCCCAAATAATTCCCGATGGAGTGACCGGCGCCCTGCACGCCTTGGCCACCGCTGGCCTGGTGCTAGACATAGATAACAAAATAGTTCGCGCTACCAGAAGTGCGTTTGCGCTTGGCTTGGTGCGCGATCAGGTTTTGGTGCACCCAAAACTTGTTTCGCTGGTTGATAAAGCGCGAAAAGCAAAGAAGGCCAGCAAAGCAAGAGCTCGAGATTTTGCACTGGCCTCAGAAATTGGTGACAACACTATTTGGGTTACCTCGCGTGCTGTGCACCTTGGTGATGGATTCGTGCTTTTGCTAGTCGAAGATCGCACTGAATCACACAATCTTGAAGAAACCCGCCGCGACTTTGTGGCAAATATTTCTCACGAGCTTAAGACTCCAATCGGCGCAATGAGTCTTTTGTCAGAAGCTATTCAATCTGCCGCCGATGACCCAAAGCAGGTAAGAAAGTTTGCCAAGAATCTTGAGACAGAGTCGGCAAGACTCACTCAGCTTGTGCAAGACATCATTCAGCTTTCTAGAGTGCAATCGGCTGATGTAGCTGGCAGCACCCAAGAGGTTGATTTGTCACTTGTAGTTGCTGAAGCGGTTGACCGCAATCGTGTTCAAGCAAACAAGAAAAATATTCAGGTAAAGATTTCAAGCACCGATAAATTGCGAGTTTTCGGAGACCTTGAGTTGTTGACCACAGCGGTTAAGAACCTTATTGAAAATGCAATCTCTTATTCAGACGTGGAAACCAATGTGAGTGTGACCCTTCGTAAAAAGAGTGGAGTTGCCGAGATTTCCGTAAAAGACAAGGGTGCTGGAATTGCGCCTGAAGACCTGGAAAGAATCTTTGAACGCTTTTACCGAATTGATCAAAGCCGATCGCGCGCAACTGGCGGTACCGGTTTGGGTTTGAGTTTGGTTAAGAACATTACCCAGAAACACCTGGGTGAAATTCAAGTCAAGTCAAAGATTGGCTCTGGCTCTACCTTCACTATTCGCTTACCTTTAGCCACTGCACCTATCGATGCAACAGGAAGTAAAAAATAATGACCAGAGTTCTAATTGTTGAAGACGAACAGTCCCTGCGCGAACCATTGGTTTACCTTCTAAAGAAGGAAGGCTTCGATACCGTTGAAGCCGCCGACGGCACCCAAGCCATTGAGCTGTTCGACAAAGGTGACATTGACCTGGTGCTGCTTGATCTGATGTTGCCAGGCATCAGTGGCAACGAAGTCTGCCGCATCATCCGCCAGAGCTCTCAAGTGCCAATAATTATTCTAACCGCCAAGGACTCTGA
>ERZ1034365.1181-NODE-1181-length-13635-cov-10.574495_pt1 | contig 13635 bp, 12 predicted proteins | sample MGYA00520615_ERZ1034365 | MGnify/ENA primary metagenome ERZ1034365 (study PRJEB33736, sample SAMEA104284505) | Azolla filiculoides | biome: Urban; feature: Water surface; material: Ditch water | place: Netherlands | collected 2015-10-28 | depth 0-0.1 m ... | reverse complement strand
CTTGTACCGCGTGTATAATTTGCCATATTTTTTCACCTCTGTTCTAAAATGGAATAGTGGGCGTGTTTCCTCATTACAATTATAGGTGCCGTTTATTATAATTAAGACGGAATACTGGAATTGTATTTTGGATCGTTATTGGCATCTTTTGGTATGTGGTAGGTGTAGTCAATAATAACCTTATTACCAGCATAAGTTCTTGCAGTACCAAAGTCAATGATATCCCTGGTCTCTTCTAGCTGGAAGATTTTGATGTCGTGGAAGTATACTGGATTAAAGTTTCTTGCAAGACTTCCAGTACCGAAGGTGATAACGCCATTCACAACTTTTGAGCTGATCCATTCGTTTACTTCCTGTGCTGATTCGTCTCCACGATCAAGTAGGTCTGCTACAACCTGGACTGTCTCAAATAAGGCTTCTGGGTTTTGGTTTGTCTTATAGAAGTAATAGAGTAGTTGTTCATTCTTAATGTGTGGGAATGGTCCTCTACGTAGTTTAAACATTCTGTCATATACCCCGAAAACATCGTTAGCAGCTTCTGGAAAGCCTTCTGTAATAGAATCAATGCTTGTTGGCAGGGTGGGGAAGAATCTCATGGTGTTTCCAAAGTATGCATCTGGAATAACCTCAAGAACCTTTTCTGCAAGATACTCATTAATTAAAACTGGTGGATATGTAATAGCCATTAAATAACACTCTCCTTAGAGGTAACCCATTGGCGACCTACCTTTACTCCAACAGCTCTACCGCCTGCTGCTCCAGCAGCTAGGTTATGCTTAAATGCTACTGGAGTGCTGAAGTGTCTTCTTAGTCCAGTTACGTCAAGAAAGGACTGAGACAAATACTTTAAGAAAAACTCTTTTACTGTTGCTTCGTATTCACCCTTTACGTCTCCACCAGGATTAGATACCGTCACTGGTTGGCTGGTGAATACTGTTTCGCCATTTGACTCAAACGCAAGTACTGGTGAGTTTCTTGGTGCAATGGTAACAGACGCACCAGCTTCCATAATGCTTGCCTTGTTATAAAAAGGAACAGTAGAGCCATTCTTAATTGATCTTGACTGACTAAAGTTTGACTGAAATGTGATGCCTCGGCCAGTAGGTACATATGTAATCTCAAATAGTCTGGCATTTGACTGGCCAGCTTGGTGCCATTCGTATACGTGGTGCAAAGCTGTTGGGTTCATTCTTGCATTAGCATCAATATATTCCTCAAGCATAAGCTTAACCTCAAGGCCAACCTTATTTAGCAAACCTTGCTTGCCCATCTGCACACCATCCAAAAAGCCATTAGCATAAGCAATGATGTTATTCATTTGTTTCATGAATAGTCTATCGTCAATTACTGTCTTCATTAAATGTCTACCCCCTGGTTTTGAGATCTACGAAGAATTACCTTGTAGTACTCAACTCCACCAAAAGGACTCATGTGTGGCTGATGTGTGGCTACCTCAAACAAGGTTGGAAGACCTACTCTTGGACCAGCTGTTTCAATATAGAACTTGTTGTTATCCTTGTCTCTAATATTTGTAACAAGAATATTTGTTATGGCATTCTTGTCACTAGTCAAAGAGATACGGATATCTTCGTCTATTCTACTTGTAAGTAACGAGTCAATTGAGATATCAATATTGGGGGCGATCTCTTCTTTAATGGCTGAACCAGCAGGGGTGAAGCTACCTGCAACAGATCTATCTAGAGTCCATGTCTTGCGGACGTTACCGTATCCACTCTGTTCGACGGCAGGGTAGTATACGTCTGCCAACATAGGAAAAAGGATATCGGTAGGTCCACAACATTTCATTAGAAGATACCTGGCTTAAAGACATTCCCCTTGTAATTGTCAAGAATTTTATCTACGATAAGGTTTCCAGTACCTTGAAGGAACTGTGGGGCAAACTTGATATCAAACTGGTCAGTTTTATACTGAGTAACAAACCTACGATAGTAGTCGTTATTTCCACACTTGAGATCTTCAATAAGCATTGTTGCTGCAATTTCAATATCTGGTGGCACTGCCTTATATCCAACGTCAAGAACGAAGATGTAGTCTGCACCCTTAGGGAATGCAACTCCACCTCCACCAAATGGTCCGATATCTCCAGTAGCATATCTAATTGCAGGAGCTGCCTGCTGACTTCTATTATAAGCTCCAGTCTCTACTCTCATAATTGCAGAGTTATTTGGAGCAATCATATACTGTGTGGGCCAGGTATCTTTTGTGTCAATGTCATAGACTAGCTCATTGTTTTCGTATACCTTGAGGATACGCTTAGGGTTATGCCATACGGGGAAGTAGTCTGTTCCATCTCCAATACCCTGGATAATTAACTTGTGGTTATAAAAACCTTCACCAGTTGCTGAATCATTCTGTAGGTATGCGTCAATAACTGATCTAGCAATGATTTCCCAACGCTTGTAGTCTGCAATCTCTGTAGACGTTGTTCCAAGAGTGTTGGGGTCAACATATGGTCGATAAACTGTTAGGTTTGAGTCTGTTACGATTAGGTCGTCTGCATCGAGGATACGAAATAGAAAGTCTCGGTCATACTCTACCTTGTTACGGGGAAGCTCAAAAACGATATTTGAGTCTTCATTAGATGTGAGAAGTGATGTTTCAACGGTGTGTTCGATCAGGTCCTCTACATAAACTGTGTACTCTGTGTTAGCGTCTGGGACAGGCCAGGTGGTAACGATTGGATATGGGGGGACTCTAAGAACTTCCATTAAATACCGTACTCCCTAGCAACCTCTTCGGGTGTAGCAATTCTAACGTGACCTCTCGTTAGCCATTCATCTACTTTTGATGAACTAACGATATTATATCCACGTACAATTCTGCCAACTCCTGGCCAATAAACACTTCTAGTTGAGAAGATGGCAACCTTATCAAAGTTACCCTTAACACTTTCTGGTCGCATAAAGGGGGTTCCATCTTGAACAATACCGTCGATGTCACCATCTTTAGCATTTTTCTTAAATGGTTTTTCTGTCATTATCTGACCTCCTAATTATTAATTATATCAGTTTATTCAAACACAAAGGGCCAGGAACCGAAGTTCCTGACCCAATGCTTAGTTTCCTGATGATTAGGATGCGACAGGCTTAGTTGCGTAAGCGATAGCGTCCTGCTCTTCCCAGTTGATTCCGAAACGAACGAATACGGTGTATTCGATTGTGTCCTTCTTGGGAACGTAGAAACGGTTGACAGTAATGTCACGCTGGAAGCCCCAGATACGGTTCTGTGGGAATGTAAGGTCTACATAGTCCGCAGGGTAGTAAGGAACTTCGAGCACGGGAATACCGAGAACGCGAGTCTGACGAGCACCACCGATGGTCTGATCGACACCACCGAAGTAGCTACCACGAGCTGCTTCAGTTGAACCGATTGAGTCAAATACGGTACCGTTGTTCTTTACAATGTTTGCAAAGGTGTCAGTACCAGCATAGAACTTTAGACCAGTCTGTAGTGCACGGTAACGACGAGGGAGTGCGAGAACTAGGTTCTGCATGTCCTCGACGGTCCAGTTTGCGTTAACCTGAGAAACAACTGCTTCGTGTGCGAAGCCGTCGCCCTGAGTCTTGGCATTGAAACCATCCATGATCTTGAGGAAGTTATCCCCAGTCTGAGTGGTGTCACCGTTAATAGCTAGATCCTCGATGTCGTTACCGAAAGCGGTGGTCATGAGACGAACCAAGTGGTCCTCAAGAGCACCTCCTTCAATATTGTCTTCGAGTGCCTCAGAGGAGACTTCCCAGTCAAGACGTAGTTTCTTGGTAGTAAGTTCAACCTTTGAGAAGGTAGCACCAGCGTTTGTAAAGCTAGCGTCACCCTGGTTTGCTGCACGAATTACACGCTCACCAACGTTAACCTTTTCAAGTTCCATTGTGTTAGCACGCATAGTCACACGGCGTCCGTCATTAGCGAGAGTAGTTGCGTCCCAGACGTAATCGATGAATCGACGAGCCTGATCAGGACGTAGGATACCAGCACCTTCGTAACGGGGGTTTAGTGTATTTGATGGGTTAACTGCGTTAGGACCAGTTAGGTCACCGTAGTTCGCCTCTCCAGGAACGTTGTTTCCTAGAACGGGGAACGCAGGGTCAGTAACGCCACCGATACCACCTGATGCAAGCTGACCATCCGAGTTGGGGAAGGCAGAAGTACCAGGGATATTTTTAATAATTTCTTCCGACATATTTTTCACCTCCAAGTGATTTTTGTATTTTTTATTTCAGTAGATCGGCTGTTGTGAGGAAACGTCCGCCCCATACTGATTTTTCAACCATTGCTGGTTCCTGTACGATCTCGCCCAGATCGCCAGACTTGCGGAAAGCGGTATCAGCAGCAACTGCGTCAATTGACTTTCCAAGATTTGCGAAGTCGTTCTCAGCATCTGCAAGCTTAGCAGCGGTGAGTTCGTTTGACTTCTTTAGTGCAGCAACTTCGTCTGTTAGAGACTTTACTACTGCGGTGATTTCGCTAAAGGCTGATGTAACGGCATCTTTGAGTTCAGTAATTGCGTCTACCTCTACGGCAGGTGCAACTTCCTCGTCTGACTTCGATACCTCTTCGTCTGTAGAAGACTCTTCATCTTCTTCGTCTTCACTCTCAACGGAGATCTCGATTTCGGGCTTGTCAGCCTTCTCGGTATCTACAGCAAGAACTTCAACTTCGGCATCTGCCTCTGGAGCGATCTCAACAGTTTCATCGGTAGCTACATCTTCAGCAACTACTTCATTTGTGATTTCATCTGTCATGTTATCCTCCTTGTTAATCTTAATTGTACTAATGCCTTTAGCATCATCAACCAAGAATTTGATCATGTCTACCTTGGCAGAATCGGACTTCTCAACAAAGCCAATATTCTTCATGGGTAGTCCATTTGTTGGGTTGATCTCAGACTCATTCTCAGAAACAAGAACTAGTCCAGAATCAGCATCCCAAAAAACATTCTCTAGAACGGTGTCTGCATCGATACCAGTAATAGTATCTACGCCATCCACCTTCTCAATAGAGAAAACATTTGCAAACTGGTTAGCAGGGTTGTCAACGAGAGAAAGCTCAACAAGGTCGTAATCCTTAATGATACGAACAGGAGCATCCATCTTCTCGTCATATGCGTCATCCCACTTATTCATCTTTCCACCAATGGAAAAACCAGATAGGGTTCCATCTAGAACCTTTTCCCAAGTGTCCTGAGCACCCTTAGAAACATATGCAGAAACATATACGCCAGAGTAGAACTTCTTGCTCTCTGGATCGAAGTACTTGTCTTCCTTGAATGCAACCATCTTTCCTACAGCTGTAGGCTGGTGCATCTCACGAATGTTTCCACGGAACTTCTCAAAAGCCTTGAGTGAAGCTTCGGTAGTAACAATGTCTGCCTGCTTGTCAATGTTATCAAGCGTAGCAAAACCAGAGACAATACGTCTCTCTTCATTTACTTTACTGAATGGCATAGATAGACGAACGTTGTCGCCTTCTGTATCCCAATGTGCTTTTGAAATAGTCATACTACTTTATTATATACCCTTTTTTGTAACGTTATGTAACTGTTACTATTATACACTATTATTCGCTGGAGCGTCCTTCGCCCTGAGCATTACGACCTGTGGTTGTTGCAGTGCCGTCAGACTGGTTAGCTGTACGTTCTGAGTCACGGTTACGGTTCTGGTTTGTATTTGCTCTGGCGTCAGTAGCTGATCGAGAAGTCATTTCGAATGGCTTATCTCCACCAGCACGCTGTGGAAGGTTAATTACATCACGAGCTTCGTTAGGCATCATGATCTGGTTACGTACATAACGCTCAAGGATCTGAGACTGAGCTGTTTCATCTGTGAGTGTTAGCTCGTTAAACTTAAGCTCGATAACGTCTGTCTTTTCACGGATGATCTTGTTAAGGACCTTTTCTAGGTTACGCTGTGCAGGACGTGCAACCTGTTCCTTAAATGTACGATCTTGTGAGAGTGCTGCAGCAATGTTTGATGCATCGCTACCGCCAAGCTTTGAGAGTGGAACTTGGTGAGCAATAAGGATATCATCACGGTTCTGCTTACGGTATTCTTTAAATGATCCGTCCTGAATACCATTCTCAATTGGCTCCATCTTAAACTCTACCTTGTTCTGGTCTGAGTCACCAGGAAGTGGGATGTAGAGTGTGCGGTGGTTCTGACCCTTAAGGCCAGTCTGTAGGAATCGGAACATCTTGTCTTCTGCTTCTGCTGAAAGCTGAGCACCCTTTAGAGTTACAACGTAACGAGGAACAGCCTTGTTAGAGAAGTAGTCAATGTTGTACTGAGACGCAAGCTGGTCACCAACAAGTGATGGGAGAGCTGATACGATGTCTGGTACACCATAGAAAGTATTTAGAGGAGAGTATTCCTTGATGTGAATAATTTCGTTTGGTCGTGGGTCATCGCTAATAGGATTAGGATTGTTCTGACGGAAGTTGCGGAAGTACACAACCTTGTTTCCGATAATCTGAACAAAGCCATCGTGTAGACGACGCACACGAACAGTTGTAGCAGGAATGTGGCCAATATAACCGATCTGACCAAAAGTGGTTCTACCGATTTCTAGGAATCCATTACCAACAGCGTGGACATCTGTGAAAACCTTCTCAAGAGTTTCTGTAAAGCTTTCGTCTTCGTTAAGGCTTTCTAGCCATTCACGAGTTTGAACCTTAAGACGCTCAATCTTCTTGCGTGCCTTTGCTAGCTGATCTTCTGTTGCAGCTTCTAGCTTGAGGGTGGTCTTGTCAGAGACAGCGAAGTCATAACCAAGGCCAACGGTATTCTCTACCTTTGCATCAATAGCTGCGTGGTTAGCAAACGATGTATCGTAATATGCTGCAAGCTGATATACATCGTAAGGAGGAGTAATAATGTCAAAGATACCGTAAGCGTTACGATATACAGTACCTGGGTTAATCTTCTTTGACTTTGCTCCACCAATACCGCTGTCTACTGCACCAGCTGCTTCTAGGTACTGATCTGTAGCCTCTACCTTAGAAATGTTTCTTGCGGTACGACGCTTAAAGTTAATGTCCATTCCACGGAAGTCTTTAATTTCATCCCAAGACTTTGTAAATGGATCGTTGTTTACTGCCTTCTCAAGTTCTACATCTAAATATGAGTCATCCTTTACGGGCATATAGACTCTGTGAAGTTCATCAGTCATCGCTACCCCACATGTCAAAAGTGCTCTTGGCTGCCATGAAAGCACCGATGTCGTTTGTGGATGGAATTAGGCCGTTTGCCATACGGTCTTTTTGCTCGCTGTACTCTTCATCAGAGATCTTCTTTACATTTGAGAAAAATACTGGCTTGCCTTCTGGCTGACCATAGTACTTTGCTGCCTCTGTGAGCTCTTTAATCTTGGCAGTGTCGTTAATCATCGACTCGATAGACAAAGCATTTCCTTCACCATCGGTAAAATACTTACCAGATGGGAGTTGCCAGACATAAATCCCAGCATTTGAAAATTTCTCTTCTACCACACTAATCTTCGTTGGACCAATTTGGCCCTTCATTACTTGTTCCATAACCACAAGTATACCATATTATGCAGGTGTGATAGAAATCGTCTGCCAAGAAGTGTCTTTATAGAAGAGATATCTGTAGCCACTCAACCTAAAAAGGTTATCCGAGTCTACTGTAATACGTTCTGTACCTGTGTATCTCTTGTATATTGTTTTACCGTCAATACCGACGAAAGCTGCGGAAGAAACAAACAGTACGTTTCTCCATGTGTATAGCTGAGTACCAGCTGTATCTGGATCTGAGTCTAAAACCTTCCAGTACTCCCAGTCTTCTTCAATGTTATCTACGATCTTAACACTTGACCACTTACGGTATACGGAACGAGCATTCTCGTCAGCTTGTGATGATTGGAAGTATGTAATGTTGTTAAACATGATTGGACCAGTAATTCTGAATGCCCCCTCGTATCCAGAGAAGTCTACTGGGCTAGCAAAAGAGAATCCAAGCATTGTCCAAGTGCTGGAATTGATAACAGGGTTTAGTACCTGACGACCATTAATGTAGAACACAATGCCATCAGCCTCTACACCAGTATCAGCATCGATAGCATAGATCTTTCCACGCTGTAGTGCTGAGTCGTCTGGTACAAGGTAGAACTTGATGTGACGAATATAGTCGTCTCCAGCTAGCTCTGATGTAGCTGATTTAGCAAAGATTTCAAATATTTCTGTAATCTCTTGGGGGAATGTTTCGTTATCATAACGTAATGCTAGCTGCCATGCGGCTACCTTATAGAAGCTAGATACGTTATTGTTTACTGGAATATTAATACCACGCTCTAGACCACCAGGTGTGAATCCTCGTAGCTTCATTCCGCTATTTGATGTTAGATAGAAGTATGGGGTGCTTCCCTTGTAGATGCTGTATGGGTTTCTACCCTTATAGTCATAGAACTCAGAAGACTTTACATATGGGTAAACCTTTGTTCCAAACTTTGTTCCTACTGGGTTTGGTACGGAAGAGTCTAGTGCTTGAGAAGCTACTTGTAAAGACTTAATCTTGATTGGGTTCTCGATGATACCGTCGGAAATAATCTCAATATGGAATACAATCGAAACCTGCTTAAAGTCTGAATTTAGTGGTGGATAAATAATAGTATCGTTAACAACCTCATACTTAATGTAGTCAACAGACCCGTCAGAGTTTCTTGTTTGCCAGTCTTCTCCTGGAGCTACAACACCATTCTTCGGTGCAAGGATAGTTTTTGGAAAGTTTGCAACACTAACAGAGGCATCATCACTTAAGTCTTGGAATGAAACGTATGTTCTAATTAATGATTCTGTTGTATCAAATGAGTTAGCTAGGAACTTGTTTACCTGTGGATAATCTATATTAATCTGAATAAAGTCTAGATCTTGATAAACGTTTTCGCTACCGTCTGAATTTGTGACGCCACTCTTTACATACTTACTAAAGTAGCTAAGCGGTACATAGTCTTGCCAATAACTGTTTACTGCAATATCAAGCATAAAGTTGCCCATGTAGATTTTAGGAACCAGGGTGTAACTTGCAACGTGATCTAGAATGCTTGACACTAGAAGGCTATAAACGCTTCCTCCGTCAACCTCTTCGTCAAAGACTACAGAACTGTTTCCAAAGTATTCTTCTCCACCATCCCAGAACTGTGTCCAATACTGTTGTCCTGTTGCTGGAGAAATGTATGAAGAGTTGTTTCCAAAATAAGAGTTACCTGCATCTGCGACATACTGTGCGTCAAAGGCATTGAATCCTGCAGGAAGACCTGTACTTGCAAATACATTGGAAATCTTTTCTAGGTTTCGTGAGGTACAGAATCCAATACGGTAGATATTACCAGAGAATGTATTTGTTAGGTTTTTATTTCCACCTACGTATAGCTTTAGCTGTTGCTTTGATCCTAAGAATGTTGCTACCCTACCGCCAAAGTTTGTGGCAAACTTATTAATCTCCATACCAGCAAACAAGAAGTCGCCAGGAGTGTGGAAGTTATCTGAGTGGATAACTTCTGATTGCTCTGAGACAGTTCCATTTACAGATGCTAGATATTTAAACGTATAAGCAGTAGTCTGTCCCTCGATAGTGATCTCTAGAGACTCGCCAGTTATTTCATTTTCTAGAAGGAAAAGAACCTGCTTAGCAGTATTAGTTGCATCAGACTCGAACAAACCGTAGAAGGCTTTTAAGTCTTGTTGTAAAAGGTTTAGATTGTTAAACAGCATATAGCCCTGAGTGCTAGCCCAGCCTGCTGTTGGCCTTAAAGAAACGTATGTTCCAAAGAGGGCTGACAAACCAGAGTTATCTGCATACCACTGATCTGTTGTCTTATTTGAAAACGACATTGTTGGTAGAGTATATTGTGGTAAGGATAGTGCTGTGTTGTCTACAACAAGGTTCTCTGCAATACCCTGCTTCCAACGACCAATGTCGGGGTATGAATAGTTCTTTGCATAATTTGCAAAAGTGTAATCCATAGATACGGTGGTAGCAAGACTTGATCCACTAACATCTTCTGAAATCTCTACGCCCTGACCATAAACCCATCTACGCTTTAAAACAATAGATGGTACTTTGTATGGATAGATTCCAACACAGTCTAGCTCAATGTGAGGAACATCGTCATATGCGTAAAATCCAATCCAGTTTTGATTCTTGAGAGATCCATTAATCTTTGGTGGGAAGTCAATCTGCGATGGGTCAACCTCTAGAGTAATAACCTCTTCACCATTAATGATAAGGTTTGCGACATTAGCCGTAAGTCTGATTGCAACAAGCATTGGGCGATCCCATTCACCAACATAGTAGGAAGCATTGTACTTACCTATCTTAAGAATTAAGAATGCATCGTTTACATATAGACCGTCGTCAGATGCTACTGGTCCAACAATTCTTCTAGGTGCTGTGGCAGAGGTTTGAATCTTTAGCCACATTTCTAGTGTTAGGTCTAGGTATTGTCCGTCCCCATTCATAAATCCGTACCCTGGCAAAATCAAGGACGGTTCACCTTCGGCATTTGGAGTTAGGACTGTGCTGCTCTCGGCACCGTAGACCATTGGCAATCCAGAGTTTCTTGCACACAGTCTGTTGTTGTGTGTCATATAGTATCCACTGATATCTTGTAGTCCGTATGTCTTTGCTCCAGCACCCGAACCAGATGTGTATATTGTGCTTGGCAGCTGTAGAGTGTTTACGCCAAGTGATTCTACGTGAAATGGCTCTGACCACTGGCCAATAGATATGCCATGAACTAGTACGTAGTAGTCAGCTGTTGGGGAGTCATAATTGATGTCAAAAATAATCTTTAGATTACTAAAGACATTTGGTAGCTCAAATGTTTCAGATATAAACTGCCAGTCATCTGTATTTAAAAGGAATGCTTTATGGGTATCTCGAATTACCTGAGAACTTCCATCTGTATATTCGTAACCAATATCTACACTGATACGACGATTAAATGTATTGACGTAGGTACCAATAGAAAAAGTTTTTACCGTTACATCAAAGTCTGACTGCTGAGCAATAACTGGACTCGTAGACTTTACCTGATACCCAGTTCCAGTTGTTTTGTTTGGAAGGGTAATCTGGTTTGCCATGCTTTCAAACACGGGGTTTGGGAAGTTGGGTAGCCATGTAGTTGTTGTTGTATATATGTCTAAGATATCTACTGCGTTTAAAGTTGTTCCTAGTTCATTCTTAAATACCCACGAATTTGACATGTTTCGATCATCTTCGGTAATGAGTGACACATAGTCAACTTGTTCGTCAAGTGACCACAAAGCAATTGGGTGCTCAGAAAAAACTTTCTCTGCGTATGAATTAGACGTAGTGGTCATATGATCTCCTAGTCTAGTTTATCATAGGGCTAGGTTTTAATAATGTAGTTAGTTACCAGGTATGGCTGCAAGTTGTTGTGTGCTAGCCCACCACCAGTGTTTTGGTTTGTAGCTGTAGCGGCGTTATTAGTTGCAGTTGTACTGTTGATAGATAGCGAAGGAGTGTAGTATGTGGCCTTGTATCCATCGCCAGCACCATAAGCAACATCTCGAACTGGACCGTTACCAGAACCTTCACCAGCATTCGAAGAGTGGCTGTGTGGGTTTTGAGAGTGGTTGTGAGAATCTTGAACGTGTGTGTGACTAGGCATTTCAGAGGTAGTTAAAGTATGAGTTTTTGCACCACCAGTTTCACCTAAAACATCAAATTCTGTTTGAGTTGCGTCTTTTCCAACTGGCACCTTGCCCATTAAGTTTGGCAAATTAAAAGTTGTTGAGTTATCTCCAACACCATAGGTTGTCCCCAATACAGCAAATAGGCTTGAGTATACTGTTCTTGAGATAGCTTGTCCTTGACATAACAAAAAATATTCTGGTGCAGATGTTCCAGCGTAAGGCAGCAAAGACCCTGTTGGAATACTAACAATGGGTTGTACTGATACCAAGCTTTGCACAGTCATTTCTCCAGTAGAATCTATGCTTGCCAATACATTGCCCTGAGAATCTGTCCATTGTTGTAGATCAGCAGTTTGTCCAGCTTTTCCCTTAACGGTAACTGGTGTTAAATATGTTTGAGCAGTCGTATACTCGACATTCTTAAAAATATTTGGAACTTGTGTTCCATTATTTGATTGCCAGACTCCAGCAATAGAGTCATAATAATAGTCTTCGTATACTTGACCGTCTGATGGATTTGATGGAAAATCTAAAGGCATGTATCTATCCTACCATGTAGCCCATAAACCAAGAGTGTCCAGAATAAAAGTATAGTGAGGTAGATCCAGATCTACATCCAATCTCTACATAATCTCCAGCATTTAAATTAAATAAATAAGAAGCAGATGTTGTTGAGGTTCCAGTAGGAGTCATCGCGATTGCTGTGTCAGATGGAATATAGTCAGAACCATTTTTTCTAAAAGACGCCTGTCTCTGCCCATCAATATAAAAGTTAAAAGCAAAAACATATCTTCCAGCAACTGGAGCAGTAAACCTTCCATTAGAGGAATTAAAATTACTACCAATATTAAATTGAGGTGAGTTGAACACGACTACGTTATTAGGACTGACGGTAATCCACCCTCCAGTCATTGATGTGGAAAATGACGGCTGGCTATTTTGCTGTATATATCCAGAGCTAAAAACTTGATTACCAGTAAAAGTATTTCCACCACTTAGATTAGCTTTTGTGGCTAGTACATTTGTGATTCCTGTGTCACTTCCGTATACCCTCCAAGTTTGAGAGGTTGCGTTGTAAACATACTGATCATAAATCTGACCATTAGTTGGGCTAGCTGGAAATGTAAGTGCCATAAATTAATTATACCTTAGAGTTCAGATGATACTATGAGTTGTGGGCTTCCAGAGTTTACAGCCAAAATACCAAAAGTTTTATTTGAAACAGACGCTCCAGCAATATTAAAAAGCACATCAGACGCATAGGTTCCATTTTTATGGACACTATTGATTCCCTGTACGTTGTACCAGGCAACCGTTGGATCTACAACCTGCAAACCACTTACATTGCTTAGGGAAAAGCTTGGTGTAGTCCTCATTTGCACTGGGTGTTGGAGGACACAATAAAAGTTCTGGCCCTCCCATCGACCCCAACCCCACATGGCGTCTGTTGTAGAACCATTTTTTACGTAACAAAAACGTTGACAGGCGGCTAGTTCTGCTTGAATATTTGGCTGGTTACGTCTAAATGGTGTAGCGATTGTGCCCTCTTCTAGCTGAACACCAGTATAATAAAAACTATTACTTGTTCCAGAGGTACCGCTAAATGTAATGGCTAGTGTGTTTGCCCCAGCAATTGATCCAGATGGAATCGTAAAGGTTGTAGAAAATCTTTGCCAAGCTGAAGATGTTGTGCCCATCGTGGCACTGCTAACGACTACCTTTATTGCTGAGCCAACAATTCCAGACCTAAAAACAGCACTAAAAACAACATCTCTTGGAACACTTGATTTAGCCCACACAGAAAATGTCCAGGTTGAACCACTCTTAAATGGTCCCTCAACTCCAACTCCAGGAAGCTCGATAGCCTGTCTTAAATTTCCAGCACCAGTTGTTGAGGGGACTAGTATAGAATATGCCATAGTAGATTGAGCTGGAACATCAGT
>ERZ1034365.1180-NODE-1180-length-13645-cov-3.666495_pt1 | contig 13645 bp, 12 predicted proteins | sample MGYA00520615_ERZ1034365 | MGnify/ENA primary metagenome ERZ1034365 (study PRJEB33736, sample SAMEA104284505) | Azolla filiculoides | biome: Urban; feature: Water surface; material: Ditch water | place: Netherlands | collected 2015-10-28 | depth 0-0.1 m ... | reverse complement strand
TAGAGCGCCTGCCAGCGCTGCGGGTCGAAGTCGGCATCGAGCCGGATGATCTCGAGGTCGAACACGCCGACGCCGGTGTCGCGCTGGACCGCCAGCGTTTCGCGCAGCAGCTCGGGCTGGCCGAGCAGGAACTGCTGTGGTGCGCCGGCCGCGTTCGGCCACAGCCGCAGGCCGACATGGCCGTAGCCGGCCTGGGCCGCGACCCGCAGGGCTTCGGGCGGGCTGCAGCGGTGCGAGCTCAGGTAGGCGAGCGAGTACATGCGTGCTCCCACGCTGACGCTGCCCCCCGAGGGGGCGTTCGCGCCTTGAGGCGGCTCGGCGGCGCTCAGATGCTGTGACATGTTCGACTCCGGCGGTTTATTTGAGCGGCGAAACGGCGGTGGGCAGGGCGATGGTCGAGACCATCGCGGTGGTCAGGTGGGCCGGGCCACCCTTGGGCGGCCAGATGCCCTGCGCCACCGCGTCGGCGCGTGCCTTCGAGCGTGCGTCGAGCGTCGGGTAGGACCAGATGTTGGTGAAGCGCAGCGGGCCGTCGAGCGCGACCATCGCGACCACGCAGGGCGACAGCGCCTCGCGCGGCGGCACATACTGTTGCCACAGATCAATCGTCGGCTGCACGCCGCCCGGCTTGATGCCATAGCTGCGGATCTCGTAGACCGGGCCGCTGATGCCGCTCTCGGCGCTCGGGCGCACCGGCTTCATCCAGGGGAAGCCCTGGTAGCTGTGCTGCTCCAGGCTCTGGAAGATCTCGCCGCAGCCGAACGGGCTCGCGCTGTGCTGGGTGCGCTCGCGCTCGGCCAGCAGCGCCTGCTCGTCGGCGAAGCCGCGCAGCACGATCATCTGGTTCAGCACCCCGATGTCGGTGAACCAGCAGCCCAGCAGCTCGCCCCTGGCTTCGGGGGCGCTGGCGAAGGCCTGGACGTTGGCGGCGGCGGCGCCGGCGCTGCCGAACGGCAGGGTCATGGTCGCGAGTTCGTAATACATGGAAGTCCTGTTGTGAAAGGTAAGAGTGGAGTCGGGCGTTCGATCCGGTGCGCCAGCGCCTTAGCCGGCGCTGCTGGCCGGATCGACGCCGGCGGCATGGTGGGCGGCGGTGAAGCCGAAGGTCATGGCCGGCCCGAGCGTGATGCCGCCGCTCGGGTAATGGCCGCCCATCAGGCTGCTGAGGTCGTTGCCGCCGGCGTAGAGACCAGCAATCGGCTGGCCCTGGGCGTCGAGCACCTGGGCCTGGTCGTTGACCTTGAGGCCGGCGAAGGTGCCCAGACTGCCCATGACGACCTTGACGGCATAGAACGGGCCGCGCTCCAGCGGCCCCAGGCAGGGGTTGCTGAGGCCGGCGGCCTGGGCCCGGATCGCGTCGCCCTGAATCCGGTTGTAGGCGGTCTCGCCCTTGGCGAAGTCCTTGTCCCGGCCCTGCAAGGCCATGGCGTTGTAGCGCTCGACCGTGGCCTGCAGCGCGGCGGCCTTGATGCCGCAGGCCTGTGCCAGTTCGGCCAGGGTCCGGCCACGCTTGAGGTAGCCGTTCTTGAGCCAGGGCTCCAGCGGCAGCGGGAAAGGCTTGACCGCGCCGAGGCCGTAGTAGCGGATGAAGGCATGGTCCACCACCAGCCAGGCCTCGGGGGTTTCGCCCTCGGGCGTGGCGGCCAGCAGGCCCTGCATGAAGTCGTGGTAGCTGTCGGCCTCGTTGGTGAAGCGCTGGCCGCGCGCGGTGACCGCGATCAGTCCGGGCTTGGCGCGCTCGATCAGGTGCGGAAAATGCGCCACGCTGCCGTCGGCGCGCGGCACCAGCGAGACCGGCGCCAGCGCGGCGGCCTGCACCAGATCGTCGGCCACCCGGCCGCCGGCGCTTTCGCCCAGGCGCAGGCCGTCGCCGGTATTGCCGCGGTTGCCGGCTGACCAATGCTCCTGCCCGGTCGGGGCATGCGGCAGCAGCTGCGCCTTGCGCGCCGGGTCGTGCGGGAAACCGCCGGTGGCCAGCAGCACGCCGCGCCGGGCGTGAATCGTCAGCTCGCCAGCGGGCGTCTGCAGCACGGCGCCGGTCACGCGGCCAGCTTCCTGCAGCAAGCGCCTGGCCGGGCTGTTGACGCGGATCTCGACGCCGCGGTCGAAGGCCGACTTGGCCAGCGCCGCGACCAGCGCGTTGCCGTTGACCGAGCGGGTGCCGCGCCGCTTCAGCAGCAGATCCTTGCAGTGGCGCAGCACCAGCCGGCTGACATACCAGAACGAGGCCGGCTTGGAGCTGGCGTTGAGGAAATGGCGCAGCTCGGCACCCGAGGCGATGCCCATGCCCCAGAGCGTGGTCTCGTAGAGCGGCGGCTTGAGCTCGTGCAGCCGCGCGCCGAGCTCGGCCGCATCGAAGGGCGCGGCGCAGATCGAGCGCCCGCCGATCGCGGCATCGGGTGTGCGGCCGTGAAAGTCCGGGATCGCGTTGCCATCGATGAACTGCAGCGCGGTCTTGCGCCGGAAGAACTCGACCATGCGCGGACCGTTCTCGAGGAAGGCGCGTGCGCGCGACAAGTCGAACCTGTCGCCGAGCTCATGGCGCAGGTAGGACAGGGGCTTTTCGATGTCCTCGACCAGGCCGGCCTGCTGTGCCAGCGGGTTGCGCGGAATCCACATCCAGCCGCCCGACCAGGCCGTGGTGCCGCCGTATTGCGGGTCTTTCTCGACCACGATCACCCGCAGGCCGAGTTCGGCTGCCGTGACGGCCGCCGACAGGGCGCCGGCGCCCGAGCCCACGACCAGCAGGTCGCATTCGGTCGCTTGTTGGGGGGCAGCGTAGGACATGCGGGGTCGAGCGCGTCAGAGCGCGTAGATCGGCTTGCGGCCGGCCGCGTCGTGGCTGGCGCCGGTCTCGGCGGTCAGGGTGAAGAAGGGCGAGGCGCCGCTGGTCGTCGCCAGCTGGGCCGTGGTGCTCAGCAGCTCGGGCAGCAGCGCCTGCATGCGCTCGGGCGTGAAGCGCACGGTCGGGCCGGCGATCGTGACCACGCCGAAAGCCGGCTGGCCGGCGAAGCGCACCGGCGCCGACATCGCGCTCAGGCCGGCGGTATAGGTGTCGATCGTCAGGCTGTAGCCCTGAGCGCGCGTGCGGTGCAGCGCCTCGAGCACGGCCGGCAGCGTGGTCGGTGCGGCCGGGCCGAAATGCTCCGGCTGGCCTATGCCCTGACGCGCCACCAGCGCCAGTGCCTCGTCGTCGCTCATGGTCGACAGCCAGGCCCAGCCCGAGGACGAGCAGGACAGATGGGCGTCGCTGCCCATGTCGGGGTCGTAGCGCAGGCCCTGGCGCGCACCCTGGGCCCGGGCGACCCAGGTCAGGCGCTCGCCGTCGACCACCGACAGCCGCACCAGTTCGCCCGAGATCTCGGCCAGCCGGTTCAGCAGCGGCTGGGCGATGTCGATGATGCCGCTGTTGCCCAGATAGCTCAAGCCCATCGAGACCAGCTTGGTGGTCAGCAGGTAGTCGCCATGGCCGCGCGCCTGGCGCACATAGCCGAGCCGCACCAGGTCGGCCAGCAGACGGTGCACCGCGCTGCGCGGGATGTTGAGCTGGTCGGCGATGGCGCCGAGTTCCATGCCTTCGCCATGCTGGGCCAGCAGCTCGAGGATGCCCAGGGTTCGTTCGAGTACGCCGTTCATGCTTGTTTCTCCTGTTTTCGGTCAGGAGGCTAGCGTACAGGTGACCGCCTGGCCCGAGCAGGCCGCCTCGTGCACCGCCAGCGTGGCTTGCAGCGTGCGCAGGCCGTCGAGCGCGCTGCAGAGCGAGCTCTCGCGGCCCTCGATCACGCCAGCAAAATGCTCCAGCTGGCGTGCATAGGGGTCGGCCAGATGGACCATGGTCTGCTCGCGGGTCAGCTCGGCATGCCAGCTGCGCTCGCCGCGGTAGTTCCACAGCGCCAGATCGGGCAGCGAGAGCGAACCCTGGGTGCCGGCGATGAAGTGCGACTGCACTGGCTGGCGCGGGTATTGCCCCTGTTCGCCGGCGCAGAAGTCCCAGCACCAGGGCGAGGCGGTCGCGTCCGACAGCACCACGGTGCCGATCGCGCCGTTGGCGAAGCGCAGCACGGCGGCGGCGCTGTCCTCGACCTCGAAGCCGCGCACGGCGCGGCTGTCCATGGCCTGCACCGAGACGATCTCGCCGACCAGGAAGCGCAGCATGTCGATCTCGTGGATCAGGTTGATCAGGATCGGGCCGCCGCCGGCGACCCGGCGCCAGGCGACGTCAAAGTAGGCATCTGGCTTCAGGAAGGTCGCCATCACGTTGGCCGTGACCAGCTGGCCGAGCTGGCCGCCCTGGACGATGTCGCGCGCGCGCCGGTTGATCGGGTTGTGGCGGCGGTGGTGGCCGACCAGCACCGGCACGCCGGTGCGGGCTTGCGCATCGACCAGCAGCTGCGCCTCGGCCACGCTGTCGGCCACCGGCTTTTCCACCAGGGCCGCGACGCCGCGCTGCAGGCAGTCCAGCGCCACCGGGACATGGCTGGCATTGGGCGTGGCCACGATCGCGCCCTGCGGCTTGAGCTGTTCGAGCAGGCTGCGGTGATCGGCGAACCAGGGCAGGTTCAGGCTGCGGGCCAGCGTCTCGCCAGCCGGGGTCGGGTCGGCGATGCCGACCAGCTGCAGCGCCGGATTGCGCTGCAGCCGATCGATGTGGGTGCGGCCGATGGCGCCGGCGCCGATCACGGCCATGCGGGTGGGGTGGGACATGTTGGCTTTGCTTGAGTGCTGAGCCCAGAGTTTATTCAAAAATCGAAATTAGTTCAATACTTGAATCAAATTCCACTTTTAGGTAAGATTTGCCCCACAGCGAATTCCACTCCCTCAACCGAGACCGATATGACCCAGCTTCTGAACGGCGCCACCCGTCTGCATTTCATCGTCGGCGACCCGATCGCGCAGGTGAAATCCCCGGCCGGCGTGACCCAGGCCTTCCACGATGCCGGCCACAATGCCATCTGCATCCCGGCCCATGTGACGCCGGCTGATCTGGCGGGCTGGCATGCCGGCGTCTCGCTGGCCGGCAACGTCGACGGCATCATCGTGACCGTGCCGCACAAGTTCGCCTATCAGTCGCTGTGCGACACCAGCTCCGAGCGCGCCGCCTTCCTGGGCGCCGTCAACACCCTGCGGCGCAACGCCGACGGCAGCTGGCACGGTGACATGTTCGACGGCATGGGTTATGTCGAGGCCATGCGCAGCCAGGGGGTCGTGCTCGAGGGCAAGCGCGCGCTGCTGGTCGGCGCCGGTGGCGCCGGCTCGGCGATTGCCTATTCGCTGGTCACCAGCGGTGTCAGCGAACTCGCGATCCACGACCCGGACCTGAACCGCCGCGACGGCCTGGTGCAGCGCCTCAACAGCCTGGGCCTGTGCCCGGTGGTCGCGGGCAGCCCCGACCCGAGCGGCTACGACATCGCGCTCAACGCGACCCCGGTTGGCATGAAGGCGGGCGATCCGCACCCGATCGACTCGAGCCGCTTCACGCCCGCCATGTTCGTCGGTTGCGTGATCACCGCGCCGGCCGTGCCGCCGATGATCCAGGCCGCGCGCGAGCTGGGCTGCAACACCATGATCGGCGCCGACATGTTCGCCCGGGTGCGCGACCTGATGGTGGCCTTCCTGCTGGGGAAATGAATGCAAGTCCTCAGCCAGAACCTGCAGGCGATCCAGCAGCAGGACAGCTACGACCTGGTCGTGATCGGCGCCGGCGGCGCCGGCATGTCGGCCGCGCTCTACGCCGCGATCGATGGCGCCAAGGTGCTGCTGGTCGAGCGGACCGAACAGGTCGGCGGCACCACCGCCTGGTCGGCCGGCACCACCTGGGTGCCAGGCAGCCACCACGCGGCCAAGGTCAACCCGCAGGACAATCTGGTCGAGGCCAGGCGCTACCTCGACAACGCCGTCGGCTCGCGCAGCGATCCGGCGCTGCGCCAGGCCTTCCTCGACCATGGCAAGGCCGCGGTCGAGCAGATCGAGGCCCACAGCGAGCTGCGCTACCGCCCCTACCCGAAGCACCCGGACTACATCTCCGACCTCGGCGGTTCGACCCTGAGCGGGCGCGCGCTCGAGCCGCTGCCTTTCGACGGTCGCCTGCTCGGCGACCTGTTCCCGCTGATCCGTCCGCCGATTCCCGAGTTCACCGTGCTCGGCGGCATGATGGTCGACCGCACCGACATCAACCACCTGCTGGCGCTGACCAAGTCGATGGCCTCGTTCAAGCATTCGGCCCGCATCATCCTGCGCCATCTGAAGGACCGTCTCAGCCACCGCCGCGGCACCCGCCTGGTGATGGGCAATGCCCTGACCGCGCGCCTGCTGTATTCGCTGTCCCGGCACGACAAGGTCACGCTGGCGCTCAACACCACGGTCGAAAGCATCGGCCAGACCGGCCAGGCCGTCGACCGCGTGACGCTGCTGCAGCATGGCCAGCGCCGCCAGGTCAAGGTGCGCGGCGGTGTCGTGCTGGCCAGTGGCGGCTTCAACCGCAACCCGGAACTGCGCGCCCAGCTGCTGCCGGGCATCCCGCTCGACTGGTGTCCGGCCGCGCCCGGCCACACCGGCCAGGCCCATGAGCTGGCTGCCAGTCTGGGCGCGCATTACGGCCAGGGCGCCCTGTCCCACTCGTTCTGGGCCCCGGTGTCGCGGCGCCAGCGCCCGGACGGCAGCACCGCCGTGTTCCCGCATTTCGTGATGGACCGCGCCAAGCCCGGCTTCCTGACCGTGAACCAGGCTGGCGAGCGCTTCGTCAACGAAAGCACCTCCTACCACCTGTTCGGCCTCGGCATGCAGCAGGCCAACCAGAAAACGCCCAGCATCCCGGCCTATCTGGTCTGCGATGCCGCCGCGCTGCACCGGTACGGCGTCGGCATGGTGCGCCCCGGTGCCAGCGCCGGCCTGCTCAAGTCCTTCCTGGCCGACGGCTACCTGACCCAGGGCGCGACCCTGGACGAGCTGGCGGCCAGGCTCGGCATCGACGCGGCCGGACTCAAGGCCAGCGTCGAGAAGATCAACGCCTATGCCCAGAGCGGCATCGATCCGGACTTCGGACGCGGCTCGACCGCCTACTCGCAGAACATCGGTGACGCCAGCGCCGGCGGCAGTAACCCCAACCTGGGCCCGCTGCTGCAAGGCCCTTACTACGCGGTCAGGCTCTATCCGGGCGACATCGGCGCCTGCACCGGCTTTGCCACCGATGCCAGCGCGCGCGTGCTGGGCGCCGACCAGCAGCCGATCGCGGGCCTGTACGCGGTCGGCAACGACCAGCATTCGATCATGGGCGGCGTCTACACCGCGCCGGGCATCACGATCGGCCCGGGCCTGGTGTTTGCCTATATCGCGACCCGCGATGCGCTGGTGCGGGCGCACCGATGAGGGTAAGTCCGTACATCACTTGCTATAGCAAGACCTGTATTTGATGTGAGCATTCCATACCCACCGGCGCCGGGTTCGAGGCGCCGAATACCCGATAGAGATCGAGGAGACAGATAATGAAAAAACGTTTCGCCCTCAAGCTGATCGCTACCAGCGCCCTGCTGGCCGCTTCTTCGGCCGGTTTTGCCGAGGACGTGATCAAGATCGCGACCATCGCCGAGTTGTCCGGTGGCGGCGCCAGCCCGGGTACCTACTTCCGTGACGGCGTCGAACTGGCGGTCAAGGAGATCAATGCCGCCGGTGGCATTCTCGGCAAGAAGATCGTCAACAGCATTGCCGACACCCAGACCAACCCGGGCGTCGCCAAGGGTCTGACGCAAAAGGCGGTCGATGACGGCGTCTTTGCCATCTTCGGTCCGGTCTATTCGGGTTCGATCATGGTGTCGATGGCTGAAAGCCGCCGCGCCGAGGTGCCGAACTGGACCGGAGGCGAGGCCGCAGCGATCACCCAGCAGGGCAACCCCTATGTGTTTCGCACCAGTTTCGGTCAGTCGTCCAGCTTCCCCAAGCTGGCGCGCTACATCAATGCCAAGCACAAGAGTCTGGCGGTGATCTACCAGAACAACGACTTCGGCAAGGGCGGTCGCGACGCCATCTTCAAGTACCTCGACCAGAACGTGACCAAGATCGTCGCGGACATTTCGACCGATCCGCAGCAGATCGATTTCTCGGCCGCCGTGCTCAAGGCCAAGCAGTCGAACGCCGATGCCCTGTTCGTCTACGTGACCGAGGAGGAGTCGGCCCGCATCCTGCGCGAGTTGCGCAAACAGGGCTGGAACAAGCCCGTGATCGGCGAGACCACGCTGACCGGCCAGAAGGTGATCGAGCTCGCCGGTCCCGCAGCCAACGGCGCGGTCGGCCATGTAGGCCTGACCGTGGATGCGCCGATCCCGGAAATGCTCGCCTTCAAGGGCAAGTTCTACCAGGCCTACAAGTACATTCCCGACCACAACGGCATCAAGGCCTACATGGGCGTCTACACCTTCAAGGCCGCGGCCGAGAAGGCCGGCAAGCTCGATCGCAAGGCGGTGGCGCAGGCGATGAAGGGCCTGACCATCAGCGCCAAGAAATACCCCGGCGTGATCATGGACGTGCGCTTTGACGACAAGGGCGACCTCGATCGGGACAGTTTCCTGGTCGAGGTCAAGGACGGCCGACAGGTCGTGACCGAGACCCTGCCGCCGCTCAATGGCCCGATCTTCCCGCCCGTTGTGGCCGCGCCGGCCGCCGCCAAGCCAGCCGCGAAGAAATAAGTCCTTGATGGGGCCGAGCCTGCCCGCCTGAACCGGGGGCCGGCTCGGTCCTGCACGACAGATACACCATGACCGACTTCCTACAACTCCTGTTCAGTGGCATGTCCACGGGCGCCATCTACGCGCTGGCAGCCTTGGGCTTCACCCTGCTGTGGCAGGCGAGCGGCACCATCAATTTCGCCCAGGGCGAGTTCGTGATGCTGCCCGCTTTCATGATGCTGGCCTTCCTGTCGGCGGGCCTGCCGCTCTGGGCCTGCTTCGTCCTGACCTGCTTCGTTGCGGTGTTCGTGCTCGGCTGGGCCTTCAAGCGCGGGGTCGTCGATCCGCTGTTCCGACACGGCATGATGCCGATCGTGGTGGCCACCATCGGCCTGGCGATCGCCATGCGCAACGCGGTCCGGGCTGGCTACAGCGCCGAGGCCCATCCCTTCCCGAGCCTGTTTCCCGACGCGATCTACCAGATCGCCGGCGTGACGTTGACGCTGCAGGATCTGGGCACCTTCGTGCTGGCGCTGGCGCTGGTGCTGCTGACGCAAGCATTCCTGGGGCGGACCGTCACCGGTCGCGCCATGCAGGCGGTAGCGCAGAACACCGAGAGCGCCAGCGTGCTCGGCATCAATGTGCCGCGCATGATCTTCTACACCTTCGCGATCAACGCCGTGCTCGCGGTGGCCGCAGCCGCCCTGGTCGCACCATCCTATCTGGCCAAATTCGACATGGGCGAAGGCCTGGGCAACAAGGCCTTCTTCGCGGCCATCATCGGCGGTTTCAACAACAGCCGTGGCGCCTTGCTCGGCGGGCTGATCGTGGGCGTGTGCGAGAACCTGGCCGCCGCCTACATTTCGCCGGCCTACAAGGACGCCGTCGCCTTGGTGATCTTCATGATCGTGATCCTGTTCAAGCCACAAGGTCTTCTCGGCAAGAAAGTCGAGCGCAAAGTATGAAGAAATTCACTCTCCCCCTGCTGCTGCTCGCCTTCGCCGTGCTGCTGGCGGCCCCGATGGCATTCAAGTCCTACGGGCTCTATCTGCTGACCTACTGGCTGGTCTTCATCATCGCCATCATGGGACTCAATCTGACCATCGGCTATGCGGGGCAGAAGTCGCTCGGTCATGCGGCCTTCTTCGGTATCGGTGCCTACACGGTGGCGATCATGATGAAGGCGGGCCTGAGCTTCTGGCTCGGCCTGCCCGCCGCCGCGCTGCTTTGTTTCGTGGTCGGCCTGATCCTGGGCTTCCCGGCGCTGCGCGTGCAGACCATCTACCTCGCCTTTGCCACCTTGGGCTTCAACACCGCGGTCTGGCTGGTGTTCCGCAACGAGGAGTGGCTGACCGGCGGCACCTTCGGTCTCAACAACATCGCGCGGCCGCAGCTGTTCGGACTCAGCCTCGAGGGCAATCTGGCCTACTACTACTTCGTGCTGGCCGTCACGCTCTTGCTGGGCGGACTGCTCTGGGGCCTGCTGCGCAGCCCTTGGGGCAAGGCTTTTACCGCCTTGCGTGATAACCCGATCCGTGCCGAGAGCCTGGGCATCGACATCCGCCGCTACACGCTGCTGAGCTTCGCGATCGGTGCCGCCTATGCCGGCGTGGCCGGTGCCCTGTTCGCCAGCCTGGTCCAGTTCATCGATCCGGCGCCGTTCGCGATTGCTTCCTCGATCATGATGTACCTGATGGTCGTGCTGGGTGGTCCGGGCTATTTCCTGGGGCCGGTGCTCGGGTCCGCCGTCGGCGTCGTGCTGCCCGAGTGGCTGCGCTTCGCCCAGGGCTGGTACCTGTTCGTGTTCGGCTCGGCCGTGGTGCTGCTGATGATCTGGCTGCCTGACGGCCTGCTCTCGATCCCCGACCGATTCAAGGCCCGCAAGCAGGCCAGGCAAGCCTCGGCCGCACGTGCCGCATCGGCGCAGGCCGCCGCCAAAGGAGCACAAGCATGACGCACCCGCACCACCATGACCGCCCGCAGGGCGTACCGGTGCTCAAGGTCACCGATCTCAGGAAGGCCTACGGTGCCATCCAGGCCGTCGGCGGCGTGAGCTTCGAGGTCCGCCCGGGCGAGATCTTCGGCGTGATCGGCCCCAACGGTGCCGGCAAGACCACGCTGTTCAACTCCATGCTGGGCCAGATCACGCCCGACTCGGGCAGGATCGAGCTCAATGGCGAGGACGTGACCCAGCTCGAGCCGCTCGAGCTCAACCGCCGTGGCGTCGGCCGCACCTTCCAGACGCTGCAGGTGTTCGGCAAGATGACCGTGCGCGACAACCTGATCGTGGCTGCGCAAGAGCACCAAGGCTCCATGTTCAGCCGCATGTTTGCGCCCAGCGATTCGGGTCTGGGCGACAAGGCCGATGCCCTGATTGACCAGTTCCACATCCGCCATGTGGCCGACAAGAAAGCCGGTGAACTGTCCTACGGCCAGCAAAAGCTGGTCGACATCGCGATGGCCTTCATGAGCGAGCCCGATCTGGTGCTGCTCGACGAGCCCTGTGCCGGCGTCAACCCGAGCCTGGTCGGCGGCATCAGCAGCCTGCTCAAGGAGCTCAACCGCAATCCCCGCATCGGCAAGAAGAGCAGCTTCGTCGTGATCGAGCACAACATGGACTTCGTGATGGACCTGTGCCACCGCATCATGGTGATGGTCGAGGGCAAGGTCATGGCCATCGGTACGCCGGACGAGATCCGGGCCAACAAGCAGGTGCTCGACGCCTATCTGGGAAGCTGAACATGAGCCAGAACCACGCAGACATCTGCATCGAATTCGACGATGTCGTGGCCGGGTACAAGGATTTCATGATCCTGAACAACCTGAGCTTCAAGGCCCGACGCGGCTCGATCACGCTGCTGCTGGGCCCGAACGGGGCTGGCAAGTCGACCGCGCTCAAGACGCTGTTCGGCCTGCTCAAGCCACGCCAGGGCCGCATCCTGCTCGACGGCGTCGACGTCGCCGGCGCCAGCCAGAAGGCGCTGCTGGCGCACGGCATCGCCTTCGTGCCGCAGGGGCGCAACCTGTTCGGCCAGCTGACCGTCTACGAGAACCTCGAGCTCGGCGGCATCACGCTCGGCATGAAGACCACGCACGAGCGCATCCCCGAAGTGCTGGAATTCTTCCCGCGCGTCAAGGAGCGCATGAACAGCCTGGCTTCCAGCCTCTCGGGCGGCGAGCAAAAGCAGCTCGAGATCGGCCGCGCGCTGCTGCTGCGGCCCAAGGTGATCCTGATCGACGAGCCCTCGATCGGCCTGTCGCCGATCGTGGTGCAGGACGTGTTCAAGCTGCTGCGCAAGCTGGCGGACCAGGGCACGACCGTGCTGATGGTGGAGCAAAACGTCAAGAGCGCGCTGAAGATCTCCGACGAGGCGATCGCGCTCGAGTCGGGCCGCCTGGTACTGCAGCGCCCGGCGAGCGAGCTGCTGGCTGATCCGCATATCGAGCGCCTGTTCCTCGGCGGTGCACACCAGGCGGCGCCCGCAGCGAACGTCTGAGCGCCCGGACAGGGGGGCAGAACGGTCCCGTTCTTTCGGGGCGGTTCTGCCCGTTCCAATTTCACCGCGCGGCCCCGGGCATACTAGGATTAACCCTATTACTGAACGTTTATCGATCGTTGGTGTTCGTTGAGCGGATTCCATGATCGTGCCACATGACCTCAAACGCACTGCCTAAATCTAAAGTCCAGCCATCGAATCGAACGCAGGCCAGGCGAACGCGATCCAGCCTGGCGGCGTCCCGTTTGCGGGGCTGACTCATTTTTCAAAAGTGCAGGAGATAGACAGATGCAAAACTTCAAACGCCAATTCCTGGCTGCAGCCGTCGCCACGGTCGCCGCCGTCGCCTTCAGCGGCTCGGCCTTCGCGCAGGTCAAGGAGCGCACGATCAAGTTCGCGATGCAGAACACCGCCGGCAGCGCGCAGTACGATGCCGCGATCAAGTTCGCCGATATCGTCAAGGCCAAGAGCGGTGGCAAGATCAAGGTCAACGTCTTTGGCGGTGGTGCGCTGGGCAAGGACACTGCCGTGGTCTCCGCGATGCAAGGCGGCACGGTCGACCTGTGCGTGATGAACTCCAGCCTGCTGGCTGGCGTCGTCAAGGAGATGGCCGTCTACGACTTCCCCTTCGTCTTCGCCAACGAGCAGGAAGCCTATGCCGTGGTCGATGGCGCCTTCGGCCAGAAACTGCACGCCATGCTCGAATCCAAGGGTCTGGTCGGCCTGTCCTACTGGGAACTGGGCTTCCGCCATTTCCACAACAGCAAGCGCCCGATCGCCAAGTTCGAGGATCTGCAGGGCCTGAAGATCCGCGTGATCGAGACCCCGATCTACGTCGACTTCATGCGCGCCATGGGCGCCAATCCGGTGCCGCTGCCTTACCCCGAGCTCTACGGTGCGCTCGAGCAGGGCGCGGTCGATGGCGGCACCCAGCCGGTCATCAACATGACCAGCGCCAAGCTGTACGAGGTGCAGAAGTACTTCTCGCTGACCGGCCACATGTACAACCCGCAGTCGCTGATCTACAGCAAGAAGATCTGGGACGGCTTCAGCGCCGAAGAGAAGACGCTGCTGCAGGACGCCGCCGACGAGGCGCGCGACTACCAGCGCAAGATCTCGCGCGAGCGCAATGCCGCCGGCATCGCCGAGCTCAAGGCCAAGGGCATGCTGATCAACGAGCTGCCGGCCGCCGACCGCGCCAAGATCAAGGAAAAGGCCCAGCCGGTGGTCGACAAGTACACCAAGCAGATCGGCGAGCCGCTGGTCAACGAGCTGTACGCCGCCGTTGACAAGGCGCGTGCTGCTGCTGCCGCGCCTGCAGCCCCGGCCAAGAAGAAGTAAGTCCCGGCTTCGTCACCCGACACCGGCGTTCGCGGCCCTGGCCGTGGCGCCGGTGTTTGCTTAAGGCTTCACTGGAGAAATTCCCCCATGCTTCAAAAACTGATAGACCAGATCTCGCGGCTGCTGTCGCTGCTGATGGTGGTGTCGCTG
>ERZ1034365.1179-NODE-1179-length-13645-cov-4.014372_pt1 | contig 13645 bp, 8 predicted proteins | sample MGYA00520615_ERZ1034365 | MGnify/ENA primary metagenome ERZ1034365 (study PRJEB33736, sample SAMEA104284505) | Azolla filiculoides | biome: Urban; feature: Water surface; material: Ditch water | place: Netherlands | collected 2015-10-28 | depth 0-0.1 m ... | reverse complement strand
ATTTATTTTATTATTTATTTTTTTTATATTTTATTTAAATATATTATTTTTTTAATTTAGGATATTGCCATGCACATTCACGATACTCCTATGCGCATTTAGGATATTGCCATGCACATTCACGATACTCCTATGCGCATTTAGGATATTGCCATGCACATTCACGATATTCCTATGCGCATTCACGATATTGCCATGCACATTCACGATTCTCCTATGCAATTTTGCGATGCTCGGTTTTCAAAACAAGCAAAAGGGAATCCATAAGCAGCCAATGATGCATATAGTTGAAGTAGTGGTAGTATAAATAGGTTGGCAAAAAGAAAACAAGGCAATAACCCCTTTAGGACAAAGAGAAATAGGAGGTCTAGTTGCGAACCAAATCGGCCAGTAGTTTTTTGTCTCCCACAATCCAAAGAATATCGTCTTTGTCTAAAATAACATTCGACTCCGGATTCAGAATACGTTTTCCTTTTTTCTCGATACCAACAATAAGACCGCTGGTTTTTTCCCGCAATTTCGACTCCCGAATGCTTTTACCAATGTAACTCTCGTTTTTCAACTCAATCTGACGCAACACAATTTCAGGTTCGGTGAACGCATCTGGCGCATCCATTTCGTGTTGGTCTAAATAGGTTTTAAACTCCTTCACTTGGATATCCGTTCCAATTACGCAAATCTCATCTCCGGGAAACAAACGCTCGTTGCCTTTGGGAATATTAATCATAAACTCCCCCCGTTTAATCGAGGCAATGTTAATACCCAACTGCTCCCGAACCTGTAGTTCTTCCAGCGTTTTTCCGGCAAGATTGGAGGCAGGCGCAATGTCAAAAAACGCCATGTGTTCATCCCAAGGCGATAAACTGCTTCGGTTTCTTTTTACTTTAGTGATTTCACGATCATTCAAATTGGTCAAAAAGTGCGTCTCAATTTTATGGTATTGCGCATTCAATCTCTTTTGGAAAATAAAATACACAACAAGCGACGCAACCAATACAATCAAAGCAATTACCGGCGAGAAAAAGATATTCAATAAAAACCCAATAAAAAACACCGAAAGTACCAAGCGAAATAAGAACATCATAACAATGGGTCCTTGGTATTTGCGCTCTTCCATCAAAATAGAGACTTCATTTGCAGCAAAGCGACGCAAAGACAAAGCCCATAAAAACGGCGAAACCGCAATCAAAGTGATTAAGGCACCCAAGGCATTTCCAAATTTGAAATCATCAGTCAAGGGTAAAATATATTTAGACGAAAGTAAGATAACCGCAAAAATAATTACCGAAAGCACAATCAATTGCGTCAGATAACTGTTGATTACAATTTGCCAGTTACTCACCGATTTTATCGCTTGCGCATTGGCACTGTAGCGTTCAATCTTTTTGATCCATCTTCGAGGTAATTTTTTAGATAAATAGTCAGAAAAAGGGGTAGAGAACTTCACCATAAACGGCGTAGTAAAAGTGGTCACCGCCGAAACCGCCACGACAATTGGATACAGAAAACCGCTTGTTACATGCAATGTCATACCCAAAGAAGCAATGATAAAGGAGAATTCCCCAATCTGAGACAAACTCATTCCGGTTTGTACAGACTGTTTTAAAGGCTGCCCCGAAAGTAAAGCACCAATAGTGGAACTGATAGACTGCCCGAAAATAGTAACGAAAGTTAAAATCACCACCGGAAACGTGTGTGTATACAAAGTGTGCGGATCAATTAACATCCCAACCGATACAAAGAAAACAGCACCAAATAAATCTTTTACCGGTTTGACCAAATGTTCAATATGTTCGGCTTGCGTTGTTTCGGCAATAATAGAACCCATGATAAAAGCGCCCAGTGCAGGAGAAAAACCAACGTTAGCCGCAAGACCCACCATCATCAGGCACAAAGCAAGTGAAATAATAAGCAACATTTCGTCCGTCAATAAATGCTTTGCTTTTTTTAATAATGTCGGAATAAAAAAGATACCGCCAACAAACCAAATCGTAAGGAAGAAAATCAGTTTCAACACCGATTGCATCAATTCCATTCCTGAAAATTGCTGACTTACGGCAATAGTAGAGAGCAAAACCATCATCAAGATGGCAACAATATCCTGAACAATTAGTGAACCAATAACGATTCCGGCAAATTTTTGTGCTTTTACTCCCAGTTCATCAAAGGTTTTCAGAATAATAGTAGTCGATGAAATAGAAAGAATAACGCCCAGAAAGATACTGTCCATTTTAGACCAATCCATCCATTGCCCCACAAGAAAACCAATGCAAATCATGGTGAGAATTTGTGTAGTGGCTGTAATGGAAGCGGTTCCGCCAACTTTCATCAGTTTTTTAAAACTGAATTCCAGTCCCAAACTGAACAATAAAAAGATAACGCCAATCTCTGCCCAAACTTCTACACTTTTAATGTCTTTTACAGAAGGAAAAAAATCAAAATGATTTCCAGCCATAAAACCTGCAATCAAATAGCCCAAAACGAGTGGTTGTTTTAGTTTTCTAAACAACAAAACGGCAATTCCTGCGGTCATAAGAATAAGTCCAAGATCGCTGATAAGTGGCTCTAAGTGTTGTGTGGCTTGTGTTACAGTTTCTGTTGGAGTCATAGGCATTTATTTGTATTGATGTAAAAAGGTATTTTGGTAAGATAAGAAAAAAACGCTGTTCTAAAAAGATAAATCTCCAGGAACAACCCTTTTTACCGATTCGTTAACAGAAAAATTCCTGTTGAAAAGGCTTTTTATACTTCTTTCAACAGGAATTTATTGGGATTCAAATAATTTTTTAGGGCTTATATTCCTAAGAAATTACTAGGTGTGATTTGCAGTAGTTCCGCTTTTATTGCATCCGAAACGTCTAAGGTGGCAATAAAACCGTGAATCGCATTTTTATCAATGGCTTCATTGGTTCTGGTCAATCCTTTCAACGCTTCATACGGATTCGGATACGCTTCGCGACGCAAAATCGTTTGAATAGCTTCGGCAACAACTGCCCAGTTTTTCTCTAAATCTTCGTGAAACTTAGACTCATTCAACAACAATTTGTTGAGTCCTTTCAAAGTAGCTTCAAAGGCAATTATAGTATGTCCCATTGGTACACCAATGTTTCTCAAAACCGTACTGTCAGTCAAATCGCGTTGCAATCTTGACAACGGTAACTTAGCGGATAAATGCTCGAAAATAGCATTGGCTATTCCTAAATTCCCTTCAGAGTTTTCAAAATCAATCGGGTTTACTTTGTGTGGCATCGCCGAAGAACCTATTTCTCCCGCTTTGATTTTTTGTTTGAAATATTCCATAGAAACATACGTCCAAATGTCTCGGTCTAAATCAATGATGATGGTATTTATTCTTTTCAACGCATCAAAAAATGCGGCGAAATGATCATAATGTTCAATTTGTGTAGTAGGGAAGGAGTGATGTAAACCAAGGTTTTCTTCTACAAACTTTCCTCCAAATTTTCTCCAGTCAATCTGCGGATACGCCACGTGGTGTGCATTGTAATTTCCGGTTGCTCCACCAAATTTTGCAGCAAAAGGAATGTTAAACAACAAACGCATTTGCTCTTCTAAACGTTCTACAAAAACACCAATTTCTTTCCCCAAACGAGTTGGTGAAGCAGGCTGTCCGTGAGTACGGGCAAGCATTGGAATGTCTCTCCATTCCTGACTTAAATCCTTTAATTTTGAAGTTAAAGTAATTAAAGAAGGCATGTATACTTTTTCAAAAGCTTCTTTAGTCGAAAGCGGAATTGCTGTGTTGTTGATGTCTTGTGAAGTCAAACCAAAGTGAATAAACTCTTTGTACTCGGATAAACCTAATTTTTCAAAAGCATCTTTAATGAAGTATTCCACCGCTTTTACATCGTGGTTGGTTACTTTTTCAGTTTCTTTAATCCAAAGAGCATCTTCGGTAGAGAAATTTTTATAAATGTCACGCAGACTTTCAAATAAGTTTGCGTCAACATTTTTTAATTGTGGCAAAGGAACTTCGCATAAAGCAATGAAATATTCAATTTCAACCAATACGCGGTATTTTATTAACGCTTCTTCTGAGAAAAAAGGAGCTAAAGAAAGGGTTTTATTTCTATATCTTCCGTCAATCGGAGAGATGGCGTTCAATTCATTTAAAGTTGTCATTGTCGTGTTGTTTGTTCGAAAGGCACAAATATAAACCTTTAGAAACAATTTAGAAAACGATTGCTTTTTTAAATAAAAGGGAGAAGCTTCTTTTTTAGTATTTTCATTCCTTCAGAAGCCACTTCCGGGATAATATCCAATGGGTTTCTGAGATTTGGAATTTTAATTGGTTTTGGATCAATATAAAAAACAGGAATTTGGGGTGCTGTAAAATCAAGTAATCCTGCAGCCGGATAGACTTGTAACGATGTGCCAATAACGGCAAAATAATCAGCGTTTTGAGTAATTGCAACAGCTTCTTCCAGCGCAGGAACTGCTTCGCCAAACCAAACAATATGTGGTCTGAGTTGATTGTTATTCTTGTCGGTGTCACCCAAATTTAAATCCTCACGCCAATCCAGAATGTAATTTGGATTGATGCTGCTTCTTACTTTTAATAATTCGCCGTGCAAATGCAAAACACTTGTACTTCCGGCACGTTCGTGTAAATCATCAACATTTTGGGTGATGATAAAGACGTCAAAATCGTGTTCTAATTCGGCTAAAATCTGATGGGCAAGATTCGGTTGAACTTCTTTGAGTTGCTGTCTTCTTTGGTTATAAAAGTCTAAAACCAACACCGGATTTTTTCTCCAACCTTCAGGAGTTGCCACATCCATCACGTTATGGCCTTCCCAAAGTCCGTCGCTGTCACGAAAGGTTTTGATGCCACTTTCGGCGCTGATTCCTGCTCCCGTCAAAACGACCAGTTTCTTTTTCATAGTTTGTATGTTGTCTTGAATTTCGAAGTATTGCAATTTGCATAAAAGATAAAATTAGTGAATTCGTAGAAAAAATAGTTAGTATTTTTGCCAAAAAATAATCCACAATGATTGACATTGATTACCTTAATTTTCTCGAAAATATCCTTACCGACAACCGAAAAGAAAAGTTTTTGAAAGTATTACAAAACAGAACCAATCATTTTACGATTGCTGTTGAAGATATTTTTCAGATGCATAATACGAGTGCGGTGATGCGCAGTTGTGAAGTTTTTGGAATCCAGGAATTGAACGTAATCGAACAACGTTACGGGAAAAGTATCGATAAGGAAATTGCAATGGGCGCCCAAAAATGGGTTGATATTAACACTTTTGACAGTATTACGAATTGTGTTGAAACCTTAAAGAATAAAGGCTACCAAATTATTGCCACAACGCCACACGAAAACGACTGTCTCTTGGAAGATTTTGATATTTCAAAACCCAGTGCTTTATTTTTTGGGACAGAACGGGACGGATTATCCGAAGAAATTCTTCAAAAAGCAGATGGTTTTCTTAAAATTCCTATGGTTGGTTTTACAGAAAGTTTGAATATTTCGGTTTCGGCCGCTATCATTATTCAAAACCTGACGAATCGATTGCGCAATTCTACTATCGATTGGCATCTTTCTGAAGAAGAAATTTTAGAAAAACGTTTGGCTTGGGCGAGAAATTCCATAAAAGACATTAAAAGAATTGAAGCCCGATATTTTGAAGAAAACCAGAAATAACGGGTTTTAGTTGCGGTATTGGTTGTTAATTCTTCTTTATCATTTCGGATTTTAAAATAAATTCAAAGTTTAATCTGTATTTTTGTTCCTATAAAAAAGTGTGATATGAAAAAAATAATTTTGTTTTTGGCTTTAAGTATTGGTATTAATAGTCAAGCGCAGCAACGCCCTAAATTGGTTGTTGGAATTGTAGTGGACCAAATGAAAATGGAGTATTTATATCGTTTTTCGGATGATTTCTCTGCCAATGGTTTCAAAAGAATCATGAATAACGGATATACTTTTCATAACATGCATTATAATTATGTACCTACATATACAGCACCGGGACATGCTTCAATTTATACAGGAACAACGCCTTCTACACATGGAATTGTGGGGAATGATTGGTTCAATAAAGCGATAGGAAAGGACATGTATTGCACGGATGATTCTGCTGTAAAAACCTTGGGTGACGGAACTGAAAAAGAAGGTGCGATGTCTCCTAAAAATTTATTGAGTACCACAATTACTGATGAGTTGCGCATGGCGACAAATTTTAAAGGGAAAGTAATCGGGCTGAGTATTAAAGATCGTGGTGCAATTTTGCCTGCAGGTCATTTTGCGAATTGGGCTTTTTGGTACAGTAAAACGGGATCTTTTATTTCCAGTACTTTTTATGGCTCAGTAATGCCGGATTGGGTTACGGAATTCAATCAGGAAAAGCGCTATATGAATTACATCAATAAAGGATGGAATTTATTGAAACCAATTGCCACTTATAATGAAAGTCTTCCGGATGACAACCCTTACGAAGGAAAAATAGATAAAACAACAGGTCCGGTTTTTCCGTATGATTTGAACAAAATTTATAAAGAAAAAGGAGCAGATGTATTGCGCACGACTCCTTTTGGAAATGATTTATTGGCTGATTTAGCCATGAAAGCCATAGAAAAAGAAGATTTGGGAAAAGATGATATTGCCGATTTTTTGACGGTTAGTTTTTCTTCAACGGATTATGTTGGGCATACTTTTGGTCCGCGTTCTATAGAATTACAGGATACGTATTTGCGTTTAGACCAAACATTGGCTACTTTTTTAGCCTATTTGGACAAAACGGTTGGTAAAGATAATTACTTACTTTTCTTGACTGCGGATCATGCTGGTGCTGAGAATTCAAATTACCTGAAAGACAATAAATACAATGTCAAAAATGTTCCGACAAAAGATATTGTTGATGCGTTGAAAAAACACTCAAACGATACGTTTGGTGCTGATTTAGTATTGGATTATTCTAATTTTAATCTTTTTTTTAATAAAGAAACTATAAAATTGAAAGGGCTGGAATTGACTAAAGTAAAACAAAGTTTTAAAGATTTTTTGATGACACAAGAACAAGTTAAAAGAGTATATACTGAAGAAGATATTTTGGCTTCGTCCGGTGATGATTATTTTTTGAGTTGTATTGCTAAAGGTTATGATCCAAAGCAAAATGGGGATATTGTTATTTTAGACAAGACCGGTTTTATGGAATATCAAGAAACAGGAACTACACACGGATCACCGAATAGTTACGATACACATGTACCATTACTTTTTTATGGATGGCAGATTCCAAAAGGGGAGTTGCATGCTAAAAAATACATTACACAAATTGCTCCGACACTTTCACAATTATTAAAAATTCCGTTTCCAAACGGAACGGAGTCCGAAGTATTGGAAACCCTTTTAGAAAAAAAATAATCGGATAGATTCCTTTATATATTTCAATAAAAAAACTCCCGTCTGATATCAAGACGGGAGTTTTTTGTTTTAGCACGAAAGCTTTAGTTATTCTAAAAATTATTTTCTACTTCAGCTGCTTCTAACATTAAATAATGTAAATCGGTGTTTTTTAGGAATGGTTTTAATAAATGACTTCCAGGTCCAAACATGGCGGTTTCACTGTAATCAGCCGAATGATCCATGCTTATCCAACTCACAGAATTGCGTTTTTTTTGAATATCGGACAGTTTTTTGAAAGGTAAATGTTTGGGATTATACAACCCGTCTTCCAACTTAATATTCGAATAATAACTTAAAATTTCTTTGGCTTCATCTTCCTTCAAAACTATTTTATTAGCATATTCAATTCTTTCTATCACTTGATTTATAGAGGTTTCTTGACCCATTCCGTTCAAAATCCATTCATTGGTATGTTTGTAGTTTTGAATGCTGTCAAAATTATCGTTAGCGTCTTTTCCGTAAATAATTCCGGGATTCGCATTTCCATGATCTGTGGTGATGATGACTAATGTATTTTTGTCTTTTTCGGCAAAATCCATAGCTACTTTTATGGCTTCGTCGTGTCCCACTTGATCGTATATAAGACCTGCAATGTCATTTCCATGAGCTGCCCAATCTACTTTTCCAGCTTCAATCTGAAGTACAAAACCATTGGGATGATTTTTCATTTTATCAATGGCGCGTTCAGTCATTTCTGCTAATGTAGGAATTGCATCAGTTAATTCTTTGCTGCTTTCTCTGTCCTTAGAATACGGAAGTCCGTCGTTGTAGAAAACACCAAGAATTGGTTTGCTGTTATCGCTGGCAAGCATTTCGGCTCTGTTTTTTACAACAGTAAACCCTTTTTCAGCAAATTCTTGGTACATATCGCGTTTGTCTTTACGGCTTTCGGAGGAGAAATAATTATTACCACCACCCATCATGATATCAAATTTTAGATCCAGATACATTTCGGCAATACTGTTTTGGCTGTTACGGCTTTCAGAGGAAATACAAAAACCGGCCGGTGTGGCGTGAGTAATGGGAACTGTAGTTACACAACCCGCCATTTTTCCTGCCTTTTTGAATTTTTGCCAAATAGGAAGATATTCTTCTCCATTTACACCTACATTCAATGAACCATTTTTTACACGAAAACCACTTCCCCAAGAAGAACTTGCCGCTGCCGAATCCGTTACGATTGATGATGCCGAAGCCATATCCATCAAGGCACGACTTACTTTATTGTCTTTGTACAATTGAAGCCAATTACTGCCTTTTCCAGTTTTTCGGTTTAAATAAATATCAGTCATGTTCAGCGTACCGATACTCATACCGTCACTAACAATTACAATGATATTTTTAGCTTTTTTATTTTTTTTTAAAGTATCAAAATCTACTTCTTGTGCATTTCCTTCAAAAGGATTTATAAGGCTTGCACCAATTGCAAATAAAGAACCATTCTTGAAAAATTTCCGTCTATTCATGGTTTGTATATTTTTGTAAGAATTTCAAAAGTAAATAAACTAATTCATTGGCTATGTTAAGATTTGATTATTTATGACATAAAAAAATCCCGTCTAAATAAGAAGACGGGATTTATATTTAAACTGTTGCCGCTGCTACGGGCAATGGAATTTGATTTCGTAATAAATCTTCAAAGGTTTCATGTGCTCGGATTAAGTGTCCTTCGCCGTTCATCCATAATACTTCTGCAGGTTTGTAACGCGAGTTGTAATTTGAAGCCATAGAGAAGCAATAGGCTCCTGCATTTCGGAAACATAAAATATCTCCTTCTTTTATTTCGGCAATTTTTCGGTTATTGGCAAAAGTATCTGTTTCACAAATGTAACCTACTACAGAGTAGAAACGTTCTTTTCCTTTTGGGTGCGAAATATTTTCGATATGATGTTGTGATCCGTAAAACATTGGACGAATCAAATGATTGAAACCACTATCGATTCCTGCAAAAACAGTTGATGTAGTTTGTTTCACCACATTTACTTTGGCTAAAAAGAATCCAGCTTCACTTACTAAAAATTTACCAGGTTCAAAAATCAAAGTTAATTCTCTGCCGTATTCCGCACAGAATGAATTGAATCTTTTAGATAATTTTTTACCTAATTCTTCAATATCAGTTTCGATATCATCTTTTTTGTATGGTACTTTGAAACCACTACCAAAGTCTAAGAAATCTAGATTTTTAAAGTTTTTTGCAGCATCAAATAATATTTCGGCAGCATATAAAAACACTTCAATGTCTAAAATATCAGAACCGGTATGCATGTGAATTCCCACGATATTCATATTTGTATTTTCTACAATACGAACCAAATGAGGTAACTGATGTACAGAAATTCCAAATTTACTGTCGATATGTCCTACTGAAATATTGGCATTCCCTCCCGCCATTACGTGAGGATTAATTCGGATACAAACTGGAACATTTGGATATTTTGTTCCAAACTGTTCTAGTATAGATAAATTATCAATATTGATTTGGACCCCCATTGCAGCTACTTCTTCAATTTCTTCCAAAGAAACTCCGTTAGGTGTATAAAATATTTTTTCTGGGTCATATCCTGCGTGCAAACCTAGCAATACTTCTTGAATAGAAACGGTATCTAAACCAGAACCCATTTCTCTCAATAATTGAAGAATTGACACATTAGACAAGGCTTTCATTGCATAATTAATGCGTAACTTATCGACCTTTGAAAAAGCTTTTGTTAATCTGTTGTATTGAGATTGTATTTTTTCGGCATCATAAACATATAAGGGGCTACCAAATTGTTCTGCTAATTGTAATAAGTCTTTTCCTTGCATTTTGATATAATTTTACGCAAATTTATTATTCTTTATCAATACAAACAAATAAAAACATTAATTTTAACAAATTATAACAAAATGTTTGTTTTGTAACAATTAGTGTTTTTATGCTGTTTTTTGTAACTTTTTTAAAATGAAAATCCCTTGATAAAATTAATTATCAAGGGATTTTGTTATTAGTCATTATTTATAGGCTAGGTAAATCGCCATTGCCTTTAGTTGGCAAATTAGTGCAGCCCATTAAATATAAATCGACTTCTCTGGCCGCTTCACGACCTTCAGAAATGGCCCATACGATTAGAGATTGTCCTCTTCTCATATCTCCGGCTGTAAATATATTCGGTACATTAGTTTGATAATTAGTCGCTTTATAATTGCTTCTCATATCAGTTTCTAATCCCAATTGTTCGCTTAATGTTTTTTCCGGACCTGTAAATCCAAGAGCCAGTAAAGCTAGATCGCATGGCCAGATTTTTTCAGAACCTTCTTTTTCAATTAATTCCGGTCTTTGTCCTGGAGTCATTTTCCATTCTACTTCAACGGTTTTTAAACCTGTTAATTCTCCTTTTTCATTCGCAATGAATTCTTTGGTGTTAATTAACCAGTTTCTGTTACAACCTTCTTCATGTGAAGATGAAGTTTTAAGTTGCAAAGGCCAAAATGGCCAAGGAGTACTTTCGCTTCTTCCTACTGGAGGTTTTGGCATGATTTCAAAGTTAGTCACAGATAATGCACCGTGTCTGTTTGATGTTCCAACACAGTCAGAACCTGTATCTCCACCACCAATAACGATAACGTTTTTACCAGTTGCTTTAACTTGATTTTCTATTTTTTCTCCGTATAAAACTTTAGTTTGTTGTGTCAAGAAATCCATTGCTTGAACAACACCTTTACTATCAGCACCTTTAGTAGGTAAGCCTCTTCTTTCAGTAGCTCCTCCGCATAATACGATAGAATCAAAAGCTTTTAATTCTTCAACGCTGAAGTTTACACCAACGTTTACATTTGTTTTGAAAACAATTCCTTCGGCTTCTAAAATAGCTACTCGTCTGTCGATAATTCCTTTTTCTAATTTGAAATTTGGAATTCCATAACGAAGTAAACCACCGATAGCGTTATCTCTTTCAAAAACAGTTACTGTATGACCAGCACGGTTTAATTGTTGTGCAGCCGCTAAACCAGCAGGGCCAGAACCTACAACTGCTACTGTTTTACCAGTTCTTGTTGCTGGAGTTTGAGGTTTAATCCAACCTTCAGCAAAACCTCTTTCAATGATGCTTTTTTCAATATTTTCAATAGCAACAGGTTCTTTGATGATACCTAATACACATGATTTCTCACATGGAGCAGGGCATAATCTACCTGTAAATTCTGGAAAGTTATTTGTTGATTGCAATATAGCTAATGCGCTTTCCCATTCCTCTTGGTGTACCATGTCATTAAAATCAGGAATTAAATTTCCTAACGGACAGGCACTGTGGCAAAAAGGAATACCACAATCCATACATCTTGATCCTTGTTCCTTTATTTTTTCTTTTGCTAAAGGAATTGTAAATTCATTATAATTTGATACACGTTCTAAAACAGCAACATTACTTTCGTCTGTTCTATTGTATTCTTTAAATCCACCTATCTTGCCCATGACTATACTGCTATTAGTTCTTCTTGTATTTTCTTTTCTTCTGCCAATCTTAGTAATGCTTTTTTGTAATCAGTTGGCATTACTTTGATAAAGTGTTTTTGTTGGTTTTCCCAATCTCCCAAGATTCTTTTGGCCAAAGGACTGTTGGTATACATAGAATGGTTTCTGATCAAGCGTCTTAATTTAGTTAAGTCATCTGATTCTAATGATTCTAATGCTACCATTTCCATGTTGCACAAACCGTTCTCGAATTGTTTTTTCTCATCAAAAACATAAGCAACTCCACCGCTCATTCCAGCTGCAAAATTCCTACCTGTTTTTCCAAGTACTACAACTGTACCACCGGTCATATATTCACATCCATGATCTCCAATTCCTTCAACAACTGCTGTTGCTCCTGAGTTTCTTACCGCAAAACGTTCACCTGCCATACCATTGATATACGCTTCACCGGTAATTGCGCCGTAAAGGGCTACGTTTCCAATGATGATATTTTCTTCTGGTTTGAAAGTAGCAGTTGGCGGAACTTTGATAATCAATTTACCTCCAGAAAGACCTTTTCCTAAATAGTCATTACAGTTTCCATGAATTTTGAATGACAATCCATTAGTGGCAAATGCACCAAAACTTTGTCCTGCAGAACCCGCAAAGTCAACTAATATGGTGTCTTCCGGTAAACCTTGTGCGCCATATATTTTTGAAATTTCATTACTCAAAATAGCACCAACAGAGCGATCTGTATTTTTGATGTCAAAAGTAACTCTTGTTTTTTCTTTTCTATAAATAGAAGGGATAGCTGCTTTTATAATATCAAAATCAAGAACATGTTCTAATGCGTGATCTTGGCTTGTAGTATTATGATTTGGAACTACTTTCGCTTTTTCTGGTTTGTAAAGGATAGTAGATAAATCTAATCCGCTTGCTTTATAATGTTTGATAGCTTTGTTGACATTCAGTTTTTGTGATTGTCCTACCATTTCTTTAAGCGTTCTGAATCCTAATTGTGCCATAATTTGTCTCAACTCTTCAGCAATGAAATACATGAAGTTGATGACGTGTTCTGGTGTTCCTTTGAAATTTTTTCTCAATTCCGGGTCTTGAGTCGCAATACCCACCGGACACGTATTCAAGTGACAAGCTCTCATCATGATACAACCTGAAGCTACTAAAGGAGCAGTTGCAAAACCAAATTCCTCAGCACCAAGTAAAGCAGCGATTGCTACGTCACGTCCAGTTTTCAATTGTCCGTCACATTCTAATACTACACGACTTCTTAAATCATTTAAGATTAAAGTTTGTTGTGCTTCGGCAAGTCCAAGTTCCCATGGAATACCTGTGTGTTGTAATGAAGTAAGTGGTGCAGCACCAGTTCCTCCATCATATCCTGAAATCAAGATTACATCAGCTTTTGCTTTAGCAACACCCGCAGCAATTGTCCCAACACCAACTTCAGAAACTAACTTAACGTTAATTCTTGCTTCACGGTTGGCATTTTTTAAATCAAATATTAATTGTGATAAATCCTCAATAGAATAAATATCGTGGTGCGGCGGAGGAGAAATAAGTCCAACATAAGGTGTTGAATTTCTAGTTTCTGCAATCCAAGGCACAACTTTTTCACCAGGTAATTGTCCACCTTCTCCAGGTTTTGCACCTTGAGCCATTTTAATTTGAATTTCCTTAGCACTTGATAAATAGTGAGAAGTTACTCCAAAACGACCAGAAGCTACTTGTTTGATAGCCGAGTTACGACTGTCACC
>ERZ1034365.1178-NODE-1178-length-13662-cov-3.997865_pt1 | contig 13662 bp, 12 predicted proteins | sample MGYA00520615_ERZ1034365 | MGnify/ENA primary metagenome ERZ1034365 (study PRJEB33736, sample SAMEA104284505) | Azolla filiculoides | biome: Urban; feature: Water surface; material: Ditch water | place: Netherlands | collected 2015-10-28 | depth 0-0.1 m ... | reverse complement strand
AATGGAGAAGCGGTGTGGGCATGTGCATGCCCACACCTGTGTTGCCAAACTCAGCCCGGACTTACTTCTGGGCTTGCTTGACGGCGTCTTGCATGTCAGAGGTGATCTTGTTGACCGCCTCATCCGTGCTCATCTCACCCACAATCGCCTGCGTCACACGGCTGACCGTGGGCAACATGATGGCGCGGTTGAACTTGTAGCCCTGGAACTGATAGGCCACAGGTGCGAGCTGCGCCACACCGGCACTGAACACACCCAAAGCGGCTTTGGCTGCGGGCTTGGCGCTGGCGTAGTCCACACCTTTTTTGGCCAAACCGGCATGAGCGGGAATGTTGTTGGTGCGGGCGCTGAACTCGGCATAAGCCGCCTCAGATGCCATGAAGTCCATGAAGGCCCCCACTTCTTTGGGCGACTTGCTGGTCTTCAGTGCCACCCAGGCCGCGCCACCGGGAATGCCCGAGCACGCAGCAGGACCGCAAGGGTTGGGCACCGCCACCCAGTCAAAATTGCTGCCCACCTTGTTTTGCAGGTTGCCGATTTGCCAGCTACCGGCCAGCACCATGGCCACATTGCCATTGATGAATTCATCGATCGACGAAGCGTAGGTAGAGCCCCCTGTACCAGCCCACACTTCGCGCATCATGGCGCCGTCTTTGTGCCACGCGACAAATTTGTTGACCGTGTTTTTGTACCCAGCATCGATGACGGGGTTGCCCTGGGCATCAAAAATTTTGGCACCATAGCTGATGGCAGGCCCCGCAAAACGGTGACCAGAACGGTCCCACGCGGCAGCGGCCTTGAGTTGAGTGGCCTTGGCCACTTTGCGGCTGGCTTCCATCCAGTCATCCCAAGTGGCCTTGGCACCAGGCATGGGCACTTTGGCTTGTTCAAACAGTGTCTTGTTCACAAACGGACCGGTCATGGTCAATTGCGACATGAAGCCGTAAATGCCCTTGTCGGTGGCGCTGGGGCGCAACCAAGGGGCGGTGGCGCCAAAGTTGTCATCCCAATACTTGCGGTTTTTGAGGTGTGCAGAAATGTCCAGGTAGTACTTGGACAGGCCACCCAGATCGGTCACACGGGCAATGTCTGGGCCCTGGCCTGCGGCCAACTGCACAGGCAACTGCTCCACGATGGTCTTGTAGGGCACGTTATCCACCACCACTTTGGTGCCCGGATTTTGGGCCTCAAAGCGCTTGGCCAACTCGGCCGTGACCTCGCACTCCACGCCGTCCTGGTAGCACATGACGCGGATCTCTCCTGCATGGGCAAAACCCGCCAAAGCGGATAGACCTGCGGCCAAAGCCAGGGGACGAATAAAAACAGATTTCATGGTTGACTCCTCGTTTAGTGATGAAATGAATATAGTTCAATGACGCTGAAACATGCTAATCGTTTACACGAATGCTGAATGAATCGACTCTCCCGTCGCCGCATGCGACGCCACACCTCGCAGCTCTCGAGACCCTGTTTGGGGGCTTCGTGCCGCATGACGGGGTTGTGCAAACGCAGCGCATGCACCGGCTCTTGCAAACCGACCGCGAGTTGCAGTTGTGGCGCGTCAGTGCGGGCGGGCCTGCTTGGATCAGCTGGACCTTGACGCTGATTTGGCCCCGCCACGCCAAACGCTGCCCGGTGCTGCTCAGCCCCGATGCTTGCTGGCCCCATGTTTTGGACAACGACGCCGTCTCGGCCACACTGCAACAAGAGACTGCGCTGGCCTGGTTCAACCGCACCGAACTGGCTTTTGACAATGACACCGCGCAGCGCGAAGGTCCGGTTTTTGAACACTGGCCACACCTGAGCAGCGGGTGTCTGGCGGTCTGGGCGTGGGGCCTGCAATGCTGTGTAGATGCCTTGCGGCAGATCAATGACGACCGAATGTCCGGCATCGCCGTGGCAGGCCATTCCAGAGGTGGCAAAGCCGCCTTGCTGGCCACCGCCCTTGATGACCGCATCGACGCCGTCATCGCTCACAACAGTGGCACCGCCGGCGCAGCGTCTTTGGCCATCACCCCGCCCAGCGCCGAAAGCCTGAGCCAACTGGCGAGCCAATTCCCCCACTGGCTGGGTCCGGACACCCAGCAAGCGGCTGTGCGCGAGCACCTTATGGCCATTGATGCCCCCCGCTTTTTGCTGGAACACATCGCTCCGCGTGGTGTGTGTCTGCTCCAGGCCAGCGATGACCTGTGGGCCAACCCCGAAGGCACCCGGCACATGGCCGAAGTGCTTGGCCCGCATTGGCAAGGGCACCCTCGCCGATTGCAATGGCATGAGCGAACAGGCGGGCACGCCATGACCGCTGACGACTGGCAAAAGGCTGCGCATTTTGTGCGCGAAGTTCTGGGCTGATGCAAGCTGCACAGAGGGCATCGCTTTAAATTTGACTCAGCGCATAAGCGCCCTGAGTCAGGTCAATGGCTTGGCCCGTGCGTGCCGACTCTTGTGCAGCCAGCCCCATCAGCACAGCGGCCAGGCCATCTTTCAAACCGACCTCGACCTGGCCCACGCCGCGCACCACAGCGTTGAAGCGTTGGTGCTGGTAAAAAGTGGAGCCGTTGTGGTCTCCGGCGGCCAAGGCCACAGGATCAACTGGCACTTCCAGTTCGCGCGGGCCTTTGGGGGCACGGGGGCTGATCACCACCTTGGGCACTGGCGGCTCGCCCAGATGTGTTGGCCAGAAGCGACCTGGCCCGGGTACAAAACACTCGGCCTTGCCCCGCGAGCCCACCACCGAAATTTCTTCCTGATAACGCGCGCCTTCGGCGAACATGCACAGCTCGAGCAAAGCACGCTGACCGTTGGCAAAATCCACCACCACATAGGCGTTGTCCAGAATGTCGGGTACACCATCAGGGTAGCGCTCTTCAAGGTGGTTGTGCGCCACTGAAGCGGACGCATACACCCGCACAGGTTCGCTGCGCAGAACGTGCCGCATCAGGTCGAAAAAATGGCAACACTTTTCGACCAACGTACCGCCGGTGTAACGGTTGAAGCGATTCCAGTCGCCCACCTTGACCAAGAAGGGAAAGCGGTGCTCACGGATGGACAGCATGGCAAGCGGCCCGGTGTTGTTCTGGCTGTGGGCTTCTTCGGTCAAGCGGGTCACAGGCGGCATGTAGCGGTATTCCATCGCCACCCAAATGGGCGCAGCATAAGCGCGTCCCAGCAGGGCCAGTTCGCGCAGCTCTTCGAGTGAAGTGCATGCAGGCTTTTCCAGCAACACGGGCAAGGGGCGCAACCCGGCAATTTCGGCCAACTGCTGCGCATGCCTGAAATTGGGGCTGGCCACCAGCAAACAATCCACATCGGATGCGGTAATCACCTCGGCCAGACTCGCAGCCCGCTGACTGCCTTGCGCCAGCGCCAAACTCGCAGCCGCCATTGCGTCATCTGGCTCAAAGATCCGGGTCACCGAAGCACCCGGTAACAAGGCGATGTTGCGCAGGTGTTCCTGCCCCATCATGCCGCAGCCGATGATGCCGTAGCGCACATTGGAAATCGTATCGTTGTTCACAAACATGTCTCCATCACATTCATGTGCCCGCCCAGTCGGACGGGCTCAACTGGTATTGCTGGCACAAAGCCAAAAATGCAGGCAACGCCGGGTCGATGCCCGTCTCTTGTTGCAGCAACTCGGCCACACGCGGGGCCATCTGTTCGGCCAATCGGGCGTCTAGAAATAACACCCGCCAGCGTCGCGCCAGCATGTCCTCCACCGTGACAGCCCACTCCGAACGCGCACAGTAGCGAACCATCGCCGCCGTCAGCCCCAAGCCGAGCAACTCCTCACTGCCCGGCACATTCAACACCTGCGCCGCTTCAGATCCCAGCAAATGCGCACCTGGCGCGTCACGCAAACTGGTAGGCAGCGCCCCGGCTGCGGGCGCACCAAACAAGGGGTGACTTTCGGTGTGCGCCTCACGCAGTGCAACCGGCAAATCGCCAGAAGCCTCCAAGGTGACCAACACCTCTTGTGCCATGCTGCGGTAAGTCGTCCATTTGCCGCCCGTGACTGTCACAAATCCGGGCACTTCCCTGGCGATTAAATGCTCGCGGGACATTTGCGCCGTTGGCCCCTGCTGGCCATGCCCGTTATCCACCAAAGGGCGCAAACCCACCCAGACACTTTTCACATCGTGTGCCTGCAAGCGAACACCCAAGGCACGCGCTGTTTCACCCAACAAGAAGGCCAACTCTTCGGCCATGGGCCGCGGCTCCAGTGGGGCATCGTCACGCGGGGTATCGGTCGTGCCAATCACTGTGGCCCCCAACCAAGGGACCGCAAACAACACACGCCCATCAGAGGTTCGCGGCACCAGAACCGCCTCGTTCAGCGGCAATCGCGCACGGTCCACCACCAGATGCACGCCTTGGCTCGGCTTGACCAGGCCGTGCAGCACCACCGAATGCGAGGCCAAACTCGAGGCCGATGATTGCGGCAGGGCCGACAAAGCCTGCTGACGCAAGGCATCGACCCAAACGCCAGTGGCATTGACCACACAATGCGCCCTCAGGGTGATTTGCTGACCATTCAGGTCGTCTTGCAGCGTCACTTCCCAATTTTTTTCGTGCGGCTTCAGGGTAACCACACGGGTGTGGTTGCGCACCCGAGCACCTGCGGCCTGTGCAGTCCGCGCCAAGGCCAATGCCAGACGGGCATCTTCAAATTGACCATCCCAATAACGCACACCAGCCACCGTGCCGGGCAATGCAACACCGCTGTCGCGCAAGCTGCGCTGGCTGATGGACTCGGTGGCCCCCAAACTCAAGCGTCCAGCCAGCCACTGGTACAGCTTGAGCCCCAAAGCCGTGATGGCCCACGACAGCCAACGCCTCTCTTGCACCACAAACGGCAAGGGCTGTGCCAAATGCGGGGCCAGGCCCAACACAATGGCCCGTTCACGCAAGGCCTCGCGCACCAGCTTGAAACGCCCCTGCGCCAAATAACGCACCCCACCGTGCAGCAACTTGGTCGAACGTGACGACGTGCCACATGCAAAATCGCGCGCCTCGACCAGCACCACACGGCGACCCTCCAGCGCCGCCTGCACGGCCACACCCAGACCGGTGGCACCGCCACCGATCACCAGCACATCGCACGGTGCCTGGGTCCAGTCTGAAAGATCAGGTCGAAACATAATGGAGCGAATAAATTGATTGTTTATGTTCGTTTATTTTCTTTTTAGGTTTATACAGGAAGAATAAATGATCATATATGCTCGAAATCCCTAAGTCTCCAACATCAAAAACCGGTTACAACAAGGCCATGACCATGGCACTCAATCCCAGACAACAAGCCATGCTGCACCATGTGCGCGAACATGGCAGCCTCAAAACCGAGGCTTTGGCAGCCCAATTCGGCACCACATTGCAAACCGTCCGCCGTGACATCCAGCGACTGACCGAAACCGGGGCCATGGAACGGTTTCATGGTGGCGTGCGCGCCATTGACAGCAGCACCCGCAACACCACCTACACCCAGCGCCAGCGCACCCATGCCGAGGCCAAGCAGCGCATTGCACGCACCGTGGCGGCTGCCATCCCGCCGGGTGCCAGCTTGTTCATGAACATCGGCACCACCGTCGAAGCCGTGGCCAGCGAACTGCTGCACCACGCTGATTTGCGGGTGATCACCAACAATTTGCACGTGGCCCGCACCTTGACGGCCAACCCCCAGTGCGAGGTGCTCATGGCCGGGGGCACCGTGCGCCACGAAGACCTGGGCGTGGTGGGGGAAGCGGCCTTGTCGTTCATCCGCCAATTCAAGGTGGACATCGGCCTGATCGGCATCAGCGGCATCGATGCCGATGGCACCCTGCGCGATTTCGACATGCGCGAAGTCATGGTGGCGCGGGCCATCGTCGAGCAATCACGCCAGGTCTGGCTGGTGGCCGATCACAGCAAATTTGGCCGCGCCGCCATGATCGAGATGGCACCGCTCAAAGCGCTGCACACCTTGTTCACCGACGCGCCCCTATCCCCTGATTTTGAAAACCTCTTGCGCGATCAAGCCGTTCGCTGCGTCGTGGCCCCCGCCAAAGACATGTCTCCCGACACCCCGACCGATAACCCATGACACAACCCATTTATTTGCTGGCCCTGGACCAGGGCACCTCCAGCTCCCGGGCGATTGTTTTCAACGACCATGGCCACATCGTTGGCACTGCGCAGCAAGAATTCCCGCAAATTTACCCTCAACCTGGCTGGGTCGAGCACGACCCCTTGAGCATCTGGCAAAGCCAACGCGACACAGCGCAAAAGGTGCTGGCCCAATGCAAGTTGACGGCGGCCGACATCCGAGGCGTGGGCATCACCAACCAGCGCGAAACCACCCTGCTCTGGAACCGCCGCACCGGCATGCCCCTGCACAACGCCATCGTTTGGCAAGATCGGCGCACCGAAGCGTTGTGCCAGCAATGGCGGGAACAAGGCGTGGAGCCGCTCATTCAGCAGCGCACCGGCCTGAGACTGGACGCTTATTTTTCGGCCACCAAACTGCGCTGGTTGCTCGACCACGTTCCCGGTGCCCGCGCGCAAGCCCAAGCAGGCGAGCTGGCCTTTGGCACCGTCGACACCTGGCTCATCTGGCAACTGACCGGCGGCCAAAGCCATGCCACCGACATCAGCAACGCCAGCCGCACCTTGCTGCTGAACATCCACACCGGGCAATGGGACGATGAATTGCTCGCCTTGTTCGACATCCCGCGGGCCGTGTTGCCCGAGGTACATGCCTCTGTGGCCAACTTTGGGCGGGTAAAAAACGGCTTGCTGGGGCCTGGGGCTGGACCTGTCATTGGCGGGGTGGCGGGTGACCAGCAATCGGCCTTGCTGGGGCAAGCTTGCTTGCAGGCAGGCGAAGTCAAAAACACCTATGGCACGGGCTGCTTCATGCTCATGCACACCGGGCATACGGCGCTGCAAAGCCACAGCGGCCTCATCACCACCTGCGCAGCACACCTGCAGCCCCAAGCCGCCCCCGAATACGCCCTGGAAGGCAGTGTTTTCATGGGCGGTGCGGTGGTGCAATGGCTGCGCGATGGCCTCAGAGCCATCACGCACAGCCGCGAAGTTGAAACGTTGGCCGCCAGCGTGAACGACAGCGATGGCGTGGTGCTTGTGCCGGCGTTTGCAGGCTTGGGAGCGCCCTATTGGCTGCCCCATGCACGCGGCAGCATTCAGGGCTTGACCCGTGGCAGTGGTGTGGCCCACATTGCTCGCGCTGCGCTTGAAAGCATTGCTTTGCAAAGCACGGTGCTGCTGCAAGCCATGCAAAACGACGCCAAGCACTTGCCACATCTGCAAGTCAAATCCTTGCGCGTGGACGGCGGCGCCTGCAGCAACAACTTGCTCATGCAAATGCAAGCCGACTTGATGGGGCTGCCCGTGGTGCGACCGCAAACCACCGAAACCACCGCCCTGGGGGCGGCTTTGCTGGCAGGACTACAGCAAGGCGTGTTCAATGAGCCCGGCGAGCTGCGCGAGCGACTGGCCACCGAACGCATTTTCGAGCCGCAATGGAGCCGCGACCAGGCCGATGCCAAAATGGCCGCTTGGGATGCCGCCGTTCAGCGCAGTTAAAAACCAGACACCAAACTTCAACAGCCAACAACCAAAGCGTCTTTCACCCAAACCAACGGCCGCTTAAATGGCGTCCATCTGGATGCCTTGCTGGCGCACCACTTTCTTCCAGCCATCCAAATCGCTGCGAATGAACCTGTCCATGTGCGCCACACCTTGCGGGGCGGGCTCCAGGGCATCGGACTTGAAACGCGCTTGCACATCGGGCATGGCCGCGATGCGGCCAATCGCCTGACCCAAACGATCCACCACATCGGCTGGGGTGCCTTTGGGGGCCACCAAGCCAAAGTAATTCAGGGCCGTTAAATCGGCCAAACCCTGCTCGGCCAAGCCCGGCACCTGCGGTAAAGATGGGTGACGCTGCGCAGTGGTCACCGCCAAGGGCTTGATGCGCCCATCCCGCACAAAAGGGGCCAAAGCCGGGATCGTGCCTGTGAGCAAGTGGATTTGCCCGCCAATCATGTCCAGGGTTGCAGGGGCAATGCCGCGATATGGAATGTGCACGATCGACACCCCTTTTTTCGCCTTCAGCTGCTCCAGCACCAGGTGGTTGATACCGCCTGCACCTGCCGAGCCGTAATTGAGTTGACCAGGGCGGGTTTGGGCATACGCCACCAATTCGGCCAAGGTGTTGAAAGGCAAATCCTTGTGGCAAGCCCACATCAAAGGCCCTTGGGCCACCATGCCAATGGGTGCAAAGCTGCCCACGGGGTCGTAACCGGCAGTAGGCAACACGGCGGGCACCGTGGTGAAAGGTGCAGCCACCAGCAACAGCGTGTGCCCGTCAGCCTGGCTTTGCGCCACATACTGCGTGCCGATAGCGCCTGATGCCCCGGTGCGGTTTTCGACCACCACGCTGGCACCCCACAAATCCCCCAACTTCTGTGCCAGCAAGCGCCCCATGGCATCGGTACCCGCCCCTGCGGCAAAAGGCACCACGATGCGCACAGGTTTGTCAGGGTAGGCCGCAGCACGCACCTCTACCGCAGAAAACAAGCTGCCAGCAGCAGACGCCAGCCATTGGCGGCGAGAAAAATGGGGCAGGGTCATGTCCGGTTCAAAACGTTTCAAAGAATACGCGAATTGTGACGCACAGACATGTCGGTCGGATGACAAACACGCCACTTGACGCGGCACACACAACAAAAAACCCACCGTGTTGCCACGGTGGGTTTTTTGATCTTTTAACTCTCAGCTGGCTTGCGCCAGCGTCAAATTAGAAGTTGTGGGCAACGCCAATAGCTGTTGCATTTTTCTTGGCGACTTGAGCGCCGTCATCTTTCAGTTTCTTTTGACCCAGGGTCACGTAAGCAGTGGTGCGCTTGCTCAGTGCGTATGTCACGCCAGCTTCATAGCCACTGTATTTGAAACCAGACAAGTCGCCGCTTGTCTTGCCGCTCACCATAGAAACGAAAGGTGTGAATGCACCCATTGGGAATGTTGCGCCAATTTCAGTAGCGCGCAAACCTGCACTGGCTGCACCAGTGGAGCCACCGGCTGTCACAGTGGCATCAATCTCGTTGTCTGCAAACAGCACGTAAGGAACTGCAACGCCGAGGTCATAAGATGCTTTAACTGCCGTCGATGTCACACCCAAAGCTGCAGCTGCGTAAGAAGCACTAGAGTCAAAGCCACCCAGCTTGATGGCGGCGACAGCGGCAGTGCTGTCCATTTGGCCATAACCGGCTGCAATTGCCAACGGACCGTTGGCGTAATTCAACGACAAAATTGTTGCGTCAGAGGTCACTGCAGCAGTTGTTGTAGCGCCAACTTTGGTTTTTTCGTTAAAAGTGGCTAAGCCCAATGTCAAACCGTTGAAGGATGGGCTTGTGTATGCGATGGTGTTGGTGCTGCGACCTGGCATCACGATGACGTTGCCACCAGACAAACCAGTAGCGTTATTAAAAGTGTTGCCAACCATGCCGTCGAAAACGTTGGTCATGGTACCGACTTTGACGGAGCCGAAGCCACCAGACAAAGCCAAGAAACCTTCGCGAACGGAGCCGATAGAGGTATCAGCTGCGCCTGTAGCATCAGGAGTCAGGTTCATTTCGTAGTTGAACGAAGCCTTCAAACCGCCGCCCAGATCTTCTGTACCTTTCAAACCAATGCGGTCTGACGTACGCTGGCTATCGCCACCAGCCAAGCTGGTGACTTTAGTTGTTGTAGAACCCAGGGTGGTTTTGGACGATGCGTAGCCCAAATCCATGCGACCGTACAGTTCAACGGAAGACTGAGCGAAAGAAGCGGTGGCTGCCAATGTAGCCAGAGCAACAAAAGCTTAATTTTTCCTTAGAGCATCCGAAAAGTTCGCAAGAGCACGCCAAGGTTTTTCCAACCTAAAAGTGACGCTTGTTGCAAACCTGCTGGTGTACAACTTTTCAGTGTGCTGCATGTCTTTTTATCAGCGTGGATGCACACGGTGCAGCACGGCAACGACACGGCAAGACTGCGCCCGTAAAACGCACCAACCGTTTTTGTGCGCGGTTGCATTTGCGATGTACAACAGTACGCTTGAGTGATGCATACCGTTTTTACCGCAGCCGCAGCCAACGACCCAGTTCTGCGCACTCATGCACGTGAGCGCACAGTGCCCATTCCTGCAACCATTACGCCAGTGCCAGGTTATCCACGCAAACTATCAGTGTTCAAAATAGCAGCCAGCAAGTTTTGGCAAGTGCGCTGCTGGATTGCGGGACGTACACACAGACGCAGCACACAAACGCAAAGCCTGCGCATGGCACAAAGCTTTGCACGTGACTTTTATGAACAACTGCTAGCGCAGTCTGCCAGTTTGCGCACTGAGCCAACACCAACATCAACATCCTGTGTCGTTTCTCACATCACCGCAGTCAAACCACAGCTGACCTTTGCTGCAATGGCAGCGCAGATGCTCACAAACGAGCATGCCCGTGTTGAGCGCGGTGAGTTTTCAGCAGGCAGCTTGAAAGTTCTGCGCAACAGACTGGATGCACACATCCTGCCGCGCTGGGGTAAACAACGACCAGAGGACATTGACCACGCACAGCTGCTGGCATTCACGCAGTACTTGAGCAAGAGCTTTTCAACCATCACAGTCAGCCAGTACTTGGTTGCAGTGCGCAAGATACTGACACTGGCTGTGGCAGTGAATGTGCTGGACAAGTTGCCAGAGTTTCCCAAAGTTCGAGTGCAAACCAACTCGCGCGGAGCTTTTACACCCACAGAGTACTGGCAGATCATGCGCACTGCTCGCAAGCTGCAAAACACACGACACCCTGACAGCGACAGCACACTGCGCAAAAGCTATCGCTTGCGCTCAGCTGAGTACACCATGCCGCCAGATGTTGCATGGGTCATAGGTTTTATGGTCAACAGCTTTATCAGACCCAGCGACTTAAAGACACTCAAACACAGGCACGTGGAAGTGGTGCGCAATGGCAATACCTACCTGCGCCTGAACCTACCCAAAACAAAAAGTCATGCACGTCCCATCGTAACGCTGCAACCCGCTGTGCGCATTTACCAGCAGCTGACCCAACACTACAGCGCACGGAACCTTGCAGCACCAGACGACTACCTGTTTCTACCGCACCTGCGTGACCGTGCCTATGCGCACTGGGTGCTGAGCTTTTATTTCAACTGGGTACTGGCACGCACTGGATTAAAGCTGGGTGCGCACGGACAAGAGCGTAGCTTGTACAGCCTACGCCATTCAAGCATCACGTTTCGCTTGCTGTACGGACAAGGCATTGACTTACTGACACTGGCACGCAATGCACGTACCAGTGTGGACATGATCAACCAGCACTACGCCAGTACCGTAACGGGTGAGCAGAACATTGGCATGCTGCAAAGTCGCCGTACTCGTCAGCCACAAACGTAGGTTATTTCTTGAACCCATCGCGCAGCTTCGCGCTAGCGCTTTCAATCTGCGTGTCCAGTTCACCATTGCGCACAGCATCAATCACCGTGTCCAAGACTGTGCAAAGATTCTCAACTGCGCCAACGTCAATTGCGGTTTTGCCTTTTTGCAGCTCAATCTGCTTGCTTCCGTATTGCACAGCCAACAAACACTCGCCCTTCTCTCCAGTCCAAAACCAGGGCTTGATGCGCACGGGTACTTGTTTAACAACCCGTGCGCCAGTGTCAGCATCTGCGAATGAGCGAAAGCGTGTGGGTGTGTAGTGCTGCCCTTGCGCTTGTGCAGCTGCCAGCATGCGCTGCTCGCCCAATTTAATCAGCAACTTGTTGCGGCGTTTGACGACATCAGGCAGTGCACGTGTCTTGCGGGCTGCAGTCAACTTCAATGTGTTCAGAATGGCTGTCATGTGCTTTTCCTTTCGAATGTTTGTAAAGCACAGACTATTTTGTGATCATTTGATGGCATCAGCGACCAGAAACCCGCGAACATGACGGGTCATGTGCTGCGCATGATGCAAGGTGACGTTTCGCACGACACCCAACGTCCAGTTACGAGACGTTGGGCGTGACGCTGGTGGACTGCTGCGCTGCAGTTACGGCTTTTTGTGCCTTGCTGATCTTTTGGCGCTGACGTTCTGCAGCCAGTGCGTCCGCTGCCCTGTCTTTGGTGGCTTGGAGGCTAAGAATGCGCTGCTGTTCTGGCGTTTTGGGCTTGATCACGACTTCATGTATTTGCATGCAGGTATTTATGCCAAATATCGCCACGAAAAAAGCATGGTCTTATTTGGCATTCATAAATACTTGCATGGAAACATTCAAGAACATCACGGACAGGCAGAAGACAGATGCATGGCTCAAGAGCAATGGCATCAGCGCCAATCAAATCTATGTGGGCACTGCTGAGCTGTTCCAAGCGCAAAAGCTGGCAACAAACACGCTGAAAAATCATGTCAAGCTGCTGGAGCAAAACCAAGCAGCCACGCTGAACAATTTTCTGCGTGCAGCCAATGGCGCCAAGCGCGGCAAGATCACGCAAGGTCAGTGCTTCAAGGTCTTGAACATCACCAAACAAGCTCAGCGCAAATACGCCAAGTTGATCAAAAGGAAATTGGGCAGCGCTGGCTGATCTGCAGCTGAGGAATTCATGCGAGTAAGTCACTCGCTAAAAAATGGCAAAAACGCGGGTTGGAATATGACGGCTAATGACCCCGCCCTACACACATCGTCGTAAAGGTGTGTGAGCAATAGGTGATGCCGCAGAGTGGTTGCGATGCGCAACTGGGAGTTTCAATACATCTGTCTCCCCCAAGACTCTTTTACGAGCGTGTAGTACGACTCAACTCAAATGACACTACACGACACGGCGGCTGATAGCACCAGAGTGGCTCTCGTGCTATAGCCGTCGTGTGTCCAATCTAATCTAAATGAGCCCAATACCCCTCCCATCACTGCGTGATGTTCGACTTCGTTCACAGCTGATCACGTATCTGCTCAAGAAAAATCAGTGCAGAGCATGATGCAGAGCGAAAGCGATGCATCATGCGAGTGCACAGCGAACGCGAGTTCGCTTGGGGTTTGTGCAGTTACTTCAATACTCAGTGGGCAACATCAGCACCCAATGCTCACTGTCCCAGCAGGCATAAATGGTCACTGAAGCCATGGGGAAATCTGTGTAACCAATCACTTGAGTTGCGTGCTCGTGACCGCGACCATCTTCGTAGGTCATGACAGCATGAGTTTTTTCCACATGCATGCGCACAAGCACAAACCAATCGCTTGTGCCAATCTCGTGCAAATGGCTGGCAATGGCATCCATGAGCCAATAGGCACCTGCTGCGTCTGCGAGGTATTTGGTGCCATCTGTCAGCAAGCACCTGCGAGTGATGCGGTAGTAACGCTCAGTGCCTGTAAACAGGGCGAGCTGGGCAGGGTCAAAGTCATTCATTTCAGATGCGGTTTCATGGTGAACATGAGCGCAGTGTTGGCTCTCTTATGCTCATGCGCGACCTGTAACCCGTGAGCGCTGCGGGGCATGCATGCAAGTGTGGGCACTGCGCTAGCAGTCCCGTTTTGCTGGCGCAGTGCTCACACTACAGCAGCTCACACCTCAAATCAGCGCTGTGCGCAACGATCGCACACCTCAAGCACCCCATGTAGCTGGCACCCAGCACAAGCGCT
>ERZ1034365.1176-NODE-1176-length-13690-cov-7.162345_pt1 | contig 13690 bp, 10 predicted proteins | sample MGYA00520615_ERZ1034365 | MGnify/ENA primary metagenome ERZ1034365 (study PRJEB33736, sample SAMEA104284505) | Azolla filiculoides | biome: Urban; feature: Water surface; material: Ditch water | place: Netherlands | collected 2015-10-28 | depth 0-0.1 m ... | reverse complement strand
TTGCGTGAAGAATCGAGCCTGACCAAAGGCGACCGGGAAATGATCGTGACCGCCACCAGCGCGGCCAACGAGTGCCTCTATTGCGTGGTGGCCCACGGCGCCCTGCTGCGCATTTACGAGAAAAAACCGCTGGTAGCCGACCAGGTGGCCGTGAACTACCGCAAGGCCGACATTACGCCCCGCCAACGCGCCATGCTCGACTTTGCCATGAAAGTCTGCCTGGCCAGCCACACCGTCGAAGAAGCTGACTTTGTGGCCCTGCAGGAGCACGGTTTCAATGACGAGGACATCTGGGACATTACCGGCATCACGGCGTTTTTTGGACTCTCCAACCGGGTGGCGAGCGTCACCGGCATGATGCCCAACCCTGAGTTTTATGTGCTGGGTCGCGCACCCCGCGTGAAGTCTTAGGCCCATGGTGCCCAGTGCCATGCGGCGGGCATTTGGCGCTCTGATCTGCCTGCTGGCCTGCGCGCCGGCGTGGCTGGGGGCGCAAGCCCTGGCGCAGCCCGAACTGGCAGGTGCCACTACCGCCAAAACCGGTTGGGCCAGGCGCAGCTATGCCGTCGCCGCGGCCAACCCGATCGCCACCCAAGCCGGGCTGGAAATGTTGCAGGCCGGTGGCAGTGCCATCGATGCGGCCGTTGCGGTGCAAATGGTTCTCACGCTGGTGGAGCCCCAAAGCAGTGGCATCGGTGGCGGCGCCTTCTTGATGCACTTTGATGGCAAATCGACGCAGGCGTTTGACGGGCGCGAAACGGCCCCCGCCGGCGCCACACCGGCGCTATTCCTGACAGCCAACGGACGGCCGATGGGCTTTAAAGACGCAGTGGTGGGCGGCCGTTCTGTCGGTGTGCCGGGTGCTGTCGCCATGCTGTTTGAGGCCCACCGCCAACACGGCAAGCTGCCCTGGAAAACCCTGTTCGCACCAGCCATCCGGCTGGCAAACGAAGGCTTTGCGGTCAGCCCGCGCATGGCCACGCTGCTGGCCAGCGAAAAGGCGCTGCAAGGCGATGCCGTGGCAAAGGCCTACTTTTTTGACGCCGACGGTAAGCCCTGGCCGGCCGGTCACCGCCTGCGCAACCCGGAACTGGCAGCCATCCTGCAGTCCATCGCCGAGCAAGGTCCGAGTGGGCTAACCACCGGCCGCACTGCCGAGGCCATGGTGCAGGCGGTGCAAACGCACCCGAACGCCGGCACGCTGTCCCAGACCGACCTCGCCACCTACCGTCCGGTGCTGCGGGAGCCCATTTGCTTTGACACGACACCAGTCACCATGCCAGCGGTGCGCGTCTGCGGCATGCCGCCCCCCAGTTCGGGCACGCTGGCCATCGGCCAGATTCTGGGCATGCTGGAGGCCAGCGGCGTTGCGCCCTCTGCGCTGACCAATGGTTTGCCTGACGCAGCTTGGTTGCACCGCTACACCGAGGCCTCCCGCCTGGCCTTGGCCGACCGCGCCCAGTTTGTTGCGGACCCCGACTTTGTGGCTGCTCCGGGTGGTGACTGGCGCACGCTGCTGGCACCCGCCTATCTGCGCCAGCGGGCTGCCGCCATTCCTGCCGACCCTGATGCACGCCGCATGCCGGCGGTGGAACCCGGCAAACCGGGCACCACGCCCCTGGCCTGGGCGCCGATGCCCGACCAGACCGAGTTCGGCACCTCACACATCTCGATCGTGGATGGCTTTGGCAACGCGCTGGCCATGACCACCACGATTGAAGACGCCTGGGGCTCGCGCCTCATGGTCAACCGGGGCTTGGGCCTGACGGGCGGTTTCCTGCTCAACAACCAACTCACGGATTTCAGCTTCGAGCCCATTGGCCCAAACGGCTTGCCCATTGCCAACCGGGTGGAGCCGGGCAAGCGGCCGCGCTCATCCATGTCGCCGGTTCTGGTGTTTGACAAAGAAAGTGGCCGCCTGTTGATCAGCGCAGGCAGCCCGGGCGGCGCCATGATCATTCACTTCACCGCCAAAACCCTGTACGGCATGTTGAACTGGGGCCTGAACGCGCAGCAGGCCATCAACCTGCCCAACTTCGGCACCCTGGGCGGGCCGGTGTTTCTGGAGCAAGGCGGCTTTCCGGCCAGCACCCTGGATGCGCTGCGGGCCCGCGGTCACACCGTAACCGAGGTGCCCATGCCCAGCGGACTGCAAGCCATCATGCGCACGCCCACGGGCTACTTTGGCGGAGCCGATCCGCGCCGCGAGGGTGTGGTGTTGGGAGACTAATTAATGGAGCCCCCACACTTCCCCACAGCGTGTAGGTCGCTGCCCCCTGAGGGGGGCACATTGCCCCTTGGGGCGGCCCTGCGGGGAAACCAACCCCCACGCAGCGCCGCATAATCTGATCCCCCTATGGCCATTCCGCAAACCTTTATTCAGGAACTGATCGCCCGCGCTGACGTGGTGGAGATCGTGGGCCGCTACGTGCCACTGAAAAAGGGCGGGGCCAACTTCATGGGCCTGTGCCCTTTTCATGGCGAGAAGTCACCGTCTTTTTCGGTCAGTCCGACCAAGCAGTTCTATCACTGCTTTGGCTGCGGCAAGAACGGCAACGCCATCAGTTTCCTGATGGACCACGCCGGCATGACCTTTATTGAAGCGGTGCACGACCTGGCGCAGCAATACGGCATGGTGGTGCCCGAGGACGACGCCTCGCCGCAAGACCGCGCCCGCGCGCAGGAGCAGCGCGAAAAGCAGCACACCCTGACCTCAGTGCTTGAAAAAGCCGGCGAAGCCTACCGCAAGCAGCTTAAGGATTCGCCCCGCGCCATCGCCTATTTCAAGGGGCGCGGCCTGTCGGGCGAGGTCGCCAAGCAGTTTGGCCTGGGCTATGCGCCCGAGGGCTGGCGCAGTTTGGCCAGCGTGTTTCCGCATTACGACGACCCGCTTTTGGTGGAAAGTGGCCTGGTGATTCATGCCCAGGAAGACGGCGAGGAAGAAAAGCGCTACGACCGTTTCCGCGACCGGGTGATGTTCCCGATCCGCAATATCAAGGGCGAGTGCATCGGTTTTGGCGGCCGCGTGCTGGGCGACGAAAAGCCCAAGTACCTGAACTCCCCCGAAACCCCGGTGTTCAGCAAGGGCCGCGAACTCTACGGCCTGTTTGAGGCCCGCGCCTCGCTGCGCGACATGGGCTATGTGCTGGTGACCGAGGGCTATATGGACGTGGTGGCGCTGGCGCAACTGGGCTTTCCCAATGCGGTGGCCACGCTGGGCACCGCCTGCACCACCGACCATGTGCAAAAGCTGTTCCGCTTTACCGATGCGGTGGTGTTCAGTTTTGATGGCGACTCCGCAGGGCGCCGCGCCGCGCGCAAGGCGCTGGACGGCGCCCTGCCCTACGCTACCGATGTGCGCAGCATCAAGTTTTTGTTTCTGCCGGCCGAGCACGACCCCGACAGTTTCATCCGCGCCCACGGCAAGGAGGCCTTTGCCCGCTATGTGTCCGAGGCCACGCCGCTGAGCCGCTTCCTGATCGAATCCGCCCGCGACGGGCTGGACCTGAACACCGCCGAGGGCCGCGCCCACCTGTCGAGCAATGCCAAGCCGCTGTGGAACCTGATGCCCGAGGGCGCCCTCAAGATGCAGTTGCTGGGTGAGCTGGCCGACCTGGTACAGCTCACTGGCCGGGAATTGGCCGAGCTCTGGAACCCCAGCGCCCCGGCCGCCCAGCCCGCGCGCGAAGGCGGCTGGCGTAAGAAGCAGGACGGCTACTCCCCAAACGAGGGGGCCGGCCAAGGCAGTCGCCGCCCCTGGGGCAATACGTCGTATGGCGGCGGCTTGCGCGGGTCCGCGTCACGCCCCGCTGGCCGCGCGCTGCCCAACAGCCGCGCCGACCATGCCACTCGGATTCTGCTGGGACATTCCGGCCTGTGGCAGACGCTGGGCAACGAAGACCACGCCCTCTTGTGCGAATTGCCCGAACCCCACGGCCCCCTGCTGGCTTGGCTGGAGGCCCAACTGCATGACCACGGCGCGCTGCCCTGGGAGGCGCTGCAGCAGGATCTGACCGGCCATCCGTCGCAGGAGGCGGCGATGCGTTTGATGTCGGGCGCCGCGATTCCGGTGCAGCCCGAAAACGAATCGGGTGCCGAATTGCGCGATCTGCTGGATCGCATGCTGGTGGAACGGCTTAAATTGCAGGAAACCGACGCCATCGAGGCCTCCAAGACCGACCCTTCGGCCCTGCAGCGCTACCAGGCCCTGCGCGCGCGGCGGGTGCAACTGATGGCGCAATTAGAAAAATCCCAATCCGACGGTATAATCCAAGGTTGATTCGGCAAGAGCGACAGCAACACCTCCGGGCCAGGCCAACGTAGACCCAAGTTCTCAACAGGCCACCTAACCGCAAGGACTGCATCCCAAATGATCGCCCTCCCATCTTGCCAAGGGAATCTCTCTCCCGTCCCTGCCACCTGAGGCCGTTTTTGCACAGCCTGGTTGGCGTTCTGTTCGCCTGAAATTTTTTTGATGATTCGAGGTTTTCGCATGCCTTCTCAAAAATCCGCCAAGCCCGCTCAGTCCGCCGCCAAACCTGCCGCAAAGTCCGCCGCCAAGACCGACCAGAAAGCCCCATCCGTGCCCGCATCCAAATCCAAAGCCAAACCCGCTGAAGTGGAAGTCGAAGAAGTCGTAGCCAAGAAGAAGCCTGGCCGCCCGCCCAAGGCTGCCGCCGCCGAATCCAGCGCGCCTGCCAAAACCGGTGCCAAGCGTGGCCGTAAGCCCAAAGCGGCTGCGGGTGCAGCCGCCGGTGGAGAGGCCGATGACATGGACATGTCGGATATTGAGGCCGATTTGGTTGGTGAACCCGAGGTCGCGACCACGCCTACCGGCGAAAAGGTCAAGCCGCTGCGCATGAAAATCAGCAAGGCGAAGGAACGCGCCTTGATGAAGGAATTCGGTCTGGACGAGACCGTGCTGTCCGAAGAAGACATGGCCAAGCGCCGTTCGCGCCTGAAGGCCCTGATCACGTTGGGTAAAACCCGTGGCTACCTGACCCACGGCGAAATTTCCGACCACTTGCCCGACAAACTGATCGACGCGGAAACGCTCGAAGTCGTGATCTCCATGTTGAACGACATGGGCGTGGCGGTGTACGAACAGACCCCCGACGCGGAAACCCTGCTGCTGAACAACAACGTGTCGACCGCCGCCACGGTGGAAGAAGCGGAAGAAGAAGCCGAAGCCGCGCTGTCCACCGTGGACAGCGAATTCGGCCGCACCACCGACCCGGTGCGCATGTACATGCGCGAAATGGGCACGGTGGAACTGCTGACCCGCGAAGGCGAAATCGAAATCGCCAAGCGCATCGAAGGCGGCCTGATGGCCATGATGGAGGCGATCAGTGCATCGCCCGCCACGATTGCCGAAATCCTGCGTCTGGGCGAAGAAATCCGCGAAGGCAAGGTCGTCATCACCACCATCGTGGACGGTTTCTCCAACCCCAACGAGGCCGACGACTATGTGGCCGAAGAAGATTTCGACGAGTTTGACGAAGCCGACGACGACGACGGCAAGGGCGGCTCCAAGGCGCTGACCAAGAAGCTCGAAGAGCTGAAAAAGCAGGCGCTGGAGCGCTTTGACAAACTGCGCGAACTGTTCGAAAAAGTGCACAAGGTCTATGACAAGGAAGGCTACGGTACGCCCAACTACGTCAAGACCCAGAAGCTGCTGAGCGAAGAGCTGATGACCATCCGCTTTACCGCCAAGGCGATTGAAAAGCTGTGCGACATGGTGCGCGGCCAGGTGGATGACGTTCGCAAGAAAGAGCGCGAACTGCGCCGCATCATTGTGGACAAATGCGGCTATCCGCAAGACAACTTCATTGCCGACTTTGCCGGTCGTGACAAGAACGGCCAGCCCGCACCTAGCAACCTGCTCAACCTCAAGTGGATTGAAAAGCAGGCCGCTGCCGGCAAGCCCTGGAGCGCGATCATGGGTCGCAACATTCCGCCGGTGCAGGACCTGCAGCAAAAGCTGGCCGACATTCAAGCCCGCGTGGTGGTGCCGCTTGAGCAGCTCAAGAGCATCAACAAACGCATGAACGAAGGCGAAGCCTCCAGCCGCGCCGCCAAGAAAGAGATGATCGAGGCCAACTTGCGCCTGGTGATCTCGATCGCCAAGAAGTACACCAACCGCGGCCTGCAGTTCCTCGACCTGATCCAGGAAGGCAACATCGGCTTGATGAAGGCCGTGGACAAGTTCGAATACCGCCGCGGCTACAAGTTCTCCACCTACGCCACCTGGTGGATTCGCCAGGCCATTACCCGCTCCATTGCCGACCAGGCGCGCACCATCCGTATCCCGGTGCACATGATCGAAACCATCAACAAGATGAACCGCATCAGCCGTCAGCACCTGCAGGAGTTCGGCTTTGAGCCCGATGCTTCCGTGCTGGCGGAAAAGATGGAGATTCCGGAAGACAAGATCCGCAAGATCATGAAGATCGCCAAAGAACCGATCTCCATGGAAACGCCGATTGGTGACGATGACGACAGCCACTTGGGCGACTTCATCGAAGACAGCGCCAACACCGCGCCCATGGACGCCGCCATGCAGGCCGGTTTGCGCGATGTGGTCAAGGACATTCTGGACAGCCTCACGCCGCGCGAAGCCAAGGTGCTGCGCATGCGTTTTGGTATCGAGATGACCTCCGACCACACGCTGGAAGAAGTGGGCAAGCAGTTTGACGTGACCCGCGAACGGATTCGCCAGATCGAAGCCAAAGCGTTGCGCAAACTGAAACATCCAAGTCGCTCCGACAAACTCCGCAGCTTCACAGACACGCTGTAATCGAAAAACAAAGTGGGCAACAGGCCCACTTTGTTTTTGAGGGGCTTACGCTTTGGACCATCCCGTATTCGCTCTGCTGGACGACTGCAACGCAACGGAACAGCATCCCAGCAGCAGGCTGTACACCGGCTTGGTGCGCGAGCACCGCTGCACGGACCCGCGCACGCTGAATACCTTTTGGCAGCAGGTGGAGCAGGACCAGCAAATGGGCCTGCACGCCGCGCTGTTTGCCGATTACGAATGGGGCTGCAAGTTACAGCAAGCCGGTCTGCGAATCACGGACGGCGACGCCCCCGGCGCCCTGCGTGTATTGATGTTTCGCCAACTGCAGCGGCTCTCCAGCGCGGAAGTTAACCACTGGCTGGCCGCAGCCGATGGCGACCAACCCTCCCCCGCCGGAATACGCGACCTGAAGCCTGACACCGACCCGGCACGTTACGCGCAAGACATTGCCCACATCCGCGCCCGCATTGCACAGGGCGAGACCTACCAGGTGAACTACACCCTGCGCATGGTGGGCGCGCAGTACGGCTCGCCGATGGGTTTGTACCGACGCCTGCGCACCATGCAGCCGGCGCCGTTTGCTGTGTTGGCCCGGCTTCCGGTAGCGAGCGAGCAAGACGTTGCCTGGGTTCTGTCGCACTCGCCTGAACTATTCGTGCAGCACTGCGCCGGGCAACTCAGCGCGCGCCCCATGAAGGGCACGGCCAAGCGCATGGCCAATGTCCAAGCCGACCAACAACAGATCGAGTGGCTGCAACAGGACGCCAAGAACCGCGCCGAGAACGTGATGATCGTGGACTTGCTGCGCAACGACTTGGGCCGAATTTCCGAGACCGGCTCAGTCCGGGTGCCGCACCTGTTTTCGGTAGAAACCTATGCGACCGTGCACCAGATGACCTCCACGGTGGAGTCGCACCTGCGGCCTGATGTGGGTTTTCCCGATGTACTGCGTGCGCTGTTTCCGTGTGGCTCCATTACCGGCGCGCCCAAACTGCACACCATGGACCTGATTGCGGGGCTCGAAGCCGCACCGCGCGGTTTGTACTGCGGTGCGATCGGCTGGCTCGATGCGCCACAGTCACCCGCGAAGACTGGCGATTTTTGTCTGTCGGTAGCCATCCGGACCTTGCTGCTGGGCGCTGAGCGCGACGGGCAACGCTGCGCAACCCTGGGCGTGGGCAGCGGCGTGGTGATGGACTCCAACGCCCACGATGAATATGCCGAGGTGCAGACCAAGGCACGCTTTCTCACCGCCATGGACCCGGGCTTTACATTGTTTGAAACCATGCGCGTGCGCGGCAACCGGATTCACGCGCTAACGCAGCACTTGCAACGCCTTAAACAGTCGGCCCATTCGCTGGGTTTTCAGTTTGACAAAGCCCGCATTCAAACCGCCCTCAATCAACAACTGCAGCTATTGAACCCGGCGCAGACCTACCGCCTGCGCCTCGACTTGCGGCACGACGGTGGCATCCAACTGCAGCACGCCGTCTTGCAAGCCTTGCCTGATGGACCTGCACGGCTGGTCTTGAGTTCTAGTCCGGTACGGCCTTCCGAGGCGGCCTTGCTCAATTTCAAAACTTCTCTGCGCGGGGACTACGACACGGCTATCCAGCAGGCCATGGCGCTCGGTGCGTTTGATGCCATCTTTGTGAATGCAGCCGGCGAAGTCTGTGAAGGCGCACGCAGCAACCTGTTGGTAAAAATTCAGGGGCGTTGGATCACGCCGCCGCTGGCCAGTGGCGTGCTGCCCGGTGTGATGCGCTCGCGCCTGCTCAAACGCTTTGCGCAAATTGAAGAAAGGCCGCTTCCATTGGCCGAAGTCATGAAAGCCGATGCGCTGCTGGTGTGCAGCGCCTTGCGTGGTGTTCAACGCGCCAAGTGGCTTCGAGACGAGGCTGGCAAAGTCGTGCTACTTTGAGCACGAGAAGGCTTAGCGCAATGCGCGCGCCGTTCGCTCTTGAACAAACGCGAAGGCGAACTTCAACACTTCGTCGAGGGATTGCTGCATCGCACGCCGTTCCACTTCGGTCAGGTAGAACATCATGTCCACATCGTGGCGCACATAGCGCGCAGGCAAGCGGTTCAGCGCAAGGCAGGCCACATCGGCCAGCATATCGGCGGTGAAACGGGTGTTGGCCTCGTCGTGGGCCCGCATCGCCACCTCCTCAAAAACCAGCCGTTCGTAGTAGTTGTGAACCTGGTCAAAGTTGTATTCCATTATTTTCTCCAGTACCTGCGCGATCCTTGTTTTCACCAACCTTAGCACCTCGAACCGCACCTGACAAGGGCGTCCGTTGGGCTAAACTTTGCCTCCAGCTATGAAACTTGTAGCGAGCAAATAATTGCGATAAGCTGGCCAAAAGAATCGGAAGTCAGAGGTTAAGGGCATGAGTGTGAAGGAATCAGCGGCCGTCGGACAGTTGCTAGGGCTGCTGGAAGCGCGCTACGCCCTGCGGGTGATCTGGGCCCTCAAAGACGGCCATGCCCAAACCTTTCGCTTGCTGCAAGACAGTGTCGGCGGCATCACCCCCAACACCCTGAACACCCGCATCAAAGAACTGCGCGAAGCCGGCTTGCTGACCCACATCGGCGAGGGCTATTGCCTCACCCCCCTCGGCATGGATCTGGCCAAACGGCTGGGTGAACTGCCAGCCTTTGCGGCCCGTTGGGCCAGCAGCCTTTCCAAGAAAACCCAGTAGCCCAAGCAGGCCGACCAGCGGTTTGCTTGCGGCATAATTTAGGGTTACCCCGCGCTCGCATTACAGGAGCGCGCCACCAGCGCCTTGGGCCTGATTCACCACATCAAGGAAATTGAATGCAAACCACCGCAAGCGGACTTCAGTATGTTGACACCACCGAAGGCAGCGGCGCTGAAGCCGTCGCCGGCAAACGCGTCAAGGTGCACTACACCGGCTGGCTTTACAACGATGGCGTGCAAGGCGCCAAGTTTGATTCCAGCAAAGACCGCAATGACCCGTTTGTGTTTGGTCTGGGTGCTGGCATGGTCATCAAGGGCTGGGACGAAGGCGTGGCTGGCATGAAAGTGGGCGGCGCGCGCACCCTGATCATCCCCGCAGCTCTGGGCTACGGTGCCCGTGGTGCGGGCGGCGTGATCCCCCCCAACGCCACGTTGAAGTTTGATGTCGAACTGCTCGACGTAATCGGCTAAATCCCGGCTCCCGCCCCGTTTGCCGGATTTTTTCGGCCGGGGCCTTGAAATCATTTGGATTGCCCCCAGTTGCGGGGCAACGTTTTATTCGCAGCCTGTCTGGCTGCTATTTCCAGCATGTCTGAACCCGTCAACCCCACCCCCACCGAACCCGTGCAAAACCAGCCCAGTCCGGAAGAAATCATGGCTGCCATGAATGCCCAGGAAGCCGAAGCGCTGCCCAAACTGCAGGCCGAGTTTGCGGCCCTGCAGGCCAAGAGCAGCGAACTGGCCGACCAGTTTCTGCGTGCCAAGGCCGAGGCCGAGAACGCCCGCCGCCGTGCCGAAGACGAAATCAGCAAGGCACGCAAATTTGCCGTAGAAAGCTTTGCCGAAAGCCTGCTGCCCGTGGCTGACAGCCTGGAGGCGGGCCTGATCATCAAGGACGCCACCGCCGAGCAAATCCGCGAAGGCGCGCAGGCCACACTGCGCCAACTGATTGCCGCGCTGGAGCGCAACAAGGTGATCGCCATCAACCCGGCCACCGGCACCAAATTTGACCCGCATCAACACCAGGCCATCAGCATGGTGCCCGCAGAGCAAGAGGCCAACACTGTGGTCTCGGTGCTGCAAAAGGGTTACTCGATTGCCGACCGCGTGCTGCGCCCGGCACTGGTGACCGTCGCTGCGCCCAAGTAATCACACCCTATCCACCGTAGGGGCTTGAAAGCGCACAGGCTGCCCACACCTTATCCACATCTGAATTTTTTGAATTAGCAGGAGTACATCATGGGAAGAATCATCGGTATTGACCTCGGCACCACCAACAGCTGCGTGGCCATCATGGAAGGCAACAGCCCCAAGGTCATCGAAAACGCAGAAGGCGCGCGCACCACGCCGTCCATCATTGCGTACCAAGAAGACGGCGAAGTGCTGGTTGGCGCCTCTGCCAAGCGCCAGTCGGTTACCAACCCCAAGAACACGCTCTACGCCGTCAAGCGTTTGATCGGCCGCAAGTTTTCCGAAAAAGAAGTGCAAAAGGACATCGACCTGATGCCCTACACCATTGCCGCGGCCGACAACGGCGACGCATGGGTGGAAGTGCGTGGCAACCGCATGGCACCGCAACAAGTCAGCGCCGACATTCTGCGCAAGATGAAGAAGACCGCCGAGGACTACCTCGGCGAAGCCGTAACGGACGCCGTGATCACCGTTCCCGCTTACTTCAACGACGCACAGCGCCAGGCCACCAAAGACGCTGGCCGCATTGCCGGTCTGGACGTCAAGCGCATCATCAACGAACCGACCGCTGCGGCTCTGGCTTTCGGCCTGGACAAGAACGAAAAGGGCGACCGCAAGATTGCCGTGTATGACCTGGGCGGCGGTACGTTTGACGTGTCCATCATTGAAATCGCCGATGTCGATGGCGAAAAGCAATTCGAAGTGCTGTCCACCAACGGCGACACCTTCCTGGGCGGTGAAGACTTTGACCAGCGCGTGATCGACTTCATCATTGCCGAGTTCAAGAAAGAACAAGGCGTGGATCTGAGCAAGGACGTGCTGGCCCTGCAACGCCTGAAAGAAGCCGCTGAAAAGGCCAAGATCGAGCTGTCTTCCAGCGCCCAGACCGACATCAACCTGCCCTACGTGACGGCCGACGCCTCCGGTCCCAAGCACCTGAACATCAAGCTCACCCGCGCCAAGCTGGAAAGCCTGGTCGACGAGTTGATCGAGCGCACCATTGCCCCCTGCCGCACCGCCATGAAGGACGCCGGCGTGTCTGCTGCCGACATCCATGACGTGATTCTGGTCGGCGGTATGACCCGCATGCCCAAGGTGCAAGAAAAGGTCAAGGAACTGTTCGGCAAGGAGCCGCGCAAGGACGTGAACCCCGACGAAGCCGTGGCCGTGGGTGCTGCGATTCAGGGTCAGGTGCTGTCCGGCGACCGCAAGGACGTGCTGCTGCTGGACGTGACTCCGCTGTCCCTGGGTATCGAAACCCTGGGTGGCGTGATGACCAAGATGATCACCAAGAACACCACGATCCCGACCAAGTTCGCACAGACCTTCTCGACCGCCGACGACAACCAGCCGGCCGTGACGATCAAGGTGTTCCAGGGCGAGCGCGAAATCGCGGCCGGCAACAAGCTGCTGGGCGAGTTCAACCTCGAAGGCATTCCGCCGGCCGCACGCGGCTTGCCGCAGATCGAAGTGTCTTTTGACATCGACGCCAACGGCATCCTGCACGTCGGCGCCAAGGACAAGGGCACCGGCAAGGAAAACAAGATCACCATCAAGGCCAACTCGGGCCTGTCCGAAGCCGAAATCCAGCAGATGGTCAAGGACGCGGAACTCAACTCCGCCGAAGACAAGAAGAAGCTGGAAATCGTGCAGGCCCGCAACCAGGCCGATGCCACTGTGCACAGCGTGAAGAAGAGCCTGACCGAATACGGCGACAAGCTGGACGCCGGCGAAAAGGAAAAGATCGAAGCCGCGATCAAGGACCTGGAAGAAGCCCTCAAGGGCGACGACAAGGCCGCGATCGAGGAAAAGAGCAACACGCTGATGACCGCCAGCCAGAAGCTGGGCGAGAAGATGTACGCCGACATGCAGGCCAAGGAAGCCGCTGGTGCCGCTGCGGGCGGTGCCGAAGCCGCCTCCGCCAAGCCGGCTGACGACAACGTGGTGGACGCCGAGGTGAAGGAAGTCAAGAAAGGTTAAACGCCGGGCGCTCCGGCGCCGCATTTGATCCGCCGCGTTCGAACGGTTCCACCCCGGAATCTTCAGCGCGGCGTTCTTGTTGAAACGGGTTAGAGACACACGATGGCCAAAAGAGACTTTTACGAAATTCTGGGCGTTCCCAAGAACGCATCGGACGAAGAAATCAAGAAGGCGTATCGCAAGCTGGCGATGAAGCACCACCCTGACCGCAACCAGGGTGATGCCACCGCAGCCGCCGAGGTCAAGTTCAAGGAGGCCAAGGAGGCCTACGAAATGCTGAGCGACCCGCAGAAACGCGCGACCTACGACCAGCATGGCCCCGCCGGCGTCGCGGCCAATGGCAAGGATGCGCAGATCCGCATCCCCAGCTGGGACGAGTGCGATACCTGCCACGGCACCGGCGCCAAGGCGGGCACCAAGCCGATCACCTGCACCACCTGCCACGGCGCGGGTGCGGTGCAGATGCGCCAGGGCTTTTTCAGCGTGCAGCAGACCTGCCCGCAATGCCAAGGCAAGGGCAAGATCATTCCCGACCCCTGCACGGCCTGCCACGGCCAGGGCAAGATCAAGAAGCAGAAGACGCTGGAAGTGAAGATCCCCGCCGGCATCGACGACGGCATGCGCATCCGCAGCACCGGCAACGGCGAGCCCGGCACCAACGGCGGCCCGGCTGGCGACCTCTACATCGAGATCCGGCTGCGCAAGCACGACATCTTCGAGCGCGAGGGCGACGACCTGCACTGCCAGGTGCCCGTGAGCATGACCACGGCTGCCCTGGGCGGCGAAATCGACGTGCCCACGCTGCAAGGCAAGGCCACCATCGACCTGCCCGAAGGCACGCAGAGCGGCAAGACCTTCCGCCTGCGCGGCAAGGGCGTCTAGGGCGTGCGCAGCAGCTACCCTGGCGACCTGTACTGCCACGTGGCGGTCGAGACACCGGTGAAGCTGACCGAACACCAGCGCAAGCTGCTCAAGGAACTCGACGAGTCGTTCAAGAAAGGCGGCCACAAGCACAGCCC
>ERZ1034365.1174-NODE-1174-length-13697-cov-3.946329_pt1 | contig 13697 bp, 11 predicted proteins | sample MGYA00520615_ERZ1034365 | MGnify/ENA primary metagenome ERZ1034365 (study PRJEB33736, sample SAMEA104284505) | Azolla filiculoides | biome: Urban; feature: Water surface; material: Ditch water | place: Netherlands | collected 2015-10-28 | depth 0-0.1 m ... | reverse complement strand
CCCTGCCCGGCAATCACCTCGGGGTCGTCGAATGGGGGGACGAAGGTCAGACCCTGCTGTTTTTCAAGTTCCACCGAGTGGGTATACGCATCGGTGTAGCTGTCGCCAGACAGCACCACTTCGCCACCGAGCGCCTTGACTGCGTCGATCTTGACCTGTGGCGTGGTGGTCGGCATCACGATCACGGCCCGGCAGCCCAATTTGTGGGCACCCAGAGCCACCCCCTGGGCGTGGTTGCCGGCCGAAGCGCAGATCACGCCCTTCTTCAACTGGTCCGGCGTCAGGTGCGCCATTTTGTTGTAGGCGCCGCGGAGCTTGAAGCTGAAAACCGCCTGCTGGTCTTCACGTTTCAGAAGTACCTTGTTGTGCAGACGGCGGCTCAGGTTCTTCGCGGGCTCAAGCGCGGACTCAACGGCCACGTCGTAAACGCGGGCATTGAGGATTTTTTTCAGGTAATCAGCGGGCTTGAGATGCTGCGGGCTTTTTTTCTGTACAGGCTTCATGGTTTTCCCTCGGCCTCAATGATAGAGGCCATCCTGAAAGCCCCAAGAAAAAAGCCCCGAACCTTGCGGTTCGGGGCCAATCCACCTTTTTCAGAGGGGTGGAGGAGACAAAAGGTGCGCAGAAAACCACGCATGCTCCCAGTGTAGCGATAATTTGCTGCGTCGCAACAGGAAAATCTGTCTCAACATGCAACACGGCAGAGCCTGGTGGCGAAATTCATTCAATCCCAACACGATCACTCAACAGGAAATAGCACCATGGAATGCACAGTCAGCTGGACCGGCGCGAGCGGAACGCGCTCAGGCATGGGCTTTGTCGCGGAAACTGGAAGTGGCCACACGCTGGTGATGGACGGTGCGCCCGACGCGGCCAAGCCTGAAAACGGGGGGCAGAATCTTGCACCACGTCCCATGGAGACGGTGCTGGCGGGCACCGGGGGATGCACGGCTTATGACGTGGTGCTGATTTTGAAGCGAGGCCGCCATGATGTGCGCGGCTGCAGCGTCAAGCTGACGAGCGAGCGCGCTGAAGTCGATCCCAAGGTGTTCACCAAAATCCACATGCAATTTACCGTCACCGGCAAAGGCATTCCCGCGCTGGCCGTGGAGCGAGCGATTGCCATGAGCCACGATAAATACTGTTCGGCAAGCATCATGCTGGGCAAGATGGCTGACATCACAACAGGATTTGAGTTGATCGAGGTCTGAAAAACGCCAATCCCAGCGTGAAATGGCCTTTGTTTGCTATTAATATTAATCTGAATACGCGGGAGGATTCTGCCCGCGCAGTCTGCCCGGAGCCGGATCAGATGCGTTCCGCTGTCACTGTCATCAACTTTGCCGCTGCGCGCATCAGGTGCTTGAGTGGTGCAGGCAGCGCCACGCCACCAGCCGCCTGGGCTTCGGCTGCGTGGCGCGCCTCGTCGTCTTTCATCTGTGCCACGATGGCGCGCGAGGCATGGTCGTCCTGGGGCAGTCGCTCCATGTGGCTGGCAAGATGGGCCTCCACCTGGCGCTCGGTTTCCACGACAAAGCCCAGGCTGACCCGATCCCCGCCCAGTTTGCCGGCGAGCAGCCCGATGCCGAAGGCGCCGGCGTACCACAGCGGGTTCAGCAGTGAGGGGCGGGCATCCAGCTCATGCAGACGTGCCTGCGTCCAGGCGAGGTGGTCGGCTTCCTCGCGCGCTGCTGCGTCAAAATGGGCGCGCAACGTGGGGTCGCGTGTGACGAGCGCCTGCGAGGCATACAGTGCCTGCGCGCAGATTTCTCCAACATGGTTGACCCGCATGAGCGCCCCCGCAGTGCGTTTTTCCGCGTGATTGAGAGGGCTGATTTCGCCGGGCCACGTGGGACATCGGCGCGATGCGCGCGGTGTGGCGAAAAGGGTGCGCAAGGCGCTGTCAGCGGCAGAAAGCAGGTGATCCAAAACAGACTCCATGGCCCGGCAGGGGCGCAGGCCGGATTTTGCCACTTGGCATGTTCTGTGCATAAGTGGGCTGCGCCACCCAGTTTTTATCTCAGCGTCGCAATTTGTTGCAGGCCTGCAACGAATTGCAAATATCCCGGGCAATTCCTTTGCGAACCGGGCGGTCCTCTGGTGCAATACCAACAACTTCCCAAAAGGAGGTTGGCCCGGGGAACCGGCGGGAGCACCAGATGCCATGCATCAGAGTACACCCCCGATCCGGAGCCCTCTGTTTAACCTTGGAGAAACTCGCAATGAAAAAATCCCTGATTGCCATCGCCGCCCTGGCTGCCACCGGCGCTTTCGCCCAGTCCTCCGTCACCCTGTACGGCGTGGCTGACCTGTCCTTGGCCAAGGCCAGCAACGTGTCCACCCAACTGTCCGGCAACGGCACGCTGAACAACGGCTCCAGCCGTTTCGGCCTGCGTGGCACGGAAGACCTCGGTGGCGGTCTGAAGGCTAACTTCAACTTCGAAGCTGGCGTGAATGCTGAGTCCGGCGCAACCGACGCGGTGACCTTCCAGCGCGCTGCCAACGCATCGCTGTCCGGTGGTTTCGGTACTGTGTTGCTGGGTCGCACCCTGACTCCGTCGTTCTACGGCGTGGCCGCTTGGGAATTGACCGGCGCTGCCAACTACTCTGTTGTGGCCAGCCAGTTCTCTTTCGCTGGTTCCGCTTCGCGTAACAACAGCCAGATCAGCTACACCTCCCCCAACATGGGTGGCTTCAGCGGCACGCTGGGCTTCATCACCAAGCCTGACAACGGTGGTAACTCCAAGACCGATGCCAACCTGATCTACGCAAATGGCCCTCTGGCTGTTGCTCTGTCCTACAACAAGGTGCAGAACACCGAGAAGAACTGGGCCCTGGGCGCCAACTACAATTTCGGCGCCTTCAAGGTGGCAGCTTCCTACCAAGATCCCGCCGGTGTTTCCAAGGGTTTCACGCTGGGTGGCTCCACCACTCTGGGCGCTGTTGGTCTGACGCTCGACATCGCACGTGACACCGAGTTCAAGGACACCAACACCTTGGTGGAAGCCAAGTACGCGCTGTCCAAGCGCACCTTCGTGTACGGCGCCTACCTGCGTGACGGCAAGGGCAAGACCCTTACCTCCACGAACCAGTACGGTGTTGGCGTTCGCCACAACTTCTGATCTTGAATGCAGCGCACGCTGCATTTGACTTCATAAAAAAAGCCACCTTCGGGTGGCTTTTTTTATGGCTGAGGCCATGCGGCGTTGTTCACGCTGCAAAGCGGTCATGTCGATCGCCCCGATCCTGATCCCGACCGCGACAAGATCCTTCCAGGTCTCTTCTTTGCCTGATCTGACGCCATGGTGACAAAACGACCTTCAGCCCCAAGAAAACCCCGAGACGGGCACGTTATTCGCTCTGCTAGGATGCAATCACACTTTCTTGGAAAACATGTTCGCTTTTGTCCTGCGCCGCCTGATCCAGGCCGTGATCGTCATGATCTCGGTGGCCTTCATTGCGTTCTTGCTGTTCCAGTATGTGGGGGATCCCGTGGTTTTCCTGCTGGGGCAGGACGCAACGACGGAACAAATTCAGGCGCTGCGCGCTGATTTGGGTCTGAATCAACCCTTTTTTGTGCAGTTCTGGCACTTTCTTGTGAACGCTGCGCAGGGCGAGTTTGGCCTGAGTCTGCGCCAGGGAGCCAAAGTCTCACGCCTGATTGCCGAGCGTTTCCCGGCCACACTGGAGTTGGCGGGCGTTGCTGCGCTGCTTGCGCTGGCGCTGGGCATTCCCATGGGGGTGTATTCAGCGCTGCGCAGGGGCTCCTTTTTGAGCCAGACGTTCATGACGCTTTCGCTGCTGGGTGTTTCTCTGCCCACCTTCCTGATCGGTATTCTGCTGATCCTGCTGTTTTCCGTCGGGCTGGGATGGTTTCCGAGTTTCGGCCGGGGCAGTACGGTGCAGATGGGGTGGTGGAGCAGTGGGCTGCTGACAGCGGATGGTTGGCACCATGTGGTGCTGCCCGCCGTGACGCTGGCGATTTTTCAGCTCACCCTGATCATGCGGCTGGTGCGTGCCGAGATGCTGGAGGTGCTGCGCACCGATTACATCAAATTTGCGCGGGCGCGCGGCCTGTCTGACCGGGCCATCCACTTCGGGCATGCCTTGAAGAACACCCTCGTGCCTGTCATCACCGGGCTGCAACTCGGGGGCCTGATTGCCTTTGCCATCATCACCGAGACTGTGTTCCAGTGGCCCGGCATGGGGCTGCTCTTCATCCAGGCGGTGACGTTCGCCGACATTCCGGTCATGGCTGCCTACCTGTGCCTGATTGCGCTGATCTTCGTGGTGATCAACCTCGTGGTGGATTTGCTGTACTTTGTGGTGGACCCGCGTTTGCGTGTGCGTACGGCGGGAGGTCACTGATGAGTGCACCGAAATACCATGTCAATGGCCGTGCCTTTGCACGTATCGCCGAGGCACACCCTGAACTCACCGCTTTTCGTCGTGACCTGCATGCGCATCCTGAACTCGGCTTTGAAGAGGTGTACACGGCCAGGCGTGTGGCAGAAGCCCTGAAAGCCTGTGGCGTGGATGAGGTCCATACGGGCCTTGGCAAGACCGGTGTCGTTGCCGTCATTCACGGCCGGGACAATGGCGGGCAGTGGATGAAGGACGCCGCTGGGCAAGTCAAGGCGACGGGTTTGCGCGCCGACATGGATGCGTTGCCCATGACCGAGCACAACGACTTTGCCTGGAAGTCTTCCAAAGCCGGACTGATGCACGGATGCGGCCACGACGGTCACACTGCAATGCTGACGGGTGCGGCACGGTACCTGGCCGAAACCCGGAACTTTGATGGCACTGCCGTCCTGATTTTCCAGCCCGGCGAAGAAGGCTACGCCGGTGCGCGTGCCATGATCGAGGATGGACTGTTCGAGCGCTTTCCCGTGCAAGCCGTCTATGGCATGCACAACTGGCCGTCCATGCGTCCCGGGATGATCGGCGTGAACCCCGGGCCGATGATGGCTGCGGCCGACCGCATCACCATTGAAGTCACCGGGCGCGGCGGTCATGGCGCCCACGCTTACCTGGCGGTGGACCCGGTGCTGGTGGCGGCCCATATCATTACGGCGGTGCAAAGCATTGTGTCCCGCAACGTCAGGCCCGTGGACAGTGCCGTCATCAGCCTGTGTGCCATGCAGGCCGGTGACTTAGGGGCCTTCAGTGTCATTCCCGGCAAGGCCGTTCTTACGGGCACGGTGCGTACTTTCAATCCTGGTGTGCAGGACCTGATCGAGCAGCGCCTGCATGATCTTTGCAGCGCGGTGGCCCTTGGTTTTGGCGCCACTGCCGTGGTGAACTACGAGCGCATGTATCCCGCCACCATCAATTCTGAAGCCGAGGCTGGTTTTGCAGCCGCAGTGGCGCGGCGTCTGGTGGGCGACGGCAATGTCGTGCCTGACATGGAGCCGAGCATGGGGGCTGAGGATTTTTCCTTCATGCTGCAGGTCAAGCCCGGCGCGTACCTGCGCATCGGTCAGGGCGGTGAAGGCAGCTGCTTCCTGCACAACAGCCGCTACGATTTCAACGATGAGATCCTGCCGTTGGGCGCTGCATTGCATGCCAGCCTGGTGGAGCAGGCCATGCCCTTGCAGGCATTCTGATTTTTTCTGACCACACGAGGAGTAAGCCATGAAGTTCAAACGTCATCTGATGTCCGCCGCAATCGCTGGCGTATGGACCGTCACGTCGCTCGCTGCGTCGGCGGTCACGTTGCGGGTTGCGAACCAGGGGGACGCGCTGGCGATGGATCCGCACTCGCTCAACGAGTCGCTGCAACTCACGATTGTGGGCAATGTCTATGAGCCGCTGGTCACACGCGGCCGCGATTACAAGCTGACCCCTGCACTGGCGACGGACTGGAAGCAGACCGCGCCCACCGTCTGGCGCTTCAATCTGCGCAAGGGGGTCGTGTTTCATGATGGCACCCCCTTCACGGCAGACGATGTCATCTTCAGCTACGAGCGTGCCAAAGGCGACGGCTCCGACATGAAGAGCTACGTCGGCCAGATCAAGGAAATTCGCAAGATCGACGACCATGCGGTTGATTTCGTGCTGAACGCACCTTTCCCGATCCTGCCCGAGTTGTTCACCCAATGGCACATGATGAGCAAGAAGTGGTGTGAAACCAACCAGGCCCTGAAGCCGGTGGATCGCCGCAAGGGCATCGAAAACGCCGCTTCGTTCCGGGCCAACGGCACCGGGCCGTACCGTCTGCGGGAGCGCCAGCCGAATGTGCGCTCGACCTTCACACGTAACGGTAGTTACTGGGGCAAGATTGAAGGCAACGTGGATGAAGTGATCTTCACGCCCATTGGCAACGATGCAACCCGGGTTGCCGCACTGCTGTCCGGTGAAGTCGATGTGATGGAGCCGATCCCGGTTCAGGACGTCGAGCGCATCAAGGGCAACACCAAGCTGAAGGTGCTGCAAGGCCCGGAGCTGCGTGTGATCTTCCTGGGCATGGACCAGAAGCGCGACGAACTGCTGTTCTCCAGCGTCAAGGGCAAGAATCCGTTCAAGGACAAGCGCGTGCGCCAGGCTTTCTACCAGGCGATCGACATCGAGGGCATCAAGAACCGGGTGATGCGCGGCGCGGCCACGCCCATGGCGATCCTGTTTCCGTCCCAGGTCAAGGGCTTTGCGCCCGATCTGGCCAAGCGTTTGCCCTACGACGTGGATGCCGCCAAGAAGCTGATGGCCGATGCCGGCTATGGCGCCGGTTTCGAGGTCAAGATGAACTGCCCGAACGACCGGTATGTGAACGATGGCGAAATTTGCCAGGCCGTGGCGGCCAATCTGTCAAAAATTGGCGTCAAGATCAATCTGGAAGCGGAAACCAAAGGCACCTACTTCCCCAAGATCCTGAGCCGCAACACCAGCTTCTACATGTTGGGCTGGACCGCCAGCACGGTGGACGCGCACAACGTCCTCTACCCCATCATGTCCACGCCTGGTGACGGTGGCCGCGGGCAGTTCAATCTGGGTTCCTACAGCAACGCGCGGGTGGATGAGCTGACAAACAAGGTGGCGTCGGAAACCGACGACAAGAAGCGCAACGAAATGATCCACGAGGCGCTGAAGATCCACCAGGACGACGTTGGCCATCTGCCTCTCCATGCGCAAGCCTTGAACTGGGGTGCCAAAAAGAACGTGGACCTGGTGCAATGGCCGGACAACGGCATGGCCTGGAAGTTCGTCAAGGTCAACCCTTAAACGGACTGGATGCGCAGCACTTCCACACCACCGGCCACCGGGCTGGTGGCGCGTTTTCTGGACAGCGATGTCGGCCACAGCTTTCGCCACTCACCGGTGGCGATGGTGGCGGCCTTCATTGCATTTCTCTGTGTGTTCTGCTCGGTCTTTGCCGGCTGGGTGGCGCCGCACAATCCGTTCGATTTGACGACGCTGGAACTCAGCGATGCGCGCCTGCCGCCATCGTGGAGCGAAGGGGGATCTGTCAAATACCTGCTGGGCACCGACGACCAGGGGCGCGACATCCTCTCGGCCGTGATCTACGGCGCACGCATTTCGCTGATCGTCGGCGTGGCCTCGGTCATCCTGTCGGTGGCCGTGGGGGTCACACTGGGCTTGCTGGCGGGCTTTCGTGGCGGCTGGATCGATGCGGCGCTGATGCGCCTGTGCGACGTGATGCTGTCGTTCCCGGCCATCCTGGTGGCGCTGCTGATTGCCGGTGTGGGGCGCGCGCTGTTTCCCAATGCCAACGAAGGGCTGGCCTTTGGCGTGCTGATCCTCTCCATTTCGCTGACGGGCTGGGTGCAATACGCGCGCACGGTCCGGGGTTCCACACTGGTGGAGCGCCACAAGGAATACGTGCAGGCGGCGCGGGTCACCGGGGTGTCGTCCCTGCGCATCATGCGCCGCCATGTGCTGCCCAATGTGATGGGCCCGGTGCTGGTGCTGGCCACCATCCAGGTGGCCACGGCCATCATCACCGAGGCGACGCTGTCTTTTCTGGGAGTCGGTTCGCCCCCGACCGCGCCGTCGTTGGGCACCTTGATTCGGGGGGGCAACGATTATTTGTTCTCGGGCGAGTGGTGGATCACCATTTTCCCGGGCCTGATGCTGGTGCTGATTGCACTGTCGGTCAACCTGCTGGGCGACTGGCTGCGTGATGCCCTGAACCCCCGCCTTCGCTAACCACGGTCCCACGCACGATGCCCCTTTTGCAAGTCAAGAACCTGGTGGTCGAGTTCCCCGGGCGGCGCGGCACCTTGCGCGCCCTCGACGACATTTCATTCGAGATTGCGCCCGGTGAAATCCTGGGCGTGGTGGGTGAGTCCGGCGCGGGCAAGTCATTGACCGGCGCGGCCATCATCGGCCTGCTGGAGCCGCCGGGCCGTGTGGCGAGTGGGCAGATCCTGCTGGAAGGCCAGCGCATTGACCACCTGGGGCACGAGGGGATGCGCCACATTCGCGGTCGCAAGATCGGCGCCATCTTTTTTTTTAATGTGACGTCGATGAACGAGATCTACACGGTGGGCCAGCAGCTGGTGGAGACCATCCAGGCCCATTTGCCTGTGAACGGTGCCGAGGCGCGCGCGCGCGCCATCAGCCTGCTGCGCGACACCGGCATTTCGGCCCCCGAGCAGCGCATCGACCATTACCCGCACCAGTTCTCCGGCGGCATGCGCCAGCGCGTGGTGATTGCGCTGGCGTTGGCGGCCGAGCCCAAGCTGATCGTGGCCGACGAGCCCACCACGGCGCTGGACGTGTCGATCCAGGCGCAAATCATTTCGCTGCTGAAGAAGATCTGCAAAGAGCACGGCGCGGCCGTCATGCTGATCACCCACGACATGGGCGTGATCGCCGAGACCTGCGACCGTGTGGCCGTGCTGTACGCCGGCCGCGTGGCGGAAATCGGCCCGGTGCATGAAGTCATCCACCACCCCGCCCACCCCTATACCGCCGGCCTGATGGCCGCCATTCCCGACATGACGCAGGACCGCGAGCGCCTCAACCAGATTGACGGCGCCATGCCCCGGCTCAACGCCATTCCCACAGGCTGCGCGTTCAACCCGCGGTGTCCGCAGGCCTTTGACCACTGTCGCAGCGCACGGCCCGACCTGATGTCGGCCGGCAGGACCCGCGCGGCCTGCTGGCTGCACGATGCCTCCGTCTGGGGAGGCCTGGTATGAGCGCGACGCCACGCAAGGCCCCGCTGGTCCAGGCGCGTGATCTGGCCATGTCCTTTGATGTCTCCGCGCCCTGGCTGAACCGGGTCCTGGAGCGCAAGCCGCGCCAGTTTCTGGCCGCTGTCGATGGCGTGAGTTTCGAGATCGAGCGCGGCAGGACGCTGGCGCTGGTCGGCGAGTCCGGCTGCGGCAAGAGCACCGTGGCGCGCCTGCTGGTGGGCCTGTACGCCCCCACCCGGGGCGACCTGCAGTTTGATGGCCTGGACGCCCACGCCATCTTCAAGACGCCTGACGGACTCAAGCTGCGCAGCCGCATCCAGATGATCTTCCAGGACCCCTATGCCAGCCTGAACCCGCGCTGGATTGTGGAAGACATCATTGGCGAACCGCTGATCGAGCACGGCCTGATCACTGACAAGGCCGAATGCAAGGCAAAGGTGGGCGACCTGCTGAAGTCTGTGGGCCTGTCACCGCTGGACATGGTGAAGTACCCGCACCAGTTCTCGGGGGGGCAGCGCCAGCGCATCTCGATTGCGCGCGCACTGGCCACCGAGCCCGAATTTCTGGTCTGCGATGAGCCCACGTCGGCGCTGGACGTGAGTGTGCAGGCGCAGGTGCTCAACATCATGAAAGACCTGCAACGTGCGCGCGGCCTGACCTACCTGTTCATCTCGCACAACCTGGCCGTGGTCCGCCATGTGAGCGACCAGGTGGGCGTGATGTACCTGGGACGGCTGGTGGAACTGGCGGACAAGCACACCTTGTTTGACCGCCCGCGTCACCCCTACACGCGCATGCTGATCGATGCCATCCCCAAGATGCACGACACCGGCCGTGCCCGCACGCCCGTGCAGGGCGAGGTCCCCAACCCCCTGAATCCGCCGACGGGATGCACCTTTCATCCGCGCTGCCCGCATGCCAACGACCGGTGCCGGGCCGACCGTCCCCAGTTGCTCGACCTTGGCGGCATCAAGATCGCTTGCCACGCCGTGGAAGAAGGCCGGATCTGACGCGACTGCCGGCAGGGGGTGGGCCGGCTGGCGCTTTTAAGTCCTGATTTGATAGCTAACAATGACCAATCCATGATGGGTTGGTGCCATTTTTTCTCTGAAGTTGTTCATGTATAACGCTTGGTGCGCAAATTGTTCTTCATTTCCCGCAGCAGCGGCTGCAGCCGGCCACCACCGATGCGCAATGCGACACAGGTGGCCAGGATGTCGATGATCATCAGGTGCAGCAGGCGCGACACCATCGGGCTGTAGCGGTCGTAGCCTTCAGGATGGTCGGCGGCCAGGTGGATGTCGCCGGCCGAGGCCAACGGTGAGCCGCTGGCGGTGATGACGATGACGGTGGCGCCGTTCTTGCGCGCGATGTCAGTTGAATCCATCAGGTCGCGCGTGCGGCCCGAGTTGGAGATCACCAGCACGCAGTCGCCTCGGGTGAGCAGCGAGGCGCTCATGACCTGCATGTGGCCGTCGCTGTAAGCCATGGTGTTCACGCCCAGGCGGAAGAACTTGTGCTGCGCGTCCTGTGCCACGATGCCGGAATTGCCGACGCCGATGAATTCGATCCGCTTGCCATGCCTGCAACTCGCCTCCAGCGCCTCGGCGGCCTTCTCGATGGCGGCGGTGCTCGCGTCGTTGCGGTACTTCAGGAAGGCGGCCACCGTGTTGTCGATCACCTTGACCATCACGTCGCTGGTCTTGTCGTCCACGTCCACGCTGCGGTGGATGAAAGGCACGCCCTCGCTCACGCTGCCGGCCAGTTTCAGCTTGAAGTCGCTCAGGCCGTCATAGCCCATGCTGCGGCAAAAGCGCACCACGGTGGGCTTGCTCACATGGGCGCGCTCTGACAGCACGCTCACGGGCTGGGACGCAAAGGCCCGCGGGTCTTCCAGCACCAGCTTGCCCACACGTTGTTCGGCCGGAGCGAGGGAGGACAAGGAGGCCTTGATACGTTCGAGCATGGGGTTGTGGCTGCGTTGAAAAGAACGGAAAAAGAACGGAAGTCGCCGGGTAAATGTTCTTTGAATGTAACTTTGTTTCATTGATAATTCAATCCATGAACCAACTTGATACGCTCAAACAATTCACCACCGTGGTCGCTGACACGGGGGATTTCAAGCAGATTGCCGCCTTTGCGCCGCAAGATGCCACCACCAACCCCTCCCTGATCCTCAAGGCGGTGCAGAAGCCGGAGTACGCGCCGCTGCTTGCGCAGACCGTGGCCGCGCATCCCGGCCTGCCGCTGGACGAGGTGGTGGACCGCCTGCTGGTGCGCTTTGGCTGCGAGATCCTGTCGCTGATTCCCGGCCGGGTTTCCACCGAGGTCGATGCCCGTCTGAGCTTCGACACCGCGGCGACCGTGGCGCGTGCCCTGCGCCTCATCGACCTGTACCGTGCCGAAGGCATTGACGCCAGCCGCGTGCTGATCAAGATTGCCGCCACCTGGGAAGGCATCCAGGCCGCCGCCGCGCTGGAGCAGCGCGGCATCCACACCAACCTGACGCTGCTGTTCTCGTTCTGCCAGGCCGTGGCCTGCGGCCAGGCCAAGGTGCAGCTGATCTCGCCGTTCGTTGGCCGCATCTACGACTGGTACAAGAAATCCGCCGGTGCCGCCTGGGATGAGGCAGCAATGGCGGGGGCGAACGACCCCGGCGTGAAATCGGTGACGCAGATCTACAACCACTACAAGAAATTCGGCATTGCCACCGAGGTCATGGGCGCCAGCTTCCGCAACGTGGGCCAGATCACCGGGCTGGCCGGCTGCGACCTGCTGACCATTGCCCCCGAGTTGCTGGCCCAACTGGCCGCCAGCGACGCGCCTTTGACGCGCGCGCTGGACGCGCAGGCCGCCCAGGCGATGGACCTGCCGGCCGTGGCCTACGACGAAGCCGGCTTCCGCTTTGCCCTCAACGACGACGCGATGGCCACCGAGAAACTGGCCGAAGGCATCCGCGCGTTCTGCGTCGATGCCGTCAAGCTCGAAAAGCTGATGCAGGCGGCCTGACATGGCCTCACGCCCTCTTGCGCTTGTGCACCGGCCGCGCTGCGACCAGACGAACGCCTGGGGGCTGCTGGCGCAGCATTACCGGCATGCCGGTGCGGCCTTCGACGTGCGGCAGGCTTTTGCCAGCGATGCCGGCCGCTTTGAGCATTTCAGCCAGAGTGCGCCCTGCGTCTTTGCCGACCTGTCGAAGAACCGGATTGACGTGCAGGCCGAACAAGGCCTGCTGCAACTCGCACGCGAATGCCGTGTTGAGGCGCACCGCGACGCGATGTTTGCCGGCGAACCCATCAACACGACCGAAGACCGCGCGGTACTGCATACACTGCTGCGCGCGCCGCGCGCGATCCCCGGCGACGCCCATGATCCATTGGCGCAGGAGCGGGCCGACGTCCATGCGACGCTGGATGCGATGCTGGCCTTTGCGGAAACACTGCGGGCAGACGCCACGATCACCGATGTGGTGAACATCGGCATTGGCGGCTCGGACCTGGGGCCGCAGATGGCAGTGCTGGCGCTGGACGCCTTTGTCACCCCGGGCAAGCGTTTTCACTTTGTCAGCAACGTGGACGGGCACGAACTGGCGGCGAAACTCAAGCATCTGAACCCCCGAAATACGGTGTTCCTGATCGCCTCCAAGACCTTCACCACCACCGAGACCATGACCAATGCGCTGTCGGCAAAGCGCTGGTTCGAGGCCGGGGTTGCGGCCACACCCGGAGCGGCTGCAGATACCGCACGGCATTTCATTGGTCTTACAACCAACGTGGCGGCGGCCAAGGCCTTTGGCATCACCACCGCCTTCGGCTTCTGGGACTGGGTGGGCGGACGTTACTCGCTGTGGTCGGCCATCGGCCTGCCGCTGGCGATCGCCATCGGGGCGCAGGGCTTCCGTGATTTCCTGGCCGGTGGGCATGCCATGGACGGCCATTTCCGCACCGCGCCGCTTGAATCCAATCTGCCGGTCCGTCTGGGCCTGCTGGACGTCTGGTACCGCAACTTCCACGGCTTCACCAGCCGCAGTATTGCCCCGTACCACAGCGCCCTGCGCCGGTTTCCGGCTTACCTGCAGCAGCTGGAGATGGAAAGCAACGGCAAGCGTGTGGACTTGGCGGGCCAGGCTCTGCCGTACGGCACGGCGCCTGTGCTGTGGGGCGAGCCGGGCACCAACGGCCAGCATGCCTACTTTCAGATGCTGCACCAGGGCACCGACGTGGTGCCCGTGGAGTTTGTGGCGGTGAAGCAGGCGCGCCACGATTTGCCGGGCCACCAGCCGATGTTGCTGGCCAATGTGCTTGCGCAGGCCCAGGCGCTGATGTTGGGGCAGACTGATCAGGGCGGCCACAAGCATTTTCCGGGCAACCGCCCCAGCACCTTCCTGCTGCTGGACGACCTGACACCCGCCAGCCTGGGCGCGCTGATTGCCCTGCAGGAGCACCGGGTGTTTGTCAGCGGCTCGCTCTGGGGCATCAACAGCTTTGACCAGTGGGGGGTGGAGCTGGGCAAGGTGCTGGCCAAAGACATCGCGCC
>ERZ1034365.1173-NODE-1173-length-13710-cov-2.391623_pt1 | contig 13710 bp, 16 predicted proteins | sample MGYA00520615_ERZ1034365 | MGnify/ENA primary metagenome ERZ1034365 (study PRJEB33736, sample SAMEA104284505) | Azolla filiculoides | biome: Urban; feature: Water surface; material: Ditch water | place: Netherlands | collected 2015-10-28 | depth 0-0.1 m ... | reverse complement strand
AACCACTTTTTGCACTTGAAGATTTTGCATTTGAAATGTATGCTCCTGATAATTGTCCTATGTGTAAAGAAGGAAGTATTGCTTATAAACCTGGTAGTAGAGGAAATTAATGACTAAATGGAGAGATGTTAAACAAAATAGAATTCAGAAGAAAACTATTGAATCTATTAAAAATTTATCTAAAGATGATTTAGCATCTATTCCATCAAGACTAAAAGCCTTTCTTACAGATACTTTTTTAATCACTACTCCTATAATATATATTGTAATATATATAATTTTAGGAGGAAGAGAAGACTTTGCTAACAATATGATTTTAGGATGGACTCTTATCTTTGGACCTATTGCTTTCATAATTACATTTCTTTGGTATGTTAAATTCCAAACACCTGGTATGAAAGCTTATTCTATAAAAATAGTAAATAGAAGTCACAAACGAATCTCTTTTTTACAAGCAGTTATTAGATTTGGTGCTACATTATTTGCTATTGCTTCACTATTTCTATTATTTATTCCTTTCTTTAATAAAGATAAAAAAACATTTCAGGATATTCTTTCAAACACTATTATTATCAACGATAAATAATGTTATTTTTTAACTTATCTGCATTTTATTTTTTTTATTTTGCAGCTGTTGGGGTTTATGTAATATTTTTACCAAAAGTGTTACATGATATTGGATACACAACTTTTGATATTGGTATTATTTTAGCAATTCCATTATTGATGAAATTTATCACACCTTTTATGTTTTTAAAATATATAAAACTAAATCAAAAAATGTTTAAAACTGCCCTTGCTATATTGATTATTTTATCTGCAATGTTTTATCTAACACTTGAAAACTTTTATCTTTTTATGATTAATAATGCTCTTTTAGGAGTTTGTTTATCTTTGATATTGCCTTATCTTGAAGTAACCGCTGTTTCAAATTTAGGAAAAGAAAAATATGGGAAATCAAGACTTTTTGGCTCAATTGGATTTATGATAATATCTTTAGTTTTAGCAAAATTTCTGACAGAACCTTATATTGCAGTTCACTACTATTTAGTTTTAAATGTTTTAACTGTTATATTTGCACTTTTACTTTTACGATTTGATGTAGAACAAAAAGAAGAAGAGAAGAATATACCTTTTTCATTTATAAAATATCTACCTTTTTGGGCTAGTCTATTTTTTATGCAAATAAGTTTTGGAGCATTTTATAACTTCTTTACTATTTACGAAACACAACATGGAATAAGTCTTGAAATGACCTCTTATCTCTGGTCTTTTGGAGTTATTTGTGAGATATTAATGTTATATTTTCAAGCGCCACTTTTGAAAAATAATCTACTTAATATTATAAAATTTTGTGTAGCAGTTACAACATTTAGATGGCTATTATTGTATTTATATCCTGATTCTCTGAGCCTTACATTTTTTACCCAATCAATCCACGCTTTTTCTTTTGGGCTTTATCATAGTGCTGTGATTATTTATTTATATACATTATATGAAAATAAGAAATTAGCTCAACAATTTATGTATGGTGTTACTTATGGACTTGGTGGATTTATTGGTGCTTTAGTTGCAGGTACTGTTTATGGAGAGTTTTTATTTATCTTTAGTGCTTTATTTTCACTATTATCTTTAATTGCACTCTATTTTATAAAAGTAAAAATTTAATTTAATAAAAAGAGAGAACATGAGAGTTATATTCTTATTTATATTTTTAATATCTACATCATTTGCATTAAGCATTGATAAAAGTTGGTACGATAGTACAAAAGAAGGTTTAGAAAAGGTTTATTCAGATCAAACAAAAAAAATCACTTCTATTAAAAATTCTTTATCTCCTGAAGATAAAGAACAAGTTGAATATCAACTTTTATTACTAAAAAAACTTCAATCAATAATAAAAGAAGAAAATACTTTTGTTTTTCAAAATATTGAAGAAATAAGTTCAGTTGAAACATATATTCAACAAGTAAAAGAGTACATAAAAAGTGTTGATAGCTATAATTCAATCAAAAATGAATTTAATGATAACAATAATAAAATAAATCTTTTAGAAGAACAAATAGATAAACTGACTGTAAAAGAAGAAATAATTGCTATTAATTCGCAATTATTATACGCTTATTATAAACTAAAAAATATCCAAAATAAATCTACTGTTGATGAATATACAAAATATCTTACAAATTTTAAAAAGATATTACTAGATAGTTTAGAAAATGTTGAGTTTAATATTAACGCAAATCTAAAAAGTAGAATTGATAAATCTTTTGAAAGTTTTAATGACCTAACAAAAGATGAGAAAAAATTATCACTTTCTTATGATAAAGCAAAAATAACAGAAAATGATGGAAAAATTAAAGCACTTGATTTACAAATTGAACAATTAAAAATTGATAAATCAAAGTTAATAAATCAAATTATTTACTTAAAAATTGAAGAGTTATTACCATTATTAAAAGAGAAAAAATCTACTTATTTTAACTTGTATAATGAATTACAAATATTTATAGCAGATAATCAAGCCAATTATGAATCATTAACTGAACTTTTTAAATATTTATCAAGAGAGAGATTAGGTGTTACAAAAACTACTTTTGCAGATACAAAACAAAGTTTTATTGATATTATAAAATTTGGCTGGACTGAAATAAATAATCCTATTATTCCAATTGGAGAGGGAATATCTATTTTGGCTATTGCAAAATTCTTTTTAATCTTTATTTTTGGTTTTTCAATTGCGACTTTTTATAAAAAAAGAATCACTAATGCTAAAACACATTATCTAAGAAGTACTTCTATTGCAACAAGAACAATGTTGGCAAACCTTGGATATTACTTTTTAGTTGCTATGACTTTTGTATTTGGTCTGAAATCCGTAGGTATTGACTTATCTTCTCTTACAATTTTAGTTGGAGCTTTATCAGTTGGTATCGGATTTGGTTTACAAAATATTGTATCAAATTTCATTTCAGGGATAATTCTAATTTTTGAAAAATCAATTCAGGTTGGAAATATAATAGAAATCGGAACAGGATTAAGAGGAAAAGTAAATCAAATAAATATGAGAAGTAGTGTTATTACAACTTTTGATAATATTGATATTATAATCCCAAATGCAACTTTAATTCAAGGAAATGTAATAAATCTTACATTTTCAGATGATGTAAGAAGACTTCATGTTCCTTTTGGTATTGCTTATGGTTCTAATATTGAAAATGTAATTAAAATAATTTTAGATACATTAGAAAAAAGTAACTTAATTTATATAAAAACAAATTTAGAAAAATCACCAAAAGTGAGAATGACTTTAATGGGTGCTAGTTCAATAGATTTTGAATTACTTGTTTGGATAAGTGAGAATCCAAATGAAGATGGAATTGGTTCTTCAACAATGTCTGATTTTTTAATATTTATTTATAACACTTTACAAGAAAATAGTATTGAAATGCCTTTTCCTCAAATGGATGTACATTTTAAAAGAAAAATTTAAAATACTTTAGCAGAAAATTCCAGACTTCTGAAGTTTTAACAGGACTAATTGGAATTTCTTTTATTTTATTATATTTATACTCGTTAGTAAAATATAATAAAAATCACTAAAGCCATTTTTTCTTTTTGAAAATATAAAATTGTACACTCGTTACCATAACTAAAATTATTGAAAAGATATAAAAAGCATTATCATTTTGAGCGCCAGGAATTCCACCTATATTTATTCCAAGAAGTCCGGTCAAAAATGTAAGAGGTAAAAATATTGCTGAAATAATAGATAAAATATACATCTTTTTATTTACTTGATCACTTAATGAATTCGCTAATTCTTCTTGAATTAACGAAACTTTATCTCTTATTGTATCAAGCTCTTCAATATGCCTCATAAGTTGGTCATTTGTCTCCCTTATTTCTATTCTTTCATATTCATTTATCCAAGTAATTTTGTCATTATATAGCTTATTTAATGCCTCTTTTTGAGGAAATAAATATCTTCTTAATATAATAATTTCTCTTCTAACTGATAATATCTCATTTCTAAATTTTAAATCCGTTGAATCAATCAAATTTTCTTCTAAAGCATTTGTTCTATCTTCTATTTGATTTATAACATCTTCCATTCTATCTGTTACTCTATAAATCAATTCCGTTAAAAACTCTGAAGAACTTTTTGGTCCAATACCTTTTTTTAGAATATCAATTATTTCTGCAACAGATAAAATATCTCTTTTCCTTGTACTAATTATTAAATGAGTAGAAATATATAGTCTAATAGAAACCATATCTTCAGGCTTTGAATTAGGATTTAAATTTACACCTCTTAGGGCAATTAGTATTGAATCATTTAGAAGTGTAGTTCTAGGTCTTGTTTCTTCTGTTAAAAGTGCATCAATTGCGATAGAATCAATTTCACTTTTATTCGTAATCCAATCAACTGCTTCAGGGCTTGAATAATCAAAATGAACCCATAATATTTTTCCATTTTTATCTACATTATTTAATTCTTCATAACTTAACTCAATAGCTCCACCTTTTTTATCAAGTAAAAAAGCTATTACTGGTCTTTTTATCATTTTTAACCTTTAAATAATTGAATATACAATTTCTGTTTTAATTTTTTGTTTTTTTATCTCTTCTATTCTTAAATTTTCTACTTCTATATTCATCAATTCATCTATTGTTTTAACACTATTTTGAGCCAAAAGTTTTAAAATGATTCCTCTATAAGCTTTTGCCCAATGACTCACAACTTTTCCATCTTTTATGAATTTCATAGTTGTATATGGTTTTCCTATTTTGTAAAATTTTTCATAAAATCCAGCTCTTAAATCAATAATATCTTCATCTTTTAAATATTCATCTAAAACTTTTGAGAAATTATCATTATAAAATTTTTCAATCTTTAAATCAAAAAAAGTTTCACCTTGTTTTAGTTTATAATCAGGAAGCCCTAAATCCCCTGCTTTTAAAACTCCAAAAAGGTTTGAAAAAATCAAAACATTTTCATCAATATAAGCTTTTTCATTTGATTTTAATTTTGAATACTCTAAATAATTAAAAGCAACTCCATCATATCTTTGAATTACTTTTGTTGTAGGAGTTTTAAATAAATCTTTTGAATATTGTTCTATTACATCTTCTTTTTTTGTTCCAAAAAGTTTTATTAACTCTTCTTTTGAAGCATTTAAAATAAAGTCATTATATTGTTTTACAATTTCCATTCTTTTTTCAAAAAGTTCTGGAAAAATAAAACTATTTTTATCAAAAGGAATCTCTTTTCCACCTGCTATTTTTGTTTCACTTGGAGAAAATAGTATTTTCATTTTTTTCCTTCATCTATAAATTGTCCATCAACATATAACCATTTTTCTTCTACTTTTAAGAACCTACTTTTTTCAATAAATGAAATATCAGTATTATCTTGAAACAAAGTAGCTTTAAATGTCACAAAACTTTCAACTTCCCCTTCAATAAAATCTAAAATTTCTAATCTTTCAAATCTTGTATTTTTAGAAAAGTTCATAATATCTTGATTCCATGATTTCAAATCACTTATATAATCAGAATTATTCTCATGAGTTGTAAAAATTATATAATCCGCAATTAAAACAGCAAAAGCTGAAAATCTTGATTTCATCAGTTCAAGTGCAGTTTTTGGGAAAGTAATTTTATCGTGAAAAGGTTTACAACACTTTTTATATTTTTTTAAAGAGCCACAGGGACAAATATCATTTGGTGAGAATTTCAAAGAGAACCTTATTTAATTTTTAAGGATTCTAGCATAAATGAAGTAAAAATCTAAAATGAGGAAATTCCCCATTTTAGACTAAAATTTTGGTACTAAACTTGTAGCTTTTTCTACTTTTTTATCAACTGCTTCGTTTAACTGTTTTTTCTTCTCTTCTTTTTTTTCTTCAACTTTTTTATTTACATTTTCTTTTGAAACTGGATTTGCATCTTTTACATTTCCAACAATACTATCTCCAAAACCTTTGATATTTTTTAAATCATCAGCTTTTGTGATTGTGTTTGTTTTTCGGTATTCGATAATTTGTTCAGCTTTTTTTTCACCAATACCTTTAACACTCATTAATTCTTCTTTTGATGCTGTTTGTAAATTAATTTCTGCAAACAAAAAAGAACAACTCAACATCAATAATGCAACTAATCTTTTCATTTTTTCTCCTTTTAAAATTGTTTGGATAATTATAACTAAATAATTTAAAAAGATATTAACTTCTTCTTAATTATTTATATAAAGTTTTAATTTTGGATAATCTAGTATTTTTATATATCCATTTTCATTTTGTATAACTTTTTCTTTTTTTAATTTTGCCAGTTTTCTTGAAAAAGTTTCTGGAGTAATATTTAATATTTGAGCAATTTTTACTTGCTTTAAATTTATTAATATTGATTCATTATCAACTAAAAATTTAGCAATTTTTTCTATACTATTTGAACTTATATTATAGTTTATAAAACTTTCTAATGCTTTTATTTTTTTTGTTAATGATTTTATAAAAAATATTGAAATTTCAGGTTTTAATAAAAACTCTTTTTTAAACTTTTCATAATCTATTAATAATACTTCAGCTTTAGTTTCAAATGAACAATTTGCAGGAAATCTCATCTCTTCATAGTTTACAATCTCTGCAATTAAAGATGGTGCCATTAAATTATGAATTATTACTTCATTGTCTTTATGGTCGTATGTATAAAGTTTTGCTATACCTTTTATTAATAAATGTAAATATTTAGCCTCATCGCCTTTATAAAAAAGAATTTCATCTTTATTGAAATATTTTTTTACACTTATCTCTTTTAATCTAATAAGGTCTTCTTCTTTTAGGAAACTAAAAAAATAAAAATCTTCTAATCCTGTTTTTTCCACAATTTGCCTTTTTATTGATTGTTGTCAAGGTCTATTTCCGTGTTTTATGTAAAAATATTAAAAATTAAGTTAAATAGGATAACTACTATCATGACTAATGAAAAATTTGAAATAGAAATAAATACTTTAAAAAACTTTTTTGAAACTTATTGTCACAATAAACATGAAAACCAAGAAACAAAGAATGTTACTCTTGAGTACAAATCAAATTCTTTTACTATTGAATTAACTTTATGTAAAGAGTGTACAGAATCTATAAACTACTCATTTTCAAGACTTCAGCAATGTCCACATGAAATAAAACCTAGATGTAGAAAATGTCCAAATCCATGTTATGAAAAACCTCAGTGGAAAAATATGGCTAAAATGATGATTTATTCAGCAATGAAATTATCTCTTTCTAAAATGAAAACTAGGCTTTCAAATATTTTTTCATAATATTTCACCAATTTATCTCTTTTTTTCGTAAACTTTTTAATATCTCATTTGTTTTTGAAAAATGCTTACAACCAAAAAAACCACGATAAGATGAAAGTGGACTTGGATGTGGTGCAGTTAAAATATGATGTTTTCTTTTATCAATCAATTGTGATTTAGAAATAGCTGGACTTCCCCAAAGTAAAAATACCACTCCCTCACAATTACCACTTATATATTTAATTATATTATCAGTAAAAATTTCCCAACCAAGATTATGGTGAGATTTAGGGAGTGACTCTTCAACGGTTAAAATAGTATTCAAAAGTAATACTCCATCTTTTGCCCAAGGAGTTAAATCACCATCAATACAAACAGAATCTTTTTGTAAATCATCTTTTATCTCTTTTAAAATATTCATCATTGAAGGTGGATTTTTTATCTCTTTTGGAGTTGAAAATGACAAACCTTGAGCTTGACCAAATCCATGATATGGGTCTTGTCCTAAAATTACAACTTTTAAATCTTCTATTTTAGACAAAGAAAAAGCTCTAAAAATATTTTTCTTTTCAGGGAAAACCCTACTATTTTCATATCTTTTATCAATCTCTTCTTTCAATTTTTTATAATAAGGTTTTTCTTTTTCATTATCAATAATATCTTGCCAAGTCATATTTATCCTATTTTTTGAAATAAAAAAAGCTAAGGGTTAAAACCTTAGCTTTTGAAAAATTATCTATTTTTACTTATAAAACAGAAGATTTAATTACCATCATTTTTTCATTTGACATCTCTTCCATAGAATGAGGAATTCCGCCCATTCCAAGACCTGAAACTCTAGCTCCACCAAATGGCATCCAGTCAACTCTGAATGCTGTGTGGTCATTTACCATTACTGCTGTTGCATTTAATCTTTTTACTACTTTTAAAGCTGTGTCAATATTTTTTGTAAATACTGCTGCTTGGAAAGATACATCTAAAGAGTTTGCTCTTTTGATTGCTTCGTCTAAAGTTTTGTAAGAATATACACAAACAACTGGTCCAAAAATCTCTTTTTGAGAGATAATTGCATCATCACTTGGATTTACAATTACAGTTGGTTCAAAACAAGAATCACCTATTCTTTTTCCACCAACTAAAATTTTTCCACCCTTAGCAACTGCATCATTTACCCACTCTTCAACTCTGTTTACTTCGTTGTGGTTAATTAATGGACCAACTTCAGTTTTTGGATCTAATTGGTCACCAACAACTAATTTTGATGCTTTTTCAGCTATTTTTGAAGCTACTGTATCTGCAATTGATTCATGTACAAAAATTCTTTGAACAGAAACACAAACTTGACCTGCATGGTAGAATCCACCTTTTACAAGATCTGGAATCATGCTTTCAATATCTGCATCTGGCTCAACAATAACAGGTGCAACTCCACCATGTTCTAATGCACTTCTTGTACCTGCACTAGCTTTTGAGTTTAAGTACCAACCAACAGGTCCAGAACCAATAAATGTAAAGAATGCAGTTTTTGGACTTGTAACTAAAAGCTCTCCACCATTTCTATCACACACAACTGCTTGCGCCCAACCTTCAGGAAGTCCCGCTTCTTTTAATAACTCTACAAGTTTTAATGCACTCATTGGAGTTTGAGTTGCTGGTCTAATAATAACTGGACATCCAACAGCAATTGCAGGAATTACTTGGTGAACTGCTAAGTTAAATGGGTGATTAAATGCAGAAATTGCAGCAACCACACCAATTGGTTCTTTCATAGTATATGCCATTCTATTTGCAGAACTTAAAGTATGACCCATAGCAATTTCATGACCTTCTTGTAATCCAATTTGCTCAATAGCTATTTTTATACCATTGATTGCTCTTTGAATTTCAACTTTAGAATCAATATATGGTTTTCCACCTTCACTTGCGCAAAGGATAGTTAATTCTTCAACTTGAGAAGACATAATCTTCATCAAGTTTTCTAAAATTTCTACTCTTTTATATTTTGGAATCCAATTATCAACATCTAAAAATCTTTCATATGCAGTGTCGATAGCTTGTTGAACTCCTTCAACTGTTGTAAATGGAACAGATCCTACAACTCTTCCATCAAATGGTGATGTTACTTCTATTGTACTCATATTTTTCCTTCTAGCTAATTATAAAATACATTGTTTATTTGCTAATAAATCATTTAAAATTGAATGATTTAAAGAGTAATCAACTGCTAAGTCAATTAAATGAACACCTTTACCATTTACACAAGCATCTAAAGTTTTTTCAAACTCTTCAACAGAAGTTGGTCTATGTCCAGTTGCTCCATAAGATTCTGCATATTTAACAAAATCAGGGTTTCCTAAATCTAAACCAAATGTTTCAAATCCCATTCCTGTTTGTTTCCATTTAATCATTCCGTATGCATTGTCATTTAAGATAATTACAGTTAAATCTAAACCTAATCTAACAGCTGTTTCTAACTCTTGAGAGTTCATCATAAATCCACCATCACCACAAACAGCAACAACTTTTTTATCAGGATTAATCATTTTTGCAGCCATACCAGATGGAAGTCCAGCACCCATAGTTGCAAGTGCATTATCAAGTAATAATGTATTTGGTTTTGCACATCTATAGTTTCTTGCAAACCAGATTTTATAAACACCATTATCAAGTGTTACAATATCTTCAGCAGCTAATGTTTGTCTAATAGATCTAACAGCTCTTTGAGGTAAAATTGGGAATCTATTATCACCAAAATATTTTGATAATCTTGTTCTAATTTCATCAGCAACTCTTGCATAATATTCAAAATCCCAATGCTCTTGTGGAGTAATTGCATCTGTAATTTCTCTAATACTTCCAGCAATATCACCAACAACGTCTAATTGTGGGAAATATGTATCATCAACTTCTGATGGGAAGAAGTTTACGTGAATAACTTTTGTTGCATCTGGTGTATTTTCCATAAAAAATGGTGGTTTTTCAATAACATCATGTCCAACATTGATAATTAAATCTGCTCTTTCAATTGCGCAGTGAATAAAGTCATCTTTAGATAATGCAGCAGTTGATAAACATAATGGATGATTTTCATCAATAACACCTTTACCCATTTGAGTAGAGAAAAATGGCATTCCAGTTTTGTTTACAAAATCACTTAAAGCTGTTCCAATTCTTGTTCTGTTTGCTCCAGCTCCAACTAATAATAGTGGTCTTTTTGCTTCTTGAATCATTTTGATAGCATCAGCAACTGCACCTTTACAAGCTGTTGGGTATCTAAATGGTTTTACTGGGTAGATATTGTATTCAACTTCTTCAGCTGCAATATCTTCAGGTAATTCAATATGAACAGCACCTGGTCTTTCAGTAGTTGCAATTTTAAATGATTCTCTAACCATTGATGGAATATTATTTCCATTTACAACTTGTTTTGCATATTTAGTCATTGGTTTCATCATACCAACGATGTCAATAATTTGGAATCTTCCTTGTTTAGATTTTTTAATTGGTTTTTGACCAGTAATCATCATCATTGGCATTCCACCAAGTTGTGCATAAGCAGCACACGTTGCAAAGTTTGTTGCACCTGGGCCAAGAGTTGATAAACAAACTCCAACTTTTCCTGTTAATCTTCCATAAGTAGCTGCCATAAATCCAGCACCTTGCTCATGTCTTGTTAAAATTAGTTTAATATGTGAAGTTCTTAGGGCATCAAGAAAATCAAGATTTTCTTCACCTGGAATTCCAAAAATATATTCAACACCTTCGTTTTCTAACGCTTTTATAAATAATTCTGATGCATTCATCTACTTGCTCCGTTTAATTTTGTTTTGTTAATTATTGATAATAATATTCAACATCCATTAAAAAATTGTTTATATACTATTGATTATCAAAGAAATAAATATTTATGTATGTTTTTACACATAAATATTATAGTTTATTACTCCTTAATATAATAACCACATTTTATTGCTTCTTTATATCAAATTAATGATATTTTTTATACTATGGGCAAATTTAAAAAGATAAATTATGAAAAAAAAGATATTTACAAATGATTTTAAATAATGAAGAAAAAATTCTAATTTCCAAAAAACTAGAAAATCTCCAAGCACTAAGTAGTGCAAAAATTTTCCTAAGCACAACCAAAAGAAGTTCCCAATACAAATTAGCATCAGCTATGATTGCAGTTTTTACTCTGTTTTTTATTTCATTTTTACTTCTATTCAAATTCCATTTAGACTCATTTGAACTTTTACAAATAGAGTTATTAATATTTATTGGTTCTTATACTCTTTTTGAAAGATATAAAAATCTTTTTATAGAATTTCTTCCTAAATCGTATAAATACCAAGTTGCTTCACTAAATGCAAACAATCAATTTAGTAACATAAAAGTTTCTTCATCTAAACAAAAAATAATGTTTTTTATAAGTTTGGATGAGAAATATGTTGAAATTTTAGTGGATGAAGAGATTGCTAAAATTATTCCAAATAGTCATTGGCAAGGTATTGTAAATGAATTTACTCAAGATATAAAAGAGAATCAATTTTTTATAGCTTATGAAAAAGCAATTACTGCATGTGGCTCAATTTTAATTGAAAAATTTCCTCTAAAAGAGTCAAAATGAAAAAGATAATATTTCTAATAGCTCTTATATTCTCATTTTTAAATGCAAATATTACTGAGCAATTTCCAAAATTAGATGGAAAAATTGTCGATCAAACAAATATATTATCTCAAAAAGTAAAAGAAGATATAAACTCTATTTTAAGTGATCATGAAAATAGAAGAAAAAATGAGATTGAAGTGGTAATTCTAAAATCACTCAATGGTTATGAAATAGAAAATTTTTCAACACTTTTAATGAAACATTGGAATATTGGCAAAGAGGATAAAAAAGGTGTTTTAGTTGTAATTTCAATAGCAGAAGAAAAAATCCATATGGAAGTTGGAACAACTGTAAAAAATGCTTTGAGTGAAAAAATCTGCAATGAAATTATAGAATATACTCTAAAGCCAAATTTAAAAGCAAAACAGTATGAGTTAGCAATTTTAAAAAGTACAAATGAAATTATCCTTGCTCTTCAAGGGGAATATACATCAAAAACTAACACAAATTTTACAAATGATAATAAATCAAATTTTACGGTTACAGTTAGTTTTTTTGCACTGATATTTTTTGCAATGTATATTAATTTTATTTCTAAAAATAGTAAAAATCTATTTTTTAATGTTTCAATAGCTTTGATGAACGCATCTTATTTTGGATTTCTAACTTTTGTAATATCAAAAGAGTTTACAGAGTATTATTCAATACTTTCAGCTACTATCTTCTTTCTTATTTTTATTATTAGTTATGTAGTTAAAAGAAATTTTAGACAAAAAGGAGCCAATGGTGGCTGGTAAAAAAACAATTATATTTGATTTAGATGGAACTCTAATAGATTCACTTGAAGATATTGCAGTTTGTATGAATCAAGTTTTAAAAGAATTAAATCTTCCAATACATGAAATAAATGATTACAAATATTTTGTTGGTGGTGGAATTAGTATTTTAGTAGAAAATTCACTAAATGCTTTAAATCAAGAAATAAGCGAAGAGCTTAAAGAAAATGTAACAAAAAGATTTAAAGAAATTTATGATCAAAAATTACACTTAAAAACAAAGCCTTATGAGGGTATTTATGAATTACTTGATGAACTTGTAAAACTTGATTGTAATATAGGAATTTTGTAAAATAAACCCCATGAGTTTACTATTGCTTATGCAAATTCACTATTTGCAAAATACAATATCAAAGAGGTTCATGGACAAAAAGTAGATATTCCAAAAAAACCAGATCCAATTGCTGCAATTAATATTGCAAATAGTTTTAATACCCCTTGTGAAGATATATACTTTGTGGGTGACACAATGGTTGATATGCAAACAGCAGTTAATGCAAAAATGATTGGAATTGGAGTTTTGTGGGGATTTAGAGATGAAGAAGAACTAATGGGAAATGGTGCTACATTTATTGTAAAACACCCTTTAGATATTTTAGAAATTATAAATCATAACTAATATGCAAAAACCTATAAATCATATTTATTTAATTGTTTTATTATCTATTTTATCTTCAGTTGCGCCAATTGGTGTTGATACATATTTGCCATCAATTCCAGATATTGCAAAAGCATTTGATGTAAGTATTGAAAAGATTGAATTATCTTTATCCATATTTTTAATTGGATTTTCAGTAGGTCAAGTTTTTGGAGGACCTATTTCTGATAAGTATGGAAGAAAAATGAGTTCAGTTTTTGGACTTTTAGGATTTGGATTTTTTAGTTTCCTTATCATTTTTAGTACAACTATTTATCAATTATGGATTTTTAGATTCTTTGAAGCCTTTAGTGGTGGAATC
>ERZ1034365.1172-NODE-1172-length-13713-cov-2.222499_pt1 | contig 13713 bp, 8 predicted proteins | sample MGYA00520615_ERZ1034365 | MGnify/ENA primary metagenome ERZ1034365 (study PRJEB33736, sample SAMEA104284505) | Azolla filiculoides | biome: Urban; feature: Water surface; material: Ditch water | place: Netherlands | collected 2015-10-28 | depth 0-0.1 m ... | reverse complement strand
CCTGTCTATGCCGATGCATTCTTGTCTCCCGAAAAATCTGGATTCAAATCTTGTTGAATTGCAGCGTTTGACGAATCGGATCTTTCCCGATGAACAAAAGCACAGACATCCTTCGCTGGAATTGGCTTGCTGAAATAAAAACCCTGTATGGTTGGTACGCCCTCTTGTTGCAAGAATGTAAGTTGTTCGAGGGTTTCAACGCCTTCGGCAACGGTACTGATACCGAGGCTGTTGCCAAGCGCGACGATGGTACGCACGATGGCGACATCCTTTTTGTCACCAGGAACGCCATCAACAAAACTTTTGTCGATTTTGAAACAACTGACCGGCAAATCGCGCAGGTGTGAGAGTGATGAATAACCCGTACCGAAATCATCTACCGTCAGGCTAATCCCGGCGTTGACCAGGCAATGCAGCATTTCAACAATATCGCTTCGCCGCTCAAGTGCCCCCTCGGTGATTTCAAACTCAAGTCGATTTGTTGGCACGCCAGCACGGGCAACAATCTCCAGGGCATGCTCAGCAAAACCAACATCGAGTTGTGACGGTGCAATATTTAGCGCGACGGTAATTTCGTGAGGACATTCGTTGCCCCATTCATTAATTTGCTGACAAACGGACTGCAAGACCCAATAGCCAATATCGCCCATCAAACCAATTTCTTCAGCCGTCGGGAGAAACTCGATGGGCTGCAATAAGCCGCGGACCGGATGTTGCCAACGAATAAGCGCTTCCAAGCCAATCGGTTTTCCATCACTCGCCAAACATTTGGGCTGGTAGTACAGCACAAACTGATTCTTGGCCAGCGCCTGGCGTAACTCCCAACCCAGATCAAAACGCCGGCGCGCTGTTTCAGTCAGGTCGCCGGTATAAAACTCAAAGCGATTGCGCCCCTTTTCTTTCGCTCGATACATGGCCGCATCCGCCGCCTGTACAAGTTTTCCAGCATCCAGCCCATCATCGGGATAAACCGCAATACCAATGCTGGCCGCCGGCACAACGTCATGCCCTTCAAAGCGCATCGGGCTGGCCAAAAGCGTTTGCAGGCGATTAATCATTTCGCCAACGGATTCTCTGCTGCCGATGTTCTCAGCGATGATCACAAACTCATCGCCACCCCAGCGCGCCAAGGTATCCTCAAGGCGCAAAGTCTGCCCTAATCGCGCGGATATTTCTTTCAGGTAATGGTCACCGATCAAATGGCCAAGTGTGTCGTTGATGTTTTTAAAGTGGTCGAGATCAACGAATGCAACAGCCAGTAGTTCGTTTCGCCTTGCTGCGCGATTTATTGAAAGCTCAAGTTTTACGTTCAACAGCAGTCGATTGGGGAGGCTGGTCAACGGGTCATGATTGGCCAAGAATCTGAGTTTTTCCTCAGATTTTTTGGCTTCAGTCATGTCGGAGAAAACGGTCACATAGCTACGGACTTTGCCATCGCTATCGAGCACGGCGGCAATACTTCCCCACTGCGGGAAAATCTCACCATTTTTCTTGCGATTCCACAGTTCACCGCGCCAGAAATGCTGACTGCCAATGTCTTCCCACATCCGCTTGTAAAACGCCGCATCATGGCGACCGGAGCGCAGAAGAGAAGGCCCATTACCGAGCGCTTCAGCTTGCGTGTAGCCGGTGATTTTTTCAAAGGCCTGATTGACGGCTGTAATTATCCCGTTCTGATCGGTCACCATGATCGATTCAGCGGCGTTTTCAAAAACGGTGTTTGACTGGCGCAAGCGGGCATCAAGCAACTGCCGTTCGCTGATATCGCGAAAAACAATAACGATCCCGGATTCAGGCGCAAGGGCATCGAGGGGCGTGACGATGAAGTCAACGGGGACACATTCCCCTTGCTTGTTGGTGAAACAGCCTTCGCTGTAATGGCGGCCATCTTCCGACTTCAGGAAAGCGGATACGAGTCCGCCCTCATCTGGCACCGGCACACCATTCCCATCGCATTGGCCGAGGACAGCAGACAAATTCATACCAATTAACTCGTCCGAACTGTACTTGAGGATTTCGGCGCTGGCGGCATTGGCAAATGTGACTTTGCCGGATTCGTCGGTACCGATAACGCCTTCACCGGCGGCATTGAGAATGGATGAATTACGCCGCTGTAACTCTTCAATAGCCTGCTGATATTCGTGACGCAAGGTAACGTCGCGTGAATTGGCGACAAACTCGACAGGCAACTTGCTATTGCCGACATGTATCGGTTTGACCGTGCTTTCCATCCAGATTGTCTTGCCACTTCGGCAGGTACAGCGAAACAGAACCGTGCGTGGCGTGCGGCTGTTAAAAACGAGATCAAGCGTCTGACGGATGCTGGCATGGTCATCCGGATGAATGAAGTCGAAGCAGGGCCGATCAATCAATTCCGTCGGTTTATAACCGATCAGGTCATAGCTTGATAGCGAAACGAAGGTGATGAGACCATCGCGATTGTGGCGGGAAATGATGTCCGTCGAATTTTCAGCGAGAAGACGGTAATTCTGCTCCGATACATTCAGCGCTTTTTGCGTCAAAACCTCGATCAGCGTGAGAGAAAGGCTGTGTGCGGCATCGGTTTCAATCGTGGTCCACGGCAGGGAATGCCCGCGTTGATCTTGCATCCAAAGCGAAAAAGACCGGCGTGGTTCGATGCGTGGGCCGTGACTATCGTTAACAAAGCTTTTGTTTGGCTCACCTGCCCAGGGAATGGCGCGCACCCTTTCTTCGCGAAACCAGAGGATGTAATCCGAGAAATTCTGGTCAAGACGGACTGCCAGCAAGCCAGCCGCAGTGTCAGCAATGGCCGTAGCAGGCGGGTAATTACGTTCCAGACAATCGGTAAAGTAGACCTCGTTGCCATGCAAACCTTCCAGCCAGCCGACCAACATTGCAACTTCATCCAGCGGTGGCACTTGGCCGAAGCAGTATTGCTTGCCGTTGATGGCAATGATGCCGCCCGTTGCGCGAACCAGATGCAGCAAATCGTTTTCCATCAGCGCCAGCACTTCACCGACATCACCACTCTGACGGATGAAGCGGGTCAAGGTCATCAAGGTGCCGCGCACCTGATCCATGTAGCGATTGCGCTCTGCCGCTTCCAGGTTGGTCAGCTTCAATGAAACCGTCTTGCCGACAAATTCAGCCAGTTCGCGCAGATGGAATGGCACCCGTTTTGGTGTGACATGGTGACAAGCGATCAGCCCCCATAAACGACCGCCTTGCATCAGAGATATGGTGATCGTTGCGCCGACGCCCATATTTCGCAGATATTCAATATGAATGGGCGACATGCTGCGCAGGACGGAATGTGACATATCAAGTGATTTGCCACTTTCTGGGTGCGCCGCTGGCGTAATGCCCACCGAAACGGCATCAACATCAGCCAGAACGCGAATCAGATTGCGCGAATACAAGCGCCTTGCCTGTGGCGGGATGTCCGATGCCGGAAAATGATTGCCCATCAGGGAGGGCAGCTTTTCATTCCGGCTTTCGGCAATTACCTCACCGTTCCACTCGGCATCAAAGCGGTAAATCATGACGCGGTCGAAACCGGTCAACAAGCCGACTTGTTCGGAAATGTACTGGGCGTAGCGGAGAAAGTCAGTTTCTACATCCGATTGCCAGAGCGCATTGCGGGTGGAAACAAACAGATGCCCAAAATATTGCTCCTCTGACTCATCGCTCGGCTCAATCTCCAGCACCCAGTTACCGTCGACGCGATGCACCTGCGCGGCCAGCGAAAGCGTGCGGCCTGCGCGACGGATGCTCAGCATGGCCGGCACCGAGGGATTCAGATCACCCCGGATCGGCAAATGCCATATTTTTTCAGCGTTTTCCGAGCCAACCAAATCAGCCAAAGGTTTTCCGAGGGCTGAACCAGGCGTCAGGCCAAGGAATTCAGCCAGATTTTCGCTGACTTGTACGACCAGTTGAGAAGCACCATCAATAACCAAGAGTGCGCCACAAGGCTGGATCAAACCTGGCGTATGGATCGGTTCCCTTTCGCAGCGTTTGAGCGCCTCTTCAAGCGCTGCGCTGTCCTTAAACACGGTCATGGCAATCTCCGGTCAAGGTGCGCAAGAATTTCCTCAAACAATGCGCTTGCCGCTTTCGTTGCATCAGAGATTTGTTCGGGTGGGCAAATTTCTGCTGCGAATGTCCAGAACGCCTGCCACATGGGCATTGTCTGCTCGCCGTAGCCGGCAAAGAAACGGCCACCGGTTTGTTCATCAAGTTTTAGTGCGCTTTGCAACTGCTTGAAAATTACCCGGCCACCCAGCGCGGAGCCTTCCAGCACATAAAGGCAACCGACCAGCTGGCCTGATGAGCGAATGTTGGGTCCATTCCAGGCCAGTTGTGGTGTGCTTAAACCTAAATATTCGAGATCGGCCAGCAGATCCGGCATGCGGCGACGTGCGGCGTAATCGAAGGGCAGACCCTGCGCATCAATGTAACCAGAAATGGCTTCTTCCGTTGGCGCGTTAATCGCGAACAGCGCCTGCAGCGCCAGACCGTAATCGGCCATGGACAATCCCGAGCGAACCAGAGGTGCCAGCAATGGATGGTGGTCAAGACGATGGTGCAGATCGCGCGTCGCGGCGCGCAACTCAGCCTGTAAGACAGCGACCGTGTCGTTCTCTTTAACCATCGGGTGATGGATATCAGCTTTCAAAATGGTTTCCCCTCCATTTGGCCTTGCGCCAATAATTTATTTTTTATTGGAATTGCTACCTTCGCCGCCGATTGAGCAGACCGTAAAGCAGTTGAAACAAAGCATCCGGGTTGACTGGCTTGGTGACAAATTGATCCATGCCGGCCAGTAAACAGGCTTCACGGTCGGCTTCAAAGGCATTGGCGGTCATTGCCACAATCGGTGTGCGTTCATAGCCAGGCATCCGTCGCAACTCTTGAGTTGCCTCCAGCCCATCAACCACCGGCATCTGCATATCCATCAAGATCAGGCTGTAGGATTTTTGTCCCGCCATGGCAATACCCACGGCACCGTTTTCTGCGACATCGACCGCAAAGCCAACGTCAGTCAGCAACTCGGCAATGATCTCCTGATTTATCGGGTTGTCCTCGCAAACCAGCACGCGCGTTCCCTTGAAGTCGCGGCTTAACAAGGTGTCGGGTGATAGTGCGTAACTGGTGGGGAATCCTGTGGCACTGTTGGCCGGCATGGCTTGAGTGCATTCGAATGTTGCGGTAAACCAAAATTTGCTGCCGATATTTGGCTCGCTTTCGGCGCCTGTTTCGCCGCCCATCATTTTGGCGAGATGCCGGGTGATCGAAAGTCCGAGGCCTGAACCGCCAAATTTTCGGGTGGTTGAGTTGTCAGCCTGCTCAAAGTTATGGAACAGGCGGCTCATGGTTTCCTGATCAACGCCGATGCCGGTATCGCTCACTGCGAAGCGCACTTTGATTTTTTTACCCTCAGTTGCCAATTGCTCAAGCGTCAGGACAATTTCACCCTGTTCGGTAAATTTAAGGGCGTTGCCAAGATAGTTAAGCAAAGCCTGGCTAACGCGGGTTGCGTCACCTTGGACTAGCGCCGGCAAGTTTGGATCGATTACCGTCTTTAGTCTCAGACCTTTTTCGGATGCCTTTGCCTGAATCATCGAAATCGACCGCTCGGAAATGTCGCGCAGGGAGAATTCGCTGACTTCCAGATTCAGTTTTCCCGCCTCGATTTTCGAGATATCGAGGATGTTGTTGATCACCGCCAACAAGTGTTCTGCACAACCCACCACCTTGCCCAGTTTGTCCTGCTGGTTAGGGTTGAGCGGCGTTTGCATGAGTAAATGCGTCAGCATCATCACGCCGTTCATTGGGGTTCTGATTTCATGGCTCATATTGGCCAGAAAAGCACTTTTGGCCACATTGGCAGCTTCTGCGGCTTCCTTCGCATGGGCCAGTTCGACCGTCCGGTTGGTGACCATTTCTTCAAGGTGTTCGCGATAGGCGTCCAGTTCCTTGGCGATCCGCATTTTTTCGGTGATGTCTTCCTTGACCGCAACGAAATGGGTTATCTCGCCATTGGCGTCACGAATCGGCGCAATTCGGACATGTTCATAAAAAATTTGCCCATCCTTGCGCCGATTGCTGAACTGTCCGGCCCATGGTTTGCCTTGGCCTAGCGTTTCCCAAAGCCGTGCGTAAACACCCGGAGCAGTCTGGCCGGAATTGAAGATTCGCGGATTTTGGCCGATTAACTCGGCTTCAGTGTAGCCAGTCGATTTAAGACAGGCGGCATTGACGTATTCAATAACTGAGTTGCGGTCAGTAATGACGATGCTTTCCGGGCTTTGTGCCACGGCTTGAGACAATTTGCGCAGGGATTGCTCAGCCTCGACGCGGTCGGTGATGTCGAGGCAATGACCGATGTAACCGATAAACTTGCCTTCACTGTCGTAGCGCGGTGTGCCGTTATCACGTATCCAGCGAAATTCACCATCATGGCGACGCAGACGGTAATCCATGCTGAATGTTTTGCGCTCATCAAAGTGCTGGTCGTAGGTGGCTACGCAACTTTCAATATCATCCGGATGAACGCCTTCGGCCCAGCCATTCCCCTGTTCCTCTTCCAGTGTGCGGCCGGTGAATTTGAGCCACCCCTTGTTGAAGTAATAACAAAGCTTGTCAGTACCTGCTGCCCAGATCAGGCCCATGCTGCTGTCGGCCAGGCTGCGCAGGTTGTGCTCGCTTTCGCGCAGCGCCATTTCGGCACTCTGGTCTACAAAAAGCAGAACGGTTCTGCCTTCCGGGCTGGCTTCTTCGTGCAGGTGAATGACGTGCACATTGCAGACAATGGTTTCGCCGCGTACGCGCAGACCAAGCAAGGGTAGCGTTTGAGCTCCTTCATTTGAGCGGTCACGCAGCAAGCGGTAAATTGAACTGTGGCTTCCCGTTTCAAAAAGCTGAACAACGGAGCGCCGCTGCAAGGCCGCATTCTGGCTCAGACCAAGAAAATCGCTGGCCTGCAGATTGGCATCAATAATGAAACCTTGTGCATCAACGATGACTGCCGGCAGCGGCAAAAAGGCAAAGAGCGAACGGTACTTTTCCAGCGCCAGCGAGATTTCGCTTTGGGCACCAACCAGTTGCTGGTTTTGAATCTCCAGCTCCGTCTGATAAATGCGTAATTCTTCGATGAGATGCTCTTTATCGGTGTTTGTATTGTCACCGGGAGCACTGAGTATTTCCGCTTTGGACTGTTCTATCGCTTTTAAGGCCCGCTCGCGGAGTTCCGTCAGATTTACCTGATGATTTTTCATGATGCCTTGCCCAAATGGCGTGCAGTTACATTGACATGACTGACCACGGCGCCAAATTCCTGGCCTATAACCGGCGCGGCATTCATGACAAACCAGCGCTGTTCCGTAGGGGAATGGCATGGATATTCGAGGGTGAACATTGGCGAGCTGCCTTCAAGCACCCTGCGTAAACCCTGGGCTGCGGCATTGGCGATTTGGCTATCTCCATGATTGCCGGCCTCGCATGCTTCGAGGTAGTTGGCACCCAGTCCTGTGCGTTTGAGGTCTGTGTCGCCATTTGCCATGGCAAACCGCCGCCAGGCGGCGTTGATCATGATGATTTTGCCGATCACATCGACGACGGCAATGTGCTCAGGTAGCGCATCAATGATTGCCTGGAGTCGTCTCGCGTCATGGTATGCCGTCACGTCAACGAAGGTTGCCACCACGCCACGCACGGTACTCGAAGGCACCTGGTAGGGCAGCATGCGGACAAGGTAGGTTCTTTTGTCATCCAGCGAGATAATCTCGCGTTCAGTCATGCGCTCGGTTTTGAGCGTATTTTCCATGTCCTGCATCAGATCCGGATAACGCAGGAGGTGGGAAATGTCGTCCAGCGGGCGCCCGACATCGGAATCGCGCAATTTGAAAATCTGGCAGGCATCCGGGCTGAAGCGGGTAATCACCATCTGAGCATCAACGAAAACGGTTGCTACGCCTGAGGCCTTGGCCATGCCGTCGAGATCGGCATTAACGCGACTGACGATCAACATTTTTTCCTGAAATTCGGCGTTGACCGTACTCATTTCCTCATTGACCGACTGCAACTCCTCATTGGAGCTTTGCAGTTCTTCGTTGGAGGCCATCAACTCCTCATTGGTCGCTTGCAACTCTTCGTTGGAGGTTTCCAGTTCTTCAATCGTTGCCTGCAGGCTTTCGCGCGTCGCACCGAGCTCCCGTTCGAGAATGTTGATGCGGGCCACTGTTTCGGCATCGACATTGATTGCCTCAACGGCTTCGACATCACGCGTTGACTCAACCTCGAAGCAAAGCAGCGAAAGGCGTTCCTCGCTATCGTTTTCGATTGGATGCACTGATAAGCGCAAGCGGCAATGCTGGCCATTGCGCAGCATGACATCAACCAGATCAGAGACCAGCGAACTTCTATCACGCGCCGCCTTGTAGAGCAGGGCCGAAGCAACCGGCGTCAGCGAATCCGGCAACATGCGATTGATCTGCAGGCTGGCCGCACCTTCCTTGTTGTGCAGGAAAATGTTGACCTCTCCGTAGAGGTGAATCGCTTCGTGATTTTCATTGACCAGTATGGCGGGCGGTGCAAACTTGGCCATCAACGCAGCTACGCCGGCATCGGCAATATTGTGGTCACTTGGCCGACGGCGACTCTTGACGCCCTGCGGTGCCTTGTCGAGCACCGGGTGTGGATAAGTCGAGCTGCCCTTGCGGTTGAGGAAAGGCACGGAGGCCGCACCCTTGCGCCGGAACAGCTTGTGTTTGGCGTTGATTGTCTGCAAACCTTCGGTCATGGCAGCGAGTGATTCGCTCGAACCGAGCAGCAAGGCGCCACCCTGATTGATGGCGTATTGCAGGGACCGCAAGGCGCGTTCCTGCGCGACAGACTTGAAATAGATCAGGGTGTTGCGACAGGTGACCAGATCCATTTTGGTAAAGGGTGGGTCAGCCAACAGATTGTGGCGGGCAAACACCACGCACTGGCGCAATTCATTCTTGATCAGGAAAGTGTCGCCCTTTTTGGTAAAGAAGCGCTCAAGCCGTTCGGGGGATAGTTCCGCCGCTGCCGATTCCGGATACTGGCCAATGCCGGCGGTTTCAACACACTGCAAATCGACATCGGTTGCAAAGATCTTCAGGTTGGGCCAACGCCGTTCGCGCTCGAAAGCTTCCATGAACAGCATGCCGATGGTGTAGGCCTCTTCGCCTGTCGCCACACCGGCAACCCAGACCCGTATTGTGTCGCCGGCCAGTTTTTGCGCGACCAGCGGCGAAATGACCTTTTCGGCCAATTCATTGAAGGTTTCCGGATCGCGGAAGAAACTGGTCACCGAAATCAGCATTTCGCGGCGCAGGGTAATCACCTCGCCACGGTCGTTTTCCAGTAAATCGAGATACTGGTAAAGCTCGGGTGTGTGACGTACCTGCATGCGCCGTTCTATGCGCCGCATGATGGTGGCTGGCTTGTAGTCAGAGAAGTCGATGCCGCCAATTTGATGCAAGAGTTGCAGGCAAGCGGCGAGCACGTCTTCGTTGCTCATCGTTGCATAGGGGATGACTTTGGTTTCGACCTGTAATTCCTTGTAGGGCAAATTCAGGATGTGCGCGACCAGACGCAAGGGCAATTCTTCTGCCGGCAGAATGGCATCAACAATCCCGGTGCCGATAACACTGCGTGGCATGCCATCAAATTTGGCCGACTCCGGCTCTTGCGCCATCAGGAAACCACCGGCGGCATTGATTGCCACGGCGCCGCGCGTGCCATCGGTGCCGGTGCCCGACAAAATAATGCCGAGCGCGTGCTTGCCGTACACCTCGGCCAGTGAGAAAAGGAAAATATCGATCGGCAGTGTTAAGCCGCGCGGGTTCTTCGGCGTCAGGTGCAGGTGGCCGGCCGTGACATGCATGATGGTGCCGGGCGGAATCAGATAAACCTGATTGGCTTCAATCGGCATCTCGTCCTCAACCATGATTACCGGCATGGTTGTATGGCGGGCGAGCAGGTTGTTCATCATGCTCTTGTGGTCAGGCGAGAGATGCTGAACCACGACAAACGCCGCGCCGCTATCAACCGGGCAGGTCTGGAAAAACTTCTCCAGGGCATCGAGGCCACCGGCCGATGCGCCGATGCAGACTACATATCCATCAAATCCCTTGGTTTCGGTTGTCGCTACTGGATTTTTGGTGGATGTTGATTTTTTCATCATGCAACTTTCTGGCTCTGGAGCGCTTTCGCTCCCAATGATTTAAGGGATTCACAAGCATCCCTAAGCTCGTACATTGATGCAAAGACCGTCACGCCAGATGGAATCTGACAAACACTATTCACTCCGGCACCGCCAAACCAGAGCGCAACATCGGCGGGCAGCGCATTGCGCAAGGACCTCATCATGCCCGTCAATAATTTTGGTGTGTAAAGACAGGTTGCAGAGACGCCAACTGCTCGCAATCCGTAAGATTTGGTGGCTGCGGAAATTTCAGAAACAGGTAAGCCACCGTGCAGACGCAAGCTGCCGATACCTGCCGCGCCAAGAACTGCACTGACCATCGATAAACCGAGGGTGTGATGCTCGCCTGCGGGCGTCGTAAGTAACACAGTGGGTTGCGCGCCAGCGCCTTTCGAGAAGCTGGTTTCGCGCGCCAGCAAACTGTCGAGCACTGCGGAATAGAGATGTTCGCCATAAATGGGCAAGTCGCCGCGTGCCCAGTATTCGCCAACCAAATGCGTCATTGGCCCGGCAATTTCTTCAATAAATGCAACCATGCTGCGTGTGCTCAGCGCTTCTTCCAGCGCTGAGCGCAATGCTGATACATCGTGCTGAATAAGCGCTGCCAAGGCAGTTTCAATTGACTGGGAAAACTGTGGTTTTGATGGCACAGTCCCTGTTAATGCCGGGTTGGTCAGAGCGTCGTTATTCAATTCGCGAATTACCTGGCCAGGTCTTTCCCCGGCGGTAACCCTGCGCACCACTAAAAGTAGTTTTTCAACATCGCTATTCAGGTAACGGCGCTGTCCCGATTCAAGACGAACCGGTTTGGGGAAGCCGTAGCGTTCTTCCCATTTGCGCAAGGTACAAACTTCCAAGCCAGTTTGCCGTGCTGCCACGCCAATAGAAATCATTTCTGTAAATCATTTGTTTTTCATGGTGGCGCATCATAGTCTAGGTAAACGCTAGACAAGTTGATCTGGGTCAACTGATCTATAGCTTAAGTAATATCAAATTTGCAACGGCCAAATGTTGCCAAGAGGCAGGCTCGATACGATATTTTTGCACTCAGAATTTAAAACAACAGCGTCGTGCGCAGCGAAAAAACCACGGCGCTGTCGCGTGTCGGCGCGTAGCTGGGGTGGCGGATATAGACCAGGTCTGGTGTCAGCAAGACGCCAGCGAGGAGGGTCCAGTTCCAGTAGGCTTCAATCTGCTGGCTGTGGTCAGTGCCAAGCCGGCGCGAGAGCGGGCTGTTTTGCTGGCTGCTGCCGATGGATACGGCGATCTGGTCGGTACTGCTGCGCTGTAGCGGATTGATAAGCGCAACGCCGCCGATCAGGCTGCTTTTGTTGAGCCCGCCTTCTTCCTGGCTGCTATTGGCGCGCCCGAATACTGCCCAGCGTTTGTTCAGGTTTTGTGAGGCATTGAGTGACCAGCCGCTGCTTTGCGGGGTGGTTTCGACTGCGGTGGAGCGATAGAGGGTTAGCGAATATTGACCTTCGCCAAATTTGGCCAATTTTGGTAGCCATTGCAGTTGGCTCCACCAGGTGTATTTGTGTGCGCTAAAACCTTCCGTGGAAAATCCGCTGGCATCATTGCGCGGCGGGTTCTGAAAGCCGCCAAGTAGTTGCAGTTTGGGGGTCAGGTTGTATTGCAGGTAGGCACCGAGGCCGGTGGCCGGGTAAGTGGCCGATGTGTTTTCCGAGAAGGCAGCGCTGGCGAAATTTTGCTGCTGATCGGCGAGGAATGTATTGCTGTCGAAGTTGAACATCGAGTATTGGCCGACACTGATCGACAGTTTTTCGCCGGGCAGGGCGTGGGTGTAGGTCAGTTGTCCGATCTTGTTGGCGTAAGCCGGCCGGTCGATGGTGCGCGTCTGATTGCCAACGCTGAGGCGGATTGGCCCGGTGTGGCTGCGTTCGCCGAAATAGAGAAACTGGATTGAGCCGGCACCGAAACGTTCACTGTCAAACATGTCCCAATTTAATGAAGGCCAGAACAGGACCTGGTCGCTGCGCCCGACGTCGGCCGGGCTTTGCCAGCGCGAGCGGTAGCTCAGGTTGAATGAATAGCTCAGGCCGTAGTTTTCTTCGAGCTGTTCCTTGAATTTATTGTAGTCATCGTAGCGCTCGTTTGAGCGCTCAAACAGCGATGTCTGTTCGCGTGAGCGGCGGATGTTACTTTGCAAGGCACCGGCCGGGGCTGGCTTTTGTGCTGCGGCGGGGGCTGGATTTTGTGTAGCGCTGGGTGCAACGACAACGGCTTCGGTTTCATCCTCGTCATCGTCCTCGTCGTCATCATCATCATCGCCGGCGTAGCAGGATGAGGTGGCAAGGCCAATGAACAGGCAGGCAATGAGCGATGTGATTTTCATTTTAAACATCGAAGTCTTAAGCGCGGGGCAATGCGCAATTTTGGCCTAAAAATGGCGTTGACCGTAACAATTGCTTTACGGGTGACTTCGGCTGGGTTTTTGGCTGGTGCGATAATGGTTTGCGCGTTTATCACGCACTTTTGATCGTTCAAGGAGTTTTTGTGTTTTACATCGTTGAAAGCAGCAAGTCATTTTACGAAGCGACCTTTGATCTGGGGCCGGTGATTCAGCGCCTCGGTTTCGTTATTCTGCACGTTCATGACTTGAGCGAAACCTTGCGCCGCAGGGAGATTGGCCTCGATGACGAGTGCCAGATATTTGATATTTGCAACTATCGGCATGTCGAGAAATTGCTCGCCATCGACATGCAGCTGAGCCTGACTTTGCCCTGGCGGATTTCAGTATTTACTGAAAATGGCGCAACCAAGATCGGCGTAATTCGCCCGGAGATGCAGCTTGCCGCGGTTTCAGGTAATGCTGATGTCTCGCGAATTGCACGGGAGATCGAAGAAAAGATGATTCAGATTGTCGATGAAACACGCTGATTTCATTGCTTGAGTATTTGATTCTCGCTGAAAGCAGGCGCAGACTGGCTGTTGGCAAGTTTTAGAAGGAGACAGCCATGACTGAATCGCAACTCAAGGAACGCATTACTTCCCCCTGGCCATTCTTTGGCACCAGCCCGCATGGCGATGTGCTGGCGCGCTATGTGCCCTATGGCCCGGTCTTTCGCTGGAGCTGGAACCAGATGATCCCGATGCCGGTGCAGGGCAGTGACCTTTGCTGGCTGCTCCAGGCGGCGAGTGAAGAGGGCCATGCGATAGGTGATACTGAGGCCGACCGCGCTGTCGCCAAGGCATCTCGCAGCAAAAAAGCCAAGGAATAAGTCGCGACCCGGCTGCCCTCAACGGAAAGTTTTTGGCTAAATTTTCCGGTTGACCGTCAGTCTTGTAGACGGATGAACCCTTCGTTATCGAGTGCGACGAAGGGGTTGTAGCAAGCTTCCCAGAGAAAGCCGTCAGGGTCGGCAAAGTAACCGCGAAATCCGCCCCAGAAAACCTTGTCGGCCGGCCGCACCAGCTTGGCACCAGCGGCTACCGCCTCATCCAGCAAGGCCAGAACCGCTGCTTCGGATTCA
>ERZ1034365.1171-NODE-1171-length-13715-cov-2.257222_pt1 | contig 13715 bp, 7 predicted proteins | sample MGYA00520615_ERZ1034365 | MGnify/ENA primary metagenome ERZ1034365 (study PRJEB33736, sample SAMEA104284505) | Azolla filiculoides | biome: Urban; feature: Water surface; material: Ditch water | place: Netherlands | collected 2015-10-28 | depth 0-0.1 m ... | reverse complement strand
TCATCCGACTTTCAATCAGGTATGATTTCATGGCAGGGTCAGAAATTCTTTGATTATACAAATCCAGACTTTTTTGATAATAAATCTTAGCCTTAATACTATCACCTGTTTTATCAGACAGAGTAGCTGCACTAATCCAACCTTCGGCAAAATCAGGCTTAGCCTTTACTTGTCGTTCAACCTCAAAAAGTGCTTTTTTATATTCTTTCATAGCCGAATAAACTGCGGCTTTATTTCCATAAGCCAGGTAATAGGTAGAATCCAACGCAATAGCTTTATCAAAAACCACAATGGCACTATCGTATTTATGCAAATTGCCAAGTTCAACGGCTTCATCATTTAACTTCACAGCATCCGGGTTGAAATTTGCATTTTTATCGTTTTTTGAACAAGAAGCTAATATAAGAATTAAGAAAGAGAATTTAATCAGTTTATTCATAAATTTATGTTGAGTGCTTTTAATTTTGTTTTACTAAGAACACCTGAAACACTTAAGTTGTTCCTTTTTCAGCATTTTTTTTTGAATATTAATGGTATAATTTTCAAACAAAAAAGGAGTGAAAAACTTAATTCCCACTCCCTTCTTATATTCTAAATTTATTTTATTCTGAAAGTCAACACATAATCTGTTGGTTTATTTAGCGTAGGCAATTGAATTTCCAAACCATTGCTCAACTGCTTGAAAGCTACTTTTCCATACCCAAGCAAATCTACTTTTTTGATTTTTTTAGTAGAGAGCTTATTACCCGCAGCCAAAGATTTTAGTATCACTTTATTTCCTTTGGGTTTATCCATTAAAAAGGCATAAACAACATCCTTTTTTACAGTAAACCGAACATCATCGGCTGAATATTTTATTTTACCTTCGTTGAATCCCTGCGCATTGATGGGGTTAGCTGTTTCTACACTCGGTCCCTCGCCATAAAACTTCCACGGACGAGTATCGTAAATTCCTTCGCTATTAATTTTCATCCACTCTCCAATTTCCTCCACCACTTTCAATTCCTTTTCGTCTATCGTTCCGTCGCCACGAACAGGCACATTGAGCAACATATTTCCATTTTTACTTACAATATCCACCAACAAACGAATCACTTTGTCTGCTGACTTGTAGCGATTTTCGTCATAAACAGAACGACGATAATGCCATTCACCAATACAGGTACAGGACTGCCATGGGATTTCCTGAATTTTATCTGGAGCGCCTTTTTCCACATCCCAAAGAATGGCTTTCTTTTGGTCATCGGTCAGAATTTTCCCAAAAATTACACCGTCCGATTTGCCTTTACTTATTTTCTCGTTGTGATTGTAATAATGTGCCGCAATTTTCAAACCAGCATCGCTCACCGGCCACAAAGGCAAAGCTGTATCGTCGAAATACAACAAATCGGGGTTGTACTTATTGATTAAATCAACCGTGCGGTCGTAAAAAGTATTGCAATACGACTCAGAAGGAACTGTAACACCATTTTCCCAACCCCATTGGCGGTGAATATTTCCGATATTCTCACTGCCTTCGCTTAACTTATGATTTTGAGCATACAAATCCTGCGGGTCAAGTCCATCCCACCATTTGCCTTTTCCATCAGCTTTGGTTAATGTGCCGTCGTAAGGGATTCCTGCTCTAGCCCCCGTTTTATCGGCATGTTGTGACGGTTCGTAAAAAAGCCACGCATGAGCAGCATGATTACTAATACCAAAGTACATTCCGTTTTTGCGGGCAGCTTTTTCCCATCCACCGATAATATCCTTTTTGGGTCCTACGTTTACCGAATTCCAGGGTTGATATTTACTGTCGTAATTATCAAAATTATCGTGATGATTGGCCATAGCGAAAAAATAACGAGCTCCTGCCTTTTTATACAAAGCCACTAAAACTTCAGGATTCCATTTTTCAGCTTTCCATGCATTACAAACATCTTTAAAACCAAATTCAGATGGATGACCGTATTTAGCAATGTGTGCATTATACTCACGGCTTCCTTCGGCGTACATAAAACGTGCATACCAGTCACCCTCTTCGGGTTGACATTGGGGTCCCCAGTGCGCCCAAATACCAAACTTTACGTTCCGGAACCAATCAGGCACTTTATATTGCTGAAGTGATTGCCAGGTGGGTTCAAATTTCCCTTTCTCAATCGGCTCGTTTTGAGAGAATGCCGATACACTGATAAAAAGTGAGAGAGAAAGTAGTTTTAAAATGCTTGTTCGTTTCATTGTGATTTATTCTATTTACAAAAATAATAAATTTTAGAGCTTTACAAATTTGATAGTTGCAAATCCGGTTGATTTCATCACATAGCAACCCGGTTTTAAATCAGCTACGTCAATTGAGTTTCCATCCAGGTATGCACATTTTACCAATCCACCATACAAATTATACACACTTACATAAATTGCATCGGTGGAATTGCGTACGAGAAACAACTTGTCGTTTACCGGATTTGGATAAACTGATAACTGCTTCAACTCGGGTGTTTCAATTCCATCTGTAATATCGGCATTTACCAAAATATAACCCGCAGTTTCGGTAGCTGAGGCGGTGAAACCCATCGATGTTTCACGCTGTTTAAACACGCGGGCTTCGGTTGTCAGAATAGAACGACAGCGTAAAGTAGCTGTCACTGTATCGTCGTTACAGGTTTGAAGTTGCGCCAGAAAAATAGGATTTTCAATTGTTTCTCCGTAACTTATTTTTGCGTACTGAGTGATGGCATTGCCCACGGCATTGTCAGCCGTAAATCCAACTTTAATTTTATTTCCATTCACTTTTCCTACACCGGGACGAACAGCCAGGTACGAGAAAATCTCGTTTACGAGAATCACCGAGTTCTTCGATTCCCTTTGCAATTTCACATCGAAACCCGTTTTGGTTACATTTTTAATGCGTACAATGGTCGGGATAGTATTATAAGCTGAGGTTTGTGAAACCATCACCACAGGAATTGTATCAAAAGCTGAAGTAAACGAAACCGTTTTCCAAGTCGTATTCACTGTAGTTTTCGACGCAATGGCTTTCAGCCCGCCTAAATCATACGTTCCGGGTTTGATGACAAAATACGGAACAGCTTCCTCACTAGCCAAAGTGCTTACCTTCTGATACGTCCATGGCAAAAGTTTGAAATTCATCATTTTGCTGCTGGTAATTTTCACTTTAGTGCTTAAAAGCGTAGCCGTATTGTTGTTTGTTGGCGAACCGAAAATTGCTACAGGTATCGTTGAAAAAGTATTTTTGAAAAGTATCGGATTCCAGTCAGTTCCTGAATACGACAATTTTCCGTATTGAATATCACCGCCCGGAGTAACATCAAAAAGCTGCTCGTTGGCTGTTTGTTCGGTAGAGTTATTCATCAATAAGCGCATTCTGTATTTGAATCTACCTGTGGAGTTCACATCGTGATTATCTGAATACGAAATTTGTGAAGTTTGATTAGTCCGTAAAATCTCTGTATAATTTCCACCATCGGCCTTTTTCTCCACCACAATTTCTTTCGCAAATTCCTGATCGCTATTTTCCCAGTTTAATATCAATGTTGAGTTTCCACTTCCTGCAATAGTCAGCGTAGGTTTTGAACTTGAAAATTTGTAACCAGGAACAATCTCGTTGGAGCGATTAAACGCCACTTTCGGTTTATTATCTCTGTAAAATTCACCCGCAGGCGTTACCCAACCATCATCCGCAATCATCATCCGCAAAGGTCCAACCCAGTTATAAATTGAATATCGTTCCACAAAATGGGCAGTATCCATTACATTCAAAATACCTTTCAGTTCATTGTATTGCTTGGTCAGTCCATCGCCATAATCCGTTGGCCATGTTTCAGTTGTCCAGTTTGCGCCATTGTTCCACTCTTTAATCCAAATTCCACGACCTGTTTTATCGTGAACCGCTTTCAACTGATTATACCATTGCGTAGCCGTAAGTCCACCCCAATAGGCATGAACCACAATGTAGTCCACCCGATAATTATGCGCTTTACAGCTATCCATAAACTGATAAAGCCAGTTGAAATCGGTAGTTGCAGGTGACCCGAGGCGCAAACCCGTTTTCAGGTAATTGGGCCATTCTTTTACCGCTGTAGCTACCGATACATTCGACTGCTCAGTATGATCAGGCTCGTTATAACCCATTAGATGCGAAACGTTTTTTAATCCTGAAATCTGATCCCACGACGGCCAATATTGATTCTGTTTTATCGGCACATATTCAAAATTTGGCTGAGTTGAGCCTCCGGCACTCCAATCGTAAAGCCACGTTCCATTCATTTTGTTGGTATTGGTAGCGCCACTCCCACTCGACATTGTTCCCGACTGACACCAACCTTTTTTGCTCACCCATTCCCAGTTGAACACACGTATAAATGACACAGTATTATCGAGATAAGCAGACATTACTGGCACTTCAATGTCGGCATTATCAGCAATAAAAACCCGACTATAACCTGTTCCGTCAGCGTTATTTGCCAATGTTGCCATATAACCGCGTTTAAGTTTGAAAGACCTGGCTTTGTTATCGAACGTTCCCAACGCATTGTTGAATGTAAACAGACCGAATTTCTGAACATCGCCGGTATAATTTTGTCCGGTATACATTTCAATGGGCTGGAAATCTTTTGAGTGTGGAACAATCACAGTTCCATGTCTGTAAATAGATATGCGGACATTTTCCTTATTCACTCCCGCTACTCCATTTACAAAAATATTCGGCAACACCGAGTCAATAATGGCTTGCGGACGGATATTATCGAAAAACACCCAGGCATCTTCTGAGTTCAACTTGATAATTGTGTTTGTGAGCGGCGTATATTTGGCTGAAACGTGCAAATCTGTTTTTCCATCAATCACAACTTCCTTATCTGTGAATGAAACAGTATTAGCTACGGTACCGGTTATATTAAGCACCGTTCTTTCTTGCGAAAAAGCATTCAGCGAAAATAAAATCGTAAATATCAGGGTTGATATATAAATCTTCATAACAAATTGAATTAATTAAGGTGATTAGTTTTTACAATTTTCAACACAGTTGATCTCTCTCCTTGCGAAAGTTTCACCAGATACATTCCCGAAGGCAAAGCTGTGGTTATAAGTTTATGATTTATTCCGGCATTGCAATCAAAATTTTCTGTAAATAATGAAACACCCTGTACATTGTAAATTTCAACTTTAGCGTTCATCGACTCTCCCGATTCAACATCCAGGAACAGTTGGTTGCTACTAAAATAAGCATGAAACGGTAATTGAGCATTCAGTTTTTCCACTGCCGATGGTTTGGTTTCGGTCAATACCAAATCGTCGATAAAGAAATTAAAGTTGGTAGCTGTTGTGTTTTTTGAATACACAATATAAACCGTTGAAGTTGGTGCTACAAATGTAATTGAAGTACTTTGAGCAGCTTGTGTTGCCAGATTGCTTACAGCGACCACAGTTGTAGAATAAATTCCACCAATGGCAGCTGTTTTAGCAGCATTTACTGAGGTTGCAGCGTAAATATTCACAAGCGATGAGGCACTGGTGCTTTGGCATTTATACTTCAAATCTAGTCGGTAAGTAGCTCCCGGAACAAGAGAATATAACTTCTGACTAATGGAATTGTAGGAAGTTGCATCGCCTAAAAAACGTAGATACATACACTTCTTACCAGTAGCAGCCCATGCTGAAGCCTGAACGCGTGAATATCCGTACATACCCAACTGAATCGGATCGTTGGAAGGAATCCACATACCGAGCGGACCAGCATCAGCAGGATGATTCTCAAAAGTGGGGTCAAAAATATAACCGACATTTAAAGAAGATATTTTTTGCAAAGCGAAAGTACTATTGGCTGCCGAAGATAATCTATCAGCATAAAGAGTTTTGTTATTAATAATAGAATCAGAACCAATCACTTTTCCTGCATTAGCAGCTTGCGTAATGTAGATCAAAGTATCTGCATTTCCCTGCAAAACCCATTCCGCATTAGTTGTTACAGTTGGTTTATATTCCAGCAAACTTGAAGAAGCAGTAAGATATTGATTTTCGCCATTGATTATATTATAAGTATTCACTTTCCCGTTTACAGGAATAAATTCAAAAATTTGAGATAAATCTGTTTTCTCAGCATGGCGTAACGCTGCATTTTTTCCATCAGTTTTCAATCCGATTACTTTCCCACCAGTTCTTTGTTGCATATAATACTTCTCGCCAACCTGAGGAGACACAAATGAGGTTGAATAAGTTGCTGTAACAGGGATTTGTTTTACAACATCTCCACTTGACAGTATAATATTTCCTGTAACAGAAGAAAAACCTGTAAACTCTACATTCACAACCACGTTATTTGCATCCGGCGCTAAAACCTTTGGTGAAATGGTTATACCTTCAGGCGCTGTTATACGAATACTATCAGCCAACAAAACTCCTGTGACATTTAAAGTTGCTGTTCTTGTAGTAGCATTAAAACTCAGGTTTGCTGTTGTGCTGTAAATTTGTTTCACAGCTTCTGCTGTTTGAGTCAACACCATATCATCAATGTAATGAAGAAAATTACTTGTTGAAGCAGGGTTTTTGGCAAATACGATGTAACATTCCGTTGTGGGTGCAATAAAAGTGAGCGAACCACTTTGTGAAGTTTGTGTAGTTGCCGTGGTAGTTGGTGGTATGCTTGTAAAAACAGCACTAATAGCTGAAGTTGATGCTGCATTAGCTGCCAATGCAATATAACTACTAACGGTTGCATCGGCTGTGATTACATTGCTTTGTTTGTATTTATAATCAAATTTATAGGTTGCTCCTTTTGTTAAGTCTGTAAGTTTATGACTAATTTTCGTATATGAATTTTCGTCACCATAAAAACGCAATAAAAAAGCGTTTGAACCTGAACTTTGATAACCATTATTGACAATGCGAGATCGGTAATTTTGAGTTGCAGCATTATCATTTCCCAATATCCTGGCATTATCATTTATCCAAACTCCGACAGGTCTACCTTCAACAATTGCATTTTCAAACCCACCATCCATCATGTTATTTTGTAGCATATCATTCTCGGCCACAAGTTTAAATATCCCGTTAGCATCAGTTGCAGTTTTGTCGCACAAAAGCATAGAACCCACTGAATTATCTACTGTGGCCAAATAAGCACTGGTATTTACTTTTAATCGTATAGATGAAAGTGAATTTCCTTCCAAAATCCACTCACAGTTTGAACCTTCTATTGCAGAAGCATATTCGGTAAGTGATTTTACATCTATACTATTAATCAAATAATTACCGGCAGTATTTTTAATATAATAGGTATCAGTTTTGCCTGAAACAGGAATAAACTCAAAAAGCTGAGCTGTGGATTTAGCAACATCATTCAACACAACCTCGTTAAACTGAGTTGTACCGATCACTTTACCAGACAAAGTTGCTGTTTGTAAAATATAGTATTTAGCTCCAGAAACGGGAGTTACGGCGGCACAGCTATAAACAGCTATGAATAATATGAATAAGGCGAGTAGAGTTTTTCTCATATTTGAATTATTGTTTAAGATTAATAAGCCAAAATTACATTGTTATATCCAATCAACAGGAAAAAAACAAGTCAAACAGGCTGAATATACTTTCAACACAAAACAAATAGTCTTATAAGTAGTTATTTCTTAGATAAAACAAAAGAAGCTCAGCCAAAATTCATTGGCAGAGCTTCTTTTGAAGTAAAAATAATTATCAAAAACTAATACTTTAAATACCAGTTGGTTCTTTGCATTAATTTGTTTTTAATAGCAGATTGTTGAGCCGGAGCATATTTAGCCGAAATTTTATCAGCAAGATAAGACTCACTGTTACGACGTATTGCAATTCGCATTAAATCGTGGAAACGATTTCCCTCAAATGCTGTTTCAAGTGCTAATTCCTTTTCTATTAAGTCTTCGACGTAAATCACAGAATCCTGTTTTGGTTGTGTACTGGCAGCAAAATCCGGTATTCTGTAATAAGTTGTATCTACATTTACATTACCACATCCACGCATATGCACACCCATGTTATAATCGAAACGTACATCAGTAAAATCCATATAAGGTGGTATTGCTGCTCCTGTTTCGATTTCAGGAACATATTTCTTATTTGTCAATGTGACTTTATTTAATCCGTATTTAAGTGCAGCCATAGCTAAATTTGGTTTTCCTAAACGATTTACTGCTTCGGCATAACGCAAATACAACAGACCTGCTCTATAAACCATAATTACATTGCTCTTTTTCTTTGTGGTTAAAGAGGAATAATTTGTTTGCAGGTATTTAGTTACAAAATAACGATTACTTTTATCAACAACATTCAAATCGGTATATGAGGTATAATAAGATTTTGAAACAGAAAGCTTAGCTCTCAAATCGCCAATTGTATCAAGTAGTTTATTTTCTACATATACTTGTGTGTTCCAATTATTTATTGCAGCAGACGAAGGAGTTAACATTCTGTTCAGTGTCAAACTATCCAATTCGTAATTAACATCAACTTCATTAGTAGAAGCAATATCACTTATTTTTTCATTGCCGCTTTCATAAAAATACCAAACAGTATAATTCCGATTGAAAACACCTCCAGTCACACCATATGATGATTTGTAATTTCTGCTAATTAAATAGCTTTCCTTATACATTAAATCATGATATTCAGTAGCTGCTTTTTCGTAATAAGTTAAATCATCATTATAATAAGCTCCTAACCATAAATTCAAATCACCCAATAAAAATCTGATTGGGAAATATCCATCAGAAGTGTTATGTGAATATAAAACACCAAGCGTTGGTTCCGGAGTATCTTTCCATGGCTCAAGATCAGCAATCAAAATAGGAGCCAACTGCTCCATTGTATACTCTGGATATGATTGTTTTGCCTCATCTAACGTAAGAATTTAGTGCAATTTGCATATAAGTCCACGCTCTGATGGCTTTAGATGCCGCATAAACTTTATGCATTACTTTCACACCACCTTTAACAACAGATGTATCTATATTATTAATTACATAATTACAATTATTAATAACAGCATAGTAATCCTTTATATTATTGGTGTAAGGATTATTTGCAGAGATATTCCATCCATTAATTTCTTTGAGATAAATACCCGCACTATCTGTAACATCCATTAAGTCACCTCTCAACTCGCCCAACAGCACATAACTATCAGTCAGTTTCTGAAGTTTGGAAAAGATACCAAACATTGAGTAAAGCGTATCATTGGCTGATCGCATTTGATATTCATCAACGAAAACCACCCTGTCTGAGTCAACATCCAAAAAATCTTCACAACTCGAGAAAGTAAATGTGACAAAAAACAGGAGTAATATTATTTGGCTGATTTTTTTCATGTCTATATTTTTATTAAATCTTAATCTTATATTTAATGTATTTGGTTTAAATAAATTCTTACAAATTGAATTTAACACCTAAATAGTAACTTTTGGTCATTGGTTGTAGGCCTGCATCAACACCTTGATAATAAACTGAGTTACCGGCAGAAAACTCAGGATCAAGTCCTAAATAATTCGTCAGTGTAAATAAATTATTTGCTGAAACCCAAATATTTATACCTTCAATATAGTCACTCTTAATTGGCAGTTCGTATGACAATGTAACAGCTTTCAGGCGAATATACGAACCATCTTCAATCCAGCGATCAGAAAAACGGGCATTTCCCATTGGGTCGCCATAAACCGCTTTCGGTTGAGTTGTAACCTGACCTTCAGCTGTCCAGCGAGTTGCCATCAAGCTTGTTTGATTACTAAAATCTTTACCTGATTCTAACTGACTACGATAATAATTGTATACGTCATTGCCATATGAATATGTAAACACAGTACTTAAACTTATATGTTTATAAGACCATTTATTGGTTATAGTTCCATAAAAATCCGGATTAGGATTACCAATAACCTGTTTATCATTATTATCAATAACTCCATCTGCTACTTTATCTTCAAAAATCACATCACCGGCTTCAAAGTTAGTGAAGCTTCCATCAGCATTTAAAATTTTCAAATCAGCAGATGTAGCTTCTGCCTCAGTAGCAAAAACACCGCTTGTTTTAAATCCATAAAATGAACCTATAGGTTGGCCAACTGCAGTAAGCACTTCACCACCAAAAACGTTAGTTGTATAATCTGACTCTGGCAGAGCTGTAATCTGGTTTTTGTAATGACCAACACTTGCTCCAAGCTCCCATTTGAAATTTTTCATATTTAAAACTTACCAATTAGCAGAAAGCTCAAAACCTTTATTATCAATTTCGCCTCCATTGTCCCAATAAGTTGCTAATCCCGTAATAATTGGCAATGTGCGCAAAACCAACAAATTAGTAGTTTGACTTGAGAACACATCAAAACTTATATTTAAACGATCATTGAACAAACCCAAATCTAAACCCAAATTAGCTTTTGCTGTAGTTTCCCACTGAACGGCGGTGTTTTCGATATTATTCAAAGTTAATCCATTGGCAGTTGACATAAATCTTACTGAAGAAAAATATGCCATAGCCTCATAGTCAACTATACCATCATTTCCGGTTAAACCATAGCCAGCACGCACTTTAAGGAAGTTGATTGGATCTATATTCTTCATAAACTTCTCAGAAGAAGCAATCCACGCCCCTGAAATTGAGGGAAAAACACCCCAGCTACGATTGAATAGTCTAATACCATCATCTGTATTACGTCCGAAACGTGATGAGCCATCCAATGAAACTGTCCCTGAAAGAAAGTATCTGTTATCGTAATTATAATCAGCATTCAAATAGTTTGAAAGAGATTTAGTTTCATTGTTGATACCATTTACCTGTAAATAATCATAATCACCCGTAATTGTCGTATTATTATTTGAACCGGTATTGTGCTCTTCAGCATAATCAGATTCGTAATAATTGAAGATATATCTCATACCCAAAATTGCCTTCAAAGAGTTCTGACTGTCGAATTTCTTTTCGTACGACAAACGGGTATCATCGTAAATTGAAGTATTGCGCATCACCTGACTTGAAACCTGATCGTATGATTTACCATAACCCTCAATCATTCTCACCGGAGTGTAACCCATTGGGATAAATTTACCTTCAATGGATTTGTCTATATTATAATCAAATTGAGAACTTAATGTTAGTTCTGGAGTAATTTTCAATGCAGGAAGAACACCGATATTAAAACGATATTTTTTTAGATTATTGATAGACGCATCGATAATACCCGCAGGATTGGCAACATCAAATTCGTCAGCCACAGCAAAATCTCTTGCTTGTTGCCCTAAACTTGTAAATCCGTAAGGACTCAAAAATGGAGATTTTATACGACTTACCCAAGCTGGAGAAGAATAAGAACTCATTCCATCATCCTGCAAAGTTCTCTGTATTCGATTGAAACTGATATTCATACCCATTGACAGGTTGTCTAACAATTTAAAATCAGCATTAAATCGCGAATGAATACGTTCAAAATCCGTAGTTTTCACAATTCCTGTATTACTTGTATAGCCTAAAGAGAAATAATACAATGCCTTTTCATCACCACCTGTAGCGTTGATAACATAGCTGTTTGTCATACCATTTTGATAAACCTGATCAGCCCAATCTGTTACATTGTGATTGGCGTTATAGATTTGCGCATTGGCTGCATTGGTTTCAAGAAATCCATATCCTGACACATCATTACGTAAAACTCCTTTAGAACTCAACATTTCACTCGCATAAATTCTAAATTGCTCACCATTCATCATTGGAATAGAACCGGGAGTAGTTGTAATTCCTGTGAGTACATTCAAACTGATTTTTGTAACCATCGATTTTGCTCTTTTGGTATTAATAAGAATAACACCATTAGCGCCTTTACTACCATAAATTGTAGCTCCATCTTTCACAATAGTAATATTTTCTATATCATTTACATCAATATTGTCGAGTGGATTGGCAAAATAACCCTCATGAATTGACACCGCATCGTACATGTTATTCCAAACTACGCCATCAATAACAAATAAAGGCTGAGCATTGGCATTAATAGAATTTATCCCACGGATAAACAATGAAGCACCAATTCCTGAAAGGCTTGATCTGCTGATAGCCCTTACATCACCACCTAATTTTGTTTGCAACAATTCATCGGCAGCTAAAACATCTGATTTAGATAGATCACCAATGGTCTTACTTGAAGAAATCAATGAAGAATTTTCTATTTTACCATTTATACCTACAACCTGATTGAAAAAGCTACTGAACTGATCCGAATAAAGATCAATCACCAGATGTTCATTTCCACGTAATGCTATTTCACGTTTATTATAATCGTATGCACTTACATGAATTATATCAATATTAGATTTTAACTTTAATGTAAACTGACCTTTTTCATCAGTTACAGCTGAGATATTTTTCCCTGGAATTGAAATTTGAACAGCGCTCAAGGGCAATTTTGTATGAGCATCGCGCACCAAACCGGTTATAACAATCTCATTTTGTTTGTTTTCGGCCTTTTTACCTGCCAAAACTATATTAGAAGAGAACATCATCACTGTCAGCACTACAACACCAATGAATTTAAAACAGAATTTATCCCTGTTCATGTTTAATATGTTTAAATAACTTTTCATTTTCATGTGTAAATAATTAATTTTGAGTCAACATTATTGAACAGGTTCAAGTATTATGCAGTCAATTCGCACATTTCTATTAAAATTCACCAAGTCTGTACCGCTTGGATTAGCGGCATTTTCAACCTTGAGGGCCACATTGACAGGTGTTTTTTCTGTATACATTAAGTTACTGAAAGGAAGTTGAAAATCCTTCAAAACGAGCATTTTCGTCATTGTTGATGGATTGGTTATAAACGTACCTATCTGTGCTGTTGAAGCAGCAAGCGTATTGGTTAATGTTACACCTTTGTCTGTTACTAATGTTCCGTTTGCATCATTATACGAAAAATAGAATTTCACTTTAAATGGCCGTTTGTCAGCTGTATCAGCAATAGCTGTTGGCACAAACACACAATATACATTATACTTTGCAGCTAATGTATTTGGTATAGGGAACTTAACAAACAATTTAGAAATACCGCTCGAAGTTGTTGGAGTTAACGTGATATAATAACTTCTTGAAATGTCATATCCGGTACCAATACTTGTAACAGTTGAAGCAGCGTAGTTTGATGTAGTTCTATTGTAAACAGTCCATTCAGCCTCAATTCTTCTTTCTTTGTACCAAGATTCAGCTGCCGTTGAATTTAGTTGACTGGTAATATAGCTCATACCATTACTCATGTCAGCTGCCTGAGCATTATTAAACAACCTGTTTGGATTAGCAAATTTATTTCCATTCGTAGATGTAAGTGTATCAACTGAGATGGGTGTATTTAACTTACCTCTGAAAAATAAATCCTGCACTAAGGCTAATTGTGTATATTTACGTTGTGTCTTAGCTCCACCATCAATCGGCAATGCTCTGAAAAATGGATGAATGCGACTATAGGCTTCAGACCATGCTGCATTATCGGGTAAAATTGCAGTATAAATACTGTCTTCATTATCAAGTTCAGCAAGATTATCCAATATGAAATTGGTTTTTTTCATAATCGAATCTACCAACACTTCGTCTTTATAACTTGCTTTTTCATCAAAAACAAGACTATCTAATGATAACAAATAGGTTCTCAATGAATCTATACCTTCAGCTTCATTAATAAATTCCCATATATTCATTTTATAAGGTGCAT
>ERZ1034365.1166-NODE-1166-length-13750-cov-3.014481_pt1 | contig 13750 bp, 13 predicted proteins | sample MGYA00520615_ERZ1034365 | MGnify/ENA primary metagenome ERZ1034365 (study PRJEB33736, sample SAMEA104284505) | Azolla filiculoides | biome: Urban; feature: Water surface; material: Ditch water | place: Netherlands | collected 2015-10-28 | depth 0-0.1 m ... | reverse complement strand
CGCCGGGCTCAACCATGGCTTTCGTTACGGCTATGTCACGATCTTTGGCTTGGTTCTGGGGATCTGGACACAACTGCTGATCGTTGGGGTGGGCTTGGGAGCGCTGATTGCGGCCTCCGGCACCGCGTTTACCGTCGTCAAATGGCTGGGCGTGGCCTATCTGGTGTGGTTGGGCATCCAGCAGTGGCGCGCACCAGCGCGGCCCATGGTGGCGCTGTCTGACACGGGCGAGGTCGTGACCCAGCGTGCGCTGATTCTCAAAGCCTGGCTGATCAACATCGGCAAGGGCGATCAGTTTGGCTCTGGCTTTGTGGCGGTGAACCCGAATTCGAAGATTCCCGCGCTTGTGGATCTGACCGGTCCAAAGCCTTTGCGGCTGTTTGAATCGGGGTCGATGCTGGTGCATCTTGCCGAAAAGTTTGGTGCGTTTTTGCCCACAAGCGGGCCGGAACGGACCGAGGTGCTGAACTGGCTGTTTTGGCAAATGGGATCGGCACCGTTTGTTGGTGGCGGTTTTGGCCATTTTTATGCATATGCGCCAGAAAAATTCGAATATCCGATCAATCGGTATGCCATGGAAACCAAAAGGCAATTGGATGTACTGGACCGGCGTCTGGCCGAAGTGCCCTATGTGGCGGGCGAGAACTACACCATTGCCGACATGGCCATCTGGCCCTGGTACGGGCAGATGGCCAAGGGCCTGCTGTACGAGGCCGGCGAGTTCCTGCAGGTGCATACCTACACGCACGTGGTGCGCTGGGCCGAGCGCCTGTACGAGCGCCCCGCCGTGCGTCGCGGCCGCATGGTCAACCGCGTGCAGGGCGACCCCGCCAGCCAGCTGCACGAGCGGCATGACGCCAGCGATTTCGATTTGAGGACGCAGGACAAGGTGGCCGCCTGACGGCGGGCGCAAGACGAACCCGCCGAAGGCTTCCCGCATGGTGTTGGCAAAGACATCGGCTGCGTCATCCGCGGGCCTGGTTGCAGCAGCGCCATGACTATCGCTCTCTGTACGGTTCGTACTGCGCCATTCGTTGGGCGCTGGACGACGGCCTGATCCTGGCATGCCGCATTTAATGCCCGCGCGCCAGAGAACCTATCGTTTTCCCTAGTTTTGCACGCACAGGCAATGCATTGCACAAATCCGCAATTCGCGCCGGTTTCTGACTTTTACAGTCGGCTCCAACTTAACAAAGGAGCCTTGCATGTCGAATTCGATCCGGGACCGCATGTTCATCGACGGTCAATGGCAGGATGCCAGCAATGGGGAAACCTTTGCTGTCTACGATCCGGCCAGCGCGCAGGTCATTGCCCGGGTTCCGCTGGCGACAGCGGCCGATGTTGATTGCGCCGTCAAGGCCGCGCGCAGGGCGCTGGCGTCCCGTGACTGGGCCGGCCTGGTGCCGGCAGCGCGCGAACGCATTCTTCTCAGGCTGGCCGACCTGATCGAGGCCAACAGCGATGAACTGTCCCGGCTGGAGACCCTGAATAATGGCAAGCTGCTGCCCTGGGCGCAAGCCATCGACGTGGGGGGCAGCGCCCAGTGGCTGCGCTACATGGCCGGCTGGGCGACCAAGATTGAGGGCAGTACCTTTGATGTGTCGCTGCCCTTTCCTCCCGGCGTCAAATACCGTGCATCCACGCTGCGCGTTCCGGTCGGTGTGGTCGGTGCCATCGTGCCCTGGAATTTTCCGCTGGCGATGGCGATGTGGAAAATTGCCCCCGCGCTGGCTTGCGGCAACACCGTGGTGCTGAAGCCCGCGGAAGAAACGCCGTTAACGGCGCTGCGTCTGGCCGAACTCGCAATCGAGGCGGGCTTGCCGCCCGGCGTGCTCAACGTGGTCACGGGGGATGGGCCCGGCGCAGGTGCCTCGCTGGTTGCGCACCCGGGCGTGGACAAGATTTCGTTCACGGGCTCGACCGAGGTGGGCCGTGTCATTGGCGCACAGTGTGGGCGCGATATCCGCCGCGTGGCGCTGGAGCTGGGCGGCAAGAGCCCGGTGATCGTGCTCGACGACATGGACATCGAGACCGCCATCGCAGGTGCTGCTGGCGCCATTTTTTTCAACCATGGGCAGGTGTGCACCGCAGGCTCTCGCCTCTATGTCGCCAGGGCCAGTTACGACAAGGTCGTGGCCGGCGTGGCAGCCATCGCCAACAGCACGGTACTGGGCTCCGGACTGGACCCGGCCTCGCAGATGGGGCCCCTTGTCTCCGCTCACCACAAGGAGCGGGTGCAGAAGCTGATCGCGACCGGTTCGGCTGAAGGGGCCGAAGTGGTCGCAGGCGGGGCGCACGATGGCCCAGGCTATTTCGTGCGGCCCACCGTCATCGCCAACCCGGCCAACAAGCCGCTGACGCTGGTGCGCGAGGAGGTGTTCGGGCCGGTCCTGGTGGCTATGCCCTTCGACGATTTCGACGACGTGCTGCGCCAGGCCAACGACAGCCATTACGGCCTGGGCGCCAGCGTCTGGACCCACCGGCTGGACAAGGCCCAGCGCGCGATGGATGCGTTGCAGGCCGGCACCGTCTGGGTGAATACCCACAACATGGTCGATCCCAACATGCCTTTCGGCGGCTTCAAATCATCGGGGGTCGGGCGCGAGCACGGGCGTGCCGCGATCGAGGCCTACACCGAAACCAAGTCCATTTGTATTGCGTACTGACGCCCTCTAACTCACACCACTCAGGAGACAACGATGAACAAGCCACATAATTTTCCGACCCGCAGGCTCGCCATTGCCGCGCTCGCAGCCACCGCTGCACTGGGCGCGGTACCCGCAGCATGGGCACAAACCACCCTGACCGTTTCGACCTGGCTGCCGTCCAGCCATCCGGTGCCGCAAGCCCTCGTGAAATGGACGCAGGATCTGGAGCAGGCGACCAAGGGGCGTGTCAAGGCGCAGCTCCTGCCCAAGCCGGTGGCTGCGCCGCCCGGCACCTTCAATGCAGTGCGCGATGGGTTGGCCGACATCAGCTTCACTGTGCTGGGCTACACGCCGGGCCGTTTCACGCTGTCCGAATTCGCCGACCTGCCGCTGACCAGCGAGACCGCTGAACAGGCTTCGGCGGCTTTCCATCGCGTGGCCAGCAAGCACCCTGCCATCCTCAAGGAATACGGCGAGGTCAAGGTGCTCGGCCTGTTCACCCATGGACCGGGCGTGATCTTCAACATGAAGAAGGAAGTCACCTCGGTGGGCGACATGAGTGGGCTGAAGTTCCGCATCGGTGGTGGTATCGTGAACGAGGTGGCGAAGACCCTGAACGTGAACGCAGCCCTGAAGCCCGCAGGGGAGTCCTACGAGCTGTTGTCCACCGGGGTGATGGACGGCACCTGGCTGCCGTTTGAAGGTATCACGACCTTCAAGCTCGACAAGCTGGTCCGGTACGCGACCACTTTCCCCGGCGGGCTGTACAACTCGTCCTTCATTGCCGTGATGAACCGCAAGGCCTACGACGCCCTGTCCAGGGAAGATCAGGCCGCTGTCGACAAGCTGTCGGGCGAAGTGTTGTCGCGCCAGCTTGGTCGCGCATTCGATGTGCGTGACCGCGAGGGCCGGGCGTTGGCGCAGGCCAGCGGCATCAAGGTGACGAATGCGCCGCCGGCGATGGTGGCCGATCTGGCCACACGGTTCAAGGTGCTGGAGAAAAACTGGATCGACGCAGCCAGGGCCAAGGGCTTGCCAAATGCTGAATCCATCGTCGCGGACTTCCGTGCCGAGGCCAGGAAGCCATGAGCGCGGGCCATCTGCAACGCATCGGCGACCTGCTGGCCCGGGGGCTCGGAGCCCTCACCGGCGCCGCCTTGTTCGCGATGATGCTGCTGACCTTTGTGGACGTGATGGGACGCAAATTCTTTGTGGCCGTGCCCGGCGCCCTGGAACTCAGCGAAATGCTCATGGTCGTGCTGCTGTTCAGCGGCATGCCGCTGGTGGCCTGGCATGCCGAGCATGTGTGCTTTGAACTGGTGGATGCCATGTACAAGGGGCGGGCGGCCTTGTGGTCCGTGCGCTTCATGGACGGTGCCTGCGCCCTGACGTTTGGCGCCCTGGCCTGGGCCGTGTGGGGCTTTGCGGGACGTACCATGGCGGAGGGCGAGGTCAGCAGCCGCCTGCACTGGCCGATCGGCGTCTTCATCTACCTGATGGCCGCTCTGCTGGCCTGCGCCTGCGCCATGCATGTGTTCAGGACATGCGGTGCGGTGCCAGCCGGCAGCGCCAGCCCGGAGGTGACGCCATGACGGCCTGCCTGCTTGGATTTCTGGCCATTTTTGCATTGATGGCCTTGCGTATTCCGATTGCCATCTCGATGGGCCTGGTCGGTTACGTGGGACTCGGCCTGCTCAAGAACTTCGACATGTCCCTGGCCAGCGTGCTGGAAGTCGTGCGCAGCGCCGGTTTCTCCTACACCCTGTCGGTGGTGCCGTTGTTTATCCTCATGGGCAATTTCACGGCCCGCGCCGGCATGGCCCGTGAGCTGTTCGGTCTGGCCTGTGCGTTTCTCGGGCACCGGCGCGGCGGTCTGGCCATGGCCACGGTGGGCGCCTGCGCCGGCTTTGGCGCGGTCTGCGGCTCGTCGGTGGCAACGGCGGCCACCATGGCCAAGGTGGCCTACCCGGCAATGAAGGAACTCGGCTACTCGGACGAACTTGCGACGGGCTCCATCTCCGCGGGGGGAACGCTGGGCATCCTGATTCCGCCATCGACCGTCATGGTGATCTATGGCCTCATGACGGAGACCAGCATCGGCAAGCTGTTTGCGGCTGGCATGTTGCCAGGCATCCTGATGACGGTGCTGATGTGCGGCGCCGTGGCCTGGACCGCCTGGCGCGACCCGAAGGCGGGCGCGGCCAGCGAGCGGCAGACCTGGCTGCAGCGTCTGGCTGCACTGCGTGCCGTGTGGGGTGTCGTCGTGCTGTTCGGCCTGGTCATGGGCGGGATTTACGGCGGACTGTTCACTGCCACCGAAGGTGCGGGTTTCGGCGCGTTCGGTGCGTTTGCCTTCGCGGTCGGGCGGCGCCAGTTGTCCACCCGGGAGCTGGGTGCGATCCTGGTCGAGTCCTCGCGGACCACAGCCATGTTGTTTGCGATCCTGATCGGCGCGCTGATGTTCGGCAACTTTGTGAACTTCACCGGCATGCCGGACCAGTTGAAGACCTTTGTGAGCCAGTTCGGCGTGCATCCGATTGGCGTGATCGTTGCGATCTGCGTGATTTACGTGCTGCTCGGCACTGCCATGGAAGAGCTGTCCATGATCCTGCTGACCGTGCCGGTGTTTTTTCCCCTGGTCATGCAGCTGGGCTTTGACCCGCACTGGTTTGGCGTGCTGATCGTGTGCGTGGTGATGATCGGCCTGATCAGCCCGCCCGTGGGTATGAACCTGTTCGTCTTGACGACTCTCCTGCCCGGGGTCAAGTTGTCGAGCGTGTTTCGAGGTGTGAGTCCTTTCATCTGGGCGCAGATTCTCGGGTTGGCGCTGTTGATCGCGTTTCCCGGCATCTCGCTGATCGCCTTGCGTTTTGTCAAATAGGAAGTTGTATGAACCTTAAAACCAGCCCTGTTTCAGTGGGCTTTGTCGGTCTGGGCGTGATGGGCACGCCGATGGTGAGCCATCTGCACCGCGCGGGCCACCCGGTCACCGTGCACGACCTGGATGGTGCGGCGGCCCGTGCGCTAGCGGCGAAGCTGGGGGACGGCGCGCAAGCGGTTGACAGCCCGCGCGCTGTGGCCGAGCGCAGCGACGTTGTGATCACCATGCTGCCCAACGGCCATGTGGTGCAGACGGTGGTGTTTGGCGAACAGGGTCTGGCCCGGGGCTTCAAGGCGGGGGCAGTCTTGCTCGACACCTCTTCCTCGGAGCCCTGGCTGACCAGGCAGACGGCCGAGCGCCTGGCTGAGCAGGGCGTGGCCATGGTTGATGCGCCGGTGTCCGGCGCGCAATGGGGCGCGGAGGAGGCCAACCTGGTCTTCATGGTGGGTGGTGCGCCCGCCGACCTGGAGCGTGTGCGCCCGCTGCTGGACCGCATGGGGCGTTCGGTGTTCCACCTCGGACCGCTGGGCGCAGGTCACGCGATGAAGTGCATCAACAACCTGATCACCGCGATCACGCTGAGCGCCACCGCGGAGGGCCTGGTGATCGGCAAGGCCTATGGCCTGGATCCGCAAGCCATGGTCGAGGTGATGAACGTGTCCACGGCCATGTCCTGGATCAGCAAGACGCATATCGAAAGCCGGGTCTTGAGCCGCAATTTTGACGACCCCTTCAAGCTGGAGCTGATGCTGAAAGACATGGGCATTGCGAATGCACTTGCGCGGGAAAACAGCGTCTCGGCGCCGCTGTCCGGCCTGGGACACCAGCTGTGGCAAGCGGCGTCCCGCGCCGCAGGCAAGGGCGCGAGCATCAGCGAAATTGTGCGCTGGGTAGAGAACCAGTCAGAGACCCAGATCACCCCGGGTTCACGGTTGCAAAGCAGCTGAGTCCATTTCAGGAAACAGAAAAAATGGGAATTCTTGAGCAAAAGTTGGCAGATTTTGTGGTCGATCTGACCTTGGGCGACATTCCGCCCGACGCGCAAAGAATCGTGCGCCTGATGGTGATGGCGGTGATTGGCACGGGCTTCGCCGGCGCGGCCGAAGACGGTGTGTTGCCGCTGCAGGAGTTGCTCTGCGACGCGGGCGGGGCACCGCAAGCCACCACCCTGGTTTACGGTCGCAAACTCCCTGCGTCGGCGGCTGCGCAGTTCAACGGCACGATGTGCCGCGCACTGGATTTTTGTGACGCCATGGCGCCGGGGCCGCACATTGGCGCGGCCTTGTTTCCCGCTGCGCTGGCTGCGGCGGAGTTGGCCGGCGGGTGCAGCGGCGCCGAGTTCATGACGGCCCTGGTGGCCGGAGCCGAGCTGAGTTCGCGCTTCAATCTGAGCGAAGCCCAGTACAACGGCTTTGACCCGACGGGAATTGCCGTGGTGTTCTCGGCAACCGCGGCCGCATCGCGCATCCTGAAGCTGACTTCCACCCAGACCCTGCACGCGCTGGCCCTGGCTTTCAACCGCTGCGGTGGCAGTTTCCAGAGTCATGTGGACGGCTCGCTGGGGGTCCGCATCCTGCAGGGCTGGGTCGCCCAGGCGGGGGTGCAATGCGCGCAAATGGCCAAATCGGGCATCACCGGGCCGGAAAACTTCCTTACTGGCCATTACGGCTATGCCCACCTCTATGGGCGCGACACGCTGGATCCCGAGCAGGTGGTTCAGCGCCTGGGCCAGGTCTGGAAGCTGCACAACGTGGTGTTCAAGAAATACCCGAGCTGCGGGGTGACGCAGGGCGTGACCGAGCTCGCGCTGTCGCTGGTTTCCGACCTTTGCCTGCGTGCCTCGGATGTGCGCTCCGCCGAGGTGCGACTGCCGCCCTACGCGCACCGTCTGGTGGGCCATCCGTTTCGTATCGGCGCCAATCCGCGGGTGGATGCGCAGTTCAGCGCGGCCTATTGCGTCGCCAACGCCCTGGTCCGCCAGTCGTCCCGCCTGCAGCATTTCGCACCCACCCAGGTGCATGACCCGGTGCTGCACGAGATGATCGAGCGGATCACCGTGATCGCCGATCCGGCGCTGGACCCGCGCGGCCATACGGCGGTGGACTTGCTCGTCACCACCACCGACGGGCGGGAGATTCGCCGGTCGCTGGACATTGCCCCTGGCTTTCCCGGTGCCGACCTCGACGAGGCCCAGCATCTGGCGCGCTTCAAGGACTGCCTGGCCTATGCGCCAAGGCCGCCGTCCGACACCCAGGTGGACGTACTACTGTCTTCGCTCAACAACCTGAGCCGGCTCGACGACGTGCGCGAACTGCTGCCGCTGTTGACCATTGCCTAGCGACGAATGAAGTCTGCGGACCCCGGCCTGGCCGGGGTATTGGCGGAAATTTAAGGTAATCTTGACCTGAAAGGCGCCAGAAAATGGCAAGGCGCTGACGCTGCAAATGGGATAGAGGCAGCCTTTTTTCCGCTTGAGGAATCCGACATGCACACAAATCCGATTGCCCCACGCAGCCTGGGCAGCGTCCAGGACCTGGTACTCGCTACGCCAGGTCGGTTGCCGGTGGAAGTGCAGATTGCAGACCGGCAAATCTGGCGGGATCTGACCTGCCAGAACTTCATGGAGCTGGATTGCGAGGCGGCCGCGCCGGGCCCGTTCAACTTCAGCGCACTGCTGGCGCGGTTTTCTGACAGCCTCGCGGCAGAGATGTGTGTCAGCGCGTCGCGTGTCACGCGGCGTCAGGTGGACGCGGACCGCTGCACGCAGGCCTATTTCAAGCTGGTGTGGCAGTTCAGCGGGCAGGGCCGCATTCGCCAGGGCGGCCACGACTCGGAACTGCGCGCGGGCAATTGGGCGATCTACGATACCGCGAAGGAGTATGTGTTCGAGTCCAGCGAGCGGGCGCGCTTTCTGGTGCTGTTGTTGCCCCAGCATGAAAGCATGGGCTGGAGCCCGGCCGTGGCGGCACTGGCCGGTCGCGCGCTGCCTGGCGGCGGGGTTGCCCGGATTGTGTTCTCGGGGCTCTCCGCCATGCTCAGGGACGGGACGCCGCTGGACGATGAAAGCCAGAAGACATTGCAGGACAGCACCATTGCCTTGCTGGAACGTGCGCTGGAAGGCCACTGCCGCGACCAGATCAGCGAGATCAGTGGCGGCAATGCCCTGCGGCTGCAACGGGTGAAAGCCTACATCCTCGATCATCTGAGTGACCCATCGCTGACGCCTGAGAAAGTGGCGCTGACCTTTTCGATGTCCCGGCGCAGCTTGTACAACTTGTTTCTCGAATGCGAGGAAACACCGCGGGCCTACATCCAGCAGGTGCGGCTCGACCGCGCGGCACGCTTGCTCAAGAACCCTGCGTCATTCGAGTTTCCCGTCGCACACATCGCGCGCTCCTGCGGCTTCGTCGGCCAAAGCCATTTCAGTCGCGCCTTCCACGCGCGTTTTGGCGTTGCCCCCAGCCAGTGGCGCGGTCCCCATGAAACGGAGGCTTAGCGCCAAGGGGCCTTGCAGGCCATGCAGCAAATCCGCAGCAGACGCTGTTCAGCCAGAGTCCGCTTTCTGCCGTGATCAAATCAGAGTCAAAGTTGCCGTTTCCCAGCGTCGCTTGGGCTTTGTTTGCTACTAATATTGAGAATCTTCGTCCCGCGGGACGAACCTCCTGGCGCCGTCACCATCGCCCGCAGCCATCCATGCAAGGAGATACCCATGGACATCGACAGCTTCATGCAGGGCTACAAGGCCGCCTGGGAAGCGCGGGACGACGTCGCTTTTGCGGCGCTGTTCACCGAAGACGGCGAGTACCACAACACGCCGTTTGCGGTGCAGCGCGGCCCGGCGCAGTTGCGGGCCTACTGGCAGCGCGTCAAGCTGCAGGAGGACGTGGCGCTGCGCTTTGAGGTGCTGGCCCGCTCGCCGGGCGCGGGGCTGGCGCACTGGCACGTGACCTACCAGGTCGCGTCGGAGGAACTGTTCCAGATCTGGGCGCGCTCGGCAGGCACCAATCTGATCGCTCGCCAGAGCGGTGACCCGCTGCCGCGCATGGTGCTGGACGGGGTGCTGCAGGTCGAGTTCGATGGCGCGCTGTGCCGGCGCTGCCGCCTCTGGTGGCACAGCCAGCCGCAGCCTGACTGAGCGGCTGGACGGCGGCCCGGGCACGGCAGTCGCGTGAAAGCTGGCTGACAATCCGGCTCTGCGCGCTCAGCCAGCCGTGCAGCGCGTGCGATGCCATTTGCCCTGTGGTACGTTCGACAAGGCGGCGTACGAGAGGGCGCATGCCATGCAGCTGGCCAACCATCGGTCGGCGTTCAACGAAAAGGCCTGAACAGCGGCGCGCAGGCACCAGTACCGGGGTGCAATCCAATCGCTGCAGGCGAACAGGCGGGGTCCTTATTAGATAAAAATGAACACTTCCCGGCGTCGCCAGGTCTTTATTTGCTACTATAAATATAGCGTTCTGGCGGGTCTTTACGCCCAAGTCACCTTGTCGTCCCCCGGCTCGCGAGGTCTGCCCTACCATCCCGTTCTACTTACAACAGGAGATGCGGCAATGCGGAAGATGGCAGCAATCGGGTGCGTGGTGGCGGGTTGGGCGCTGGCTGCAGCGGCCACCGCCAGCGAGATCAAGGTGCTGACGGCGGGGGCCTTTAAGCCCGTGGTGATGGCGCTGGCGCCGGAGTTTACGGCGCGCACCGGGCACACGGTGAAGGTGGACAACGACACGGCCGGCGGCTTGCTGCGGCGCATCGGCAATGGCGAGGTCTTTGACGTCGTGGTGCTGACGCCGGCGGCCGTGGCGCAGCTGACGCAGGCGGGCACGCTCGCGGCAGGGTCGTCGACACCGCTGGCGCGCGTGGCCATTGGCGTGGCGGTGAAGCAGGGCGCACCCGCCCCGGAGATTGGCAACGTGGCGGCGTTCCGGCAGGCGCTTCTGGCAGCGCGGGCGGTGGCCTACATCGATCCGGCGGCGGGTGGCTCCAGCGGCGTTTGATCGCGCCCAAAGGCGGTGCTGGTGCCGGGCGGGCTGGTGGCGCAGCGCCTGGTCAGCGGCGAGGCCGACATCGCCCTGCACCAGATCAGCGAAATCCTCGCCGTGCCGGGCGCCACGCTGGTCGGCCCGATCCCGGCCGAGATCCAGAACTACACGGTGTACGCCGGCGGCGTGGCCGCATCGGCGCGTGATGCAGCGGCCGCCCGGGCTTTCCTTGAGCTGCTGGCCGGCGAGCGCGCAAAGGCGGTGCTGAAGGACAAGGGCATGGAGGCGCCCTGAGCGCCGGCCGGCCGGGGCGCCTTGGCGTGCCGCCCGGCTGTCCCGCCGAGGGTAAATCAGTCATTGATGAATGAAAATGACCTTTCCCCAGTGTCGAATGGTCGTTGCAAGCTATTGAACTGATAGCTTCTTTCGTGTCGGGCAAGGCCCCGGCCCGGCACTGCGCCCCCCGGCGGTCAGGTCTGCGACAGCGGAAAGGGTTTGTCCCACCTGCCGCGCTGGTACCGCGCACCTAGACTGTGCATCAAGATGTTCTGAAAGGCCCCGAGATGCATTCCCGTGACGTTTTTTTTCCCCGCCGCCGGTTCCTGGTGGTGTCGGCTGCCACTGCGGCTTCGGTCGCGCTGCCGGCTGTCGCCGCGACGCCGGCGCGCTGGCCGTCCAAACCGATCCGTATCGTGGTGGCCTTTCCGCCGGGCGGGTTGACCGACGCCTACGCGCGGCTGTACGCCGAGCAGCTGACGGCGAAGTTCGGCGTGGCCGCCGTGGTGGACAACAAACCCGGCGCGGGAGGCATCATTGCCATCGACGCGGTGGCCAAGGCGCCGGCCGACGGCTACACGCTGCTGATGACCACCTCGGGCACGGTCTGGCAGAACCGGGTGCTCTACAGCAAGCTGCCCTACAACCTCGACAAGGATCTGGTGCCCATTGCGCACTTCCCCTCTGGCCCGCTGGTGGTGGCGGTGGGCGACAAGGTGCCGGCACGCACCATGCGCGAGTTCATCGACTACGCCAAAGTTACCCCCTCGTCCATGGGCACCTATGCGCCGGGCTCCTACCCGCACATGGTGGCCGACCAGCTCAACCGCAGCGAGGGTACCAAGCTGCAGGCCGTGCATTACCGCGGCGAGGCGCCGATGTGGGTGGACGTGGCCTCCGGCCAGCTGCAGATTGCCATCGGCAGCTACCAGGCCTTTGCCACGGTGGCAACCCGCGGGGTGCGGCCCATCGGCGTGACGGGCAGTTACCGCTCGCCCAAGCTGCCGGACGTGCCCACGCTGGTGGAGCAGGGCGTGGGCGGCCGCCTGGTGGCGCTGGAGGGCGCGCTCCCGCTGATGGTGCCGGCCGGCACCCCCGAGGCGGTGCAGCAGGCGCTGTCGCGCGTGGTGGTGGAGGGCGCGAACACCGAGCGCGCGGCCAAGCTGCGCGACAGCTTTGCCATCCCCAACAAGCCGCAGAACCTGCAGGACACCCGCCGCGAATGGGAAGAGGTCGTGCCGGTGTGGATCAAGCTGGCGGTGGACCTGGGCATCAAACTCGACTGACGCCCGCGCGCCGGGCGCAGCCCTGCAGCCCGGCGCAATTTGCGGCACCATGGGCGCCATGAACGACGCCACTCCCTACATCCCCCCCAAGGTCTGGACCCCGCCCGAGAGCAGCGGTGGCCGGTTTGCCAACATTAACCGCCCCGTGGCCGGCGCCACGCACGACAAGGAACTGCCGGTCGGCAAGCATCCGCTGCAGCTGTACTCACTGGGCACGCCCAATGGCGTCAAGGTCACGGTGATGCTGGAAGAACTGCTGGCCGCCGGCCACACCGGCGCCGAATACGACGCCTGGCTGGTCCGCATCAACGAGGGGCAGCAGTTCGGCAGCGGCTTCGTCGCGGCCAACCCCAATTCCAAGATTCCCGCGCTGGTCGATCGCAGCGGGCCGCAGCCGGTGCGGGTGTTCGAGTCCGGCGCCATCCTGCTGTACCTGGCGGAAAAGTTCGGGGCGTTTGTGCCCACCGAGTCGGCCGCGCGCGCGGAATGCATGAGCTGGCTGTTCTGGCAGATGGGCAGCGCGCCCTTCCTGGGCGGCGGTTTCGGCCACTTCTACGCCTACGCCCCGGAAAAAATCCGCTACGCCATCGACCGCTACGCCATGGAAGTCAAGCGGGTGGTTTTACTCTGTGATGGAGGCGACAAGCGCACCCAGTCATCGGACATTGATCGCGCTATTTTCCGGTGTTCAGCGTGCGGTTGGCCTGCGCGACCTTGCCCGCCAATTGCTGCAACGTGACCCCATACAACGCCAGCCGATCCGGATCGGGCGCAATGCGGATCACCTCGTTTGCCGCGCCAACCAGATAGGTCAAACCAACGTCGTCGGTCTTGGCCACTTCGGCCTGCAGCGCGCGCGCGACCTGCGTGGCCTGCCACAACCCCCGCTCGTTGAGCCCGATGTCGATCTGTCCTTGAATGCGGGTGTCGACGTTCCAGGCCGTTTCGCCGTGGCGAATGGCGATGATGCGGGTTGCCGTGCTCACAGTGCCACCACCTGAAGACCCGGCATGGAGGGGGTCGCAAACTCCTCTGCATCGAAGGCCTTGTCGCCGTTTTCATCGGGCACACCGGTGATCTGGATGTTCTTGAAGTCGTACTTGGTGTGGTCCATCAGGTGGGAAGGCACCACGTTTTGCAGCGCCGTGAACATGGTCTCGGTGCGACCGGGGTATTTCTTTTCCCACTCGCGCAGCATGTTGCCGATTTGCTGGCGTTGCAGGTTTTCTTGGCTGCCGCACAGCGTGCAGGGAATGATCGGAAATTGCCGGTGCTCAGCCCAGCGGGTGAGGTCTTTCTCGGCCACATAGGCCAGCGGTCGGATGACCACGTGGCCGCCGTCGTCGCTGACCAGTTTGGGAGGCATGCCCTTGAGCTTGCCAGCGAAAAACATGTTCAGGAAAAAAGTCTGCAGCATGTCGTCGCGGTGGTGTCCCAGGGCGATCTTGGTAATTTTGAGTCGATCGGCCACGCTGTACAGGATGCCCCTGCGCAAACGGCTGCACAGGCTGCACATGGTCTTGCCCTCAGGAATCACCTTCTTGACGATGCTGTAGGTGTCCTGTGTCTCGATGTGGTACTCGATGCCCAAGCTCTTGAGGTAGGCCGGCAGGATATGGTCCGGAAATCCGGGCTGCTTCTGGTCGAGGTTGACGCCAATGAGTTCAAAGTTAATGGGTGCGC
>ERZ1034365.1165-NODE-1165-length-13750-cov-5.798215_pt1 | contig 13750 bp, 14 predicted proteins | sample MGYA00520615_ERZ1034365 | MGnify/ENA primary metagenome ERZ1034365 (study PRJEB33736, sample SAMEA104284505) | Azolla filiculoides | biome: Urban; feature: Water surface; material: Ditch water | place: Netherlands | collected 2015-10-28 | depth 0-0.1 m ... | reverse complement strand
ACCAACACGACAAAAAGAATTGATGTGCTTCGAAAAGAACTAGCCATCCAGTCGAAATCATTGGACGATATTTTGAAAATGGCCAAGGCAAAAGACAAATTATTGGCAGCGATTCCGGCTATTCAACCCGTGAAGAATGAAAATTTAAAAAGTATGGTTTCGGGTTTTGGATATCGAACTGACCCTTTTACCAAAGCCAGAAAAATGCACGAAGGAATGGATTTTACCGCTAAAACGGGAACTCCTATTTATGCCACAGGCGATGGCGTTGTAGCAAAAGCAGATAACACGGCTTCGGGATATGGAAATCATATCGTGATTCGACACGGATTTGGTTATGAAACTTTATATGGTCATCTTAGCAAATACAAATGTAGAGCTGGACAAAGTATTAAACGTGGCAACGTAATAGGTTATGTAGGAAGCACCGGAAGATCGGAAGGACCGCATTTGCATTATGAAGTGCATAAAAATGGGAAAGTTGTGAATCCGCTTAACTTTTATTACGGAAACATTTCGGCTGTAGAATATGTAGCGATTGCGCAAGCAGCGAATCAGGAGAATCAGTCATATGACTAACTTAAAAAAGTGTTCAGTATTCAGTTGGCAGTGATCAGATAAAAAATTAAAATATTAGAAATGCATATAGAATTATCTAAAGACAAAAGATATTACAGCATTGGCGAAGTAGCCAAAGCTTTTGATGTGAATGCTTCGCTGATTCGTTTTTGGGATAGCGAATTTGACATTCTCAAACCCAAGAAAAACGCCAAGGGCAACCGGATGTTTACACCAGAAGATGTAAAAAATCTGCAATTGATTTATCATTTAGTCAAAGAAAGAGGTTTTACGCTCGAAGGTGCCAGAACACATTTGAAAGAAGGACAAAAGAAAACCTTGGATAAATTTGATATTATCAGCAAGCTCGAAGCCATAAAAGTGCAGTTGACCAGCATTAAAAATGAGTTATAAAAAGCAGAATTAAAAAACAATAAATAAACACTAAACCTTAAATTAAACAAAAATGGATTTTAAAAAATTTTTACCTTGGATTATTGGAATTGGATTTGTCTTAATCATTGCTTTTTGGGTAATGGGAATTATGAACACAGGCTTGCAAAAAGATCAGGCTGTTAATAAAGAATGGGGGAATGTAAACACAGCCTACCAAAGACGAAATGACCTTATTGGAAATTTAGTAAACACCGTTAAAGGTGCTGCCGATTTCGAAAAAAGTACTTTGACTGCCGTAATTGAAGCCAGAGCAAAAGCTACTTCTGTAACTATTGACCCAGCCAATGTAACACCAGAACAATTGGCAGCTTTTAATTCTGCTCAATCTGGAGTTTCTTCTTCTTTGTCAAGATTATTAGTAAGTGTGGAGCAATATCCAACTTTGAAAGCCAATGAAAACTTCTTGAAATTACAAGACGAATTGGCAAGTACCGAAAATCAAATTCTTACTGCAAGAACTCGTTTTAACGAATCAGTTCAAGATTACAATGGTTATGTATTGGCAATGCCACAAAGTATCTTCTTAGGAAAATACAAAGAAAAACCATATTTCAAAGCAGTTGAAGGTGCTGATAAACCAGTTGAAGTAAAATTCTAAATCAAAAATAAATGTCAAAAGTTGAAGATTTTTTAACCAAAGAAGAAGAACAAGCGATTGTTGAAGCTATTCGTATGGCTGAAAAGGAAACTTCTGGCGAGATTAGAGTTCATATAGAAAAAACAACTTCCAAAGTGCCTTTTGATAGGGCTTTGGAAGTTTTTCACGAATTGGGAATGGATGCCACCGAACTTAAAAACGGGGTATTAATTTATTTGGCCGTAGCCGATAAAAAATTAGTGGTTTGTGGTGATAAAGGCATCAACGAAGTAGTTCCTGAAAACTTTTGGGACAGCACCAAAGATGTTATAGCAGCCCAATTCAAAATTGGTAATTTCAAACAAGGATTGATTGACGGCATCATCAAGGCTGGCGAACAATTGCAAAAATACTTTCCGTACCAAGAAGGTGACGCGAATGAATTATCTAACGAAATATCTAAAGGATAAATGGGACCATTAATTGTAAATAAAAACAAATTACTGATTATTCTTTGTTTTTCGCTTTTCCATTTTTTCGGAATGGCTCAAACCTTTCAAGTTCCGAAAAAGCCTTCATTCATCCCTCCTATTATTGACAGTACTAAAACATTGTCGGAAATTCAATTAAAACAACTATATGATAAACTAAAAAATTATTCAGATAGTACTTCTACTGAAATCTTAGTAATGATAATTCCTACTACTCAAGGAGAAGATATTGCAAGATATGCTACTGATTTAGGACATAAATGGGAAATAGGTCAGAAAGGAAAAGATAATGGAATTGTTTTTTTAATTGCGAAAAATGACAGAAAAATGACTATTCAAAGTGGTTATGGAACTGAACATTTATTGACTGATGCACTATCCAGAAGAATTATTGAAACAGTAGTAAAACCTTATTTTAAAGACAATAATTATTTTGAAGGCATAAACCAAGGAACAATTGCTATAATGCAAGTTATGAAAGGTGAGTTCAAAGGAAGTCCAAAAAAACAAAAAGATTTTCCTATATTACCTTTAATAATAATCGTTGTTATCATTCTTGTACTTGTATCAAAAAACAAAAAAGGTGGTGGCGGAAATTCAGGAAATTCAGGTGGTGGTCCGAGTTTACTTGATGTAATTATTTTGAGCAATTTAGGTAGAAATAGCGGTGGGTTTGGTGGTTCTTCTTGGGGATTCGGCGGAAGTGGGGGTGGTTTTGGTGGTTTTTGCGGCGGCGGCGGATTTGGCGGCGGTGGAGCGTCAGGAAGTTGGTAATTCAGTAATCAGCTTATAGTGTTCGTTCAGTTTTAATAAACAAATCTAGAATTCATTTATGAAAATTTACCTCTATTTCTTTCTATTATGTTCTTATTTTACAACTTATGCTCAACAATCTTTTGATGATGTATTAGAAATAGAGATTACAAAAGATATTGAAGAGTTAAATGCTTTAATTATTAAAGAACCCAAAAATGTAGAAAACTATTATTTTAGGGGGTATCGTTATTATGAATCCAAGCAATATCTTGATGCTATTTCTGACTATGACACAGCCATTTCATTAAACCCAAAGGACGCCAAAATTTATTTTAGTAGAGGTATCTCGAATATGAAACTAAAAAGATTCAAAAATGCCATTGAAGATTTTACAAAAAGTATTTCTTTGAATGGAAATTTAAAAAAATCCTATTTTAATAGAGCGTATTCCAAATCAAAAATCAATGATTTGAACGGAGCAATTTCTGATTATTCAAAAAGCATTGAACTTAATCCTGAATATGTCGCAGCTTATGAAAACAGGGGGATTTTAAAAAAGGAATTGCATTTACATAAAGAAGCGATATTAGATTTTGACAAAGCAATAAAAATCAATCCAAAATTTGCAGAAGCCTATCAAAATAGAGCTATTTCAAAAGCTATGCTCAATTTAAAAGATGCCATAAATGATTTTGACCAAGTCGTGATTTTAAGCCCCAATGACCCCGAAGGATATTACAACAGAGCACTTTATTATATTAATTTTAAAATCAAAAAAGACTATTGCTCTGATTTAAAAAAAGCACTTAGTCTTGGCTATTTAGAATCTAAAAATATTATTAACGAAAAGTGTAAAAAATAGCGCAAGCTTTACTTCCAACCATACAAACAAAACCAAATAATGGCTTCAAATCCACCTGTTATCAAGCAAGTAGCTTGGATTTCTTTAATTCCACAGATTCCTTTTATATTTTTATTAATAGCTATTTATCATTATTTGGGTTTTAAAGATCCTGCATTTTACGGTGCTTTGACCTATTTGACTCTATCTATGGGTTTACGCTATTTTATACCCAAAAATCATAGAAGAGGAATACAATTATTCAAAACCAATCAATTCGAAAAGGCCATTTCTGAATATGAAAAAAGCTATGACTACTTTACCAGAAACGAATGGATTGACAAATACAGATTTATCACTCTTTTGAGTTCTTCCAAGATGAATTATAGAGAAATGGCATTATGCAATATCGCTTTCTGTTACAGCCAGATTGGAAATGGAACAAAAGCCATTGAATTTTACAAAAAAACTCTTGAAGAATTCCCTGAAAATGGATTAGCAGAAAGTGCTTTAAAAATGTTAAATTCAACTAAAGAGGTTCAATGAAAAAATACATTCTCTTTTTACTTTTCCCCTTATTTTTATTAGGCTCGAATACAGCGAGAAAAAATACAATCTACAACGTTTATGAATACGGTGCAAAAGGTGATGGCGTAACGAATGACCAAGAAGCGATTCAAAAAGCCATAAACAAATGCAAAGGAACAGGAGGAACAGTACTTTTTCCGAAAGGAAAATTCTTAACAGGTCAACTGCAATTAGGTAGCGATATGACTTTGCAAATAGATTCATTGGCAACCATTTTGGGCATACAATCTGATGAAGAAAAAGAGTATCCTCATCACAAAATCAACACTTTATTTCCAAACCGAATGCTCGAAGATTGTCAGCGTCGCTTATTTTACGGAGACCATGTACAAAATGTAACGATAACTGGCAAAGGTACAATTGATGGACAAGGTGATTACAACAAATGGATGTATGTTAAAGATTTAGGAACCGAAAAAGACCGCCCTTCTATTTTAGCATTTGTAGCTTCCAAAAACATAACTGTAAGTCAAATCACTCTGATTGATCCAGCTTGTTGGACACAGGTTTATATAGAATCAGACCATATCAAGATTCAAAACATCAAGGTCGATTCTGGTAAATTAACCCCAAATAGAGACGGAATAGACATTGTAGATTGCCACGATGTGCTTATAGAAAATTGTGACATCAAATCAGAGGATGATGGCATTTGTTTTAAAAGCGGTAGCGAATATGGATGCAAAGACATTGTTGTAAAAAATTGCACCATAGACAAACTGAATGTAAATGCTGGAAACGCATTTAAGTTAGGCACCGATGGACTTGGGAGTTTTATAAACTTTGATGTTTCAGGTTTGATAATCAAAAATGTAAAACAAAATTCTGCCATAGCCATTGAATCAATGGATGGAGCAGTTATTGATAACATTAGCGTTTCAAATTGTACAATTACCAATTCAGGTCAAGCAATTTTTATACTTTTGGCCAATAGAAACAGAACTGTACCTGGCAGAAAACCTAGAATAGGAAGCATTTCCAACATCTATTTTAAAAACATAACCGGTACAGATTTTACCCAACAATATCCTTCGATAATTACTGGCATAAAAGGGCACCACATTCAAAACATCACATTCGAAAATCTAAATTTTATGATGAAAGGTGGAATAAACACAACTGACCAAACCGTTATGGAATATGATGGCAAATATCCTGAAGGAAGTAAATTTGGCAACACCAATGCCTTTGGTTTTTATATTCGTCATACCGACAGTGCTACCTTTCTCAATTGCAGTATTAAAACACAACTCCCCGATTCTCGAGAATGGCTAGTTCAAAATAATGTTGGACAGATTACAATTAAATAAAGATATCAGCTCTCCTGAATTATCTAACTTCAATTTGTTTCAAAATTGATGTAAATAAAATTGTAAATTCGATTGAAAATTTTCATCGTAGCAAATACAATAAAAATTATTATTTTTACACAAATAAACCTATATTAATAATGCTATCACATAAAACCAAATACGCACTTAAAGCTTTACTCTATTTAGCTCAGCAAGAAGAAGGTCACATTGCTAGGACTATCGAAATTGCAGAAGGTGCCAATATTCCCAAAAAGTTTTTGGAACAGATTTTATTGGAGCTAAAAAGAGGTCATTTTGTGAGTAGCAAGCAAGGAAAACTAGGCGGATATTACCTCATAAAATCAAAAAACACCATAACATTAGCCGATATTCACCGATTATTTGATGGCGCAATTGCACTTCTTCCTTGTGCTTCATTAAATTTTTACGAGCCTTGTTCGGACTGTACTACCGAGTCAGAATGCTCGCTAAGACACGGTTTACTAACTATTAGAGACGAAACTCTGAAAGCAATGCAACGCATAACTATTGGCTCCTTGATAAAAAATTAAAAAAATATTTCATTAACTCTACTAATTATATAGAATTAATTATATATTTGCCCCCAGAATTAAAACAATAATAACTAGAAAATTTAAACCTATGAAAACGAATCAAAACAAATTCGCTTTTTTGAAAGAACAAAACCCCCAAAAAAAACTGATAAGAATTGCAAAACAAGACTATAAAATGATGTGTATGTGTTGGCTTTAAAAAAATTTGATTTTAAACTCTACTAATTACATATAACATATATAACAATGAAAACAATTTATACAAAAACAATTTCGACCTTAATTTTACTTTTAATTTTCTCAACATCCTATGGTCAAAATCTTTTAGAAGGAGTAGTGAAAGACGAACAAGAATCACCTGTAGAAGGTGTTAACATAGTGGTGAAAGGAACTGTCAATACAACAACTACAGATGCTAATGGCAACTTTAGCATTGCTGCCAAAGCACTTCCGTTTACCATCATTGTACAATATGCAGGTTATAACACCAAAGAACTTAAAATAACCGAACTACCAACTACTACTAAACCCTTACAAATAACTATTGCTACCGGTGAAGAAAAAGTACTTTCGGAAGTAGTAGTTACCTCAAGAAGAAGGATCGAAAAAGCACAAGATATTCCGATTGCTGTATCAGTAGTAACAGGTAAGCAAGCAGAACAAGCTGGCGCTTTTAACGTAAATCGTATCAAAGAATTAGTTCCATCTGTCCAATTATATTCCTCCAATCCGAGAAATACAGGAATTAACATTCGTGGTTTAGGTTCTCCTTATGGATTGACCAATGACGGTATTGACCCTGGAGTTGGTTTCTATGTGGACGGAGTTTATTATGCTCGTCCAGCAGCTACGACTTTAGACTTTATTGATGTAGAGCGAATTGAAGTTTTGCGTGGGCCGCAAGGTTCTTTGTTTGGAAAAAACACGACTTCGGGTGCTTTCAACATTACTACTCGCAAACCTAGTTTCACTTCGGGAGCGAATTTTGAAGTGAGTTATGGAAATTTTGCCTACCTACAAGCCAAGGCTTCGGTTACTGGAGCTTTAGCTAAAAATGTCGCTGGTCGCCTTTCATTTTCGGGTACACAACGTGATGGTATTATCGATAATATTAGAACCGGAAAACCAACAAACACGCTGAACAATCAAGGTATTAGAGGTCAATTGCTTTTTACTCCAACTGAAAACACTAATATCACATTAGCAGCAGATATTACTACTCAACACAATGACGGATATGCTCAAGTAGTTGCAGGTGTTGCTCCAACAAAAAGAGTTCCACAACGCCAATTTAGCGCCATTATTGCTGATTTGAATTACCAACTTCCTAGTTTGAATGCTTTTGACCGTAAAATCGATCACGACACTCCTTGGCGTTCAGGACAAGATTTAGGTGGAGCTTCTTTGAATGTTGAATCAAAAATTGGCGGAGGAACATTGACTTCAACCACAGCTTGGCGTTTTTGGACTTGGGATCCATCCAATGATAGAGATTTTACCGGTTTGCAAGTATTGGCAAAATCACAAAATCCTTCTAGACAAACACAATTTACACAAGAAGTTCGTTATGCTGGAAAAATTACCTCAAAATTAAATGGTGTTGTAGGTGTATTTTTTATTGACCAAACCTCAAAAACAAAAGGAACGGAAGAATCTGGTACCGCACAATGGAGATTTTCACAAGACTCATTTACACCCGCAAATACTGCATTATGGAAAACCCCAGGTCTTTTTGAAGGATATGGAATAAAAACCAATGCTCAAATACATTCAACTAGTGCTGCAGTATTCGGTCAATTGGACTGGGCTGTAACAGATAGACTGCATGTATTACCAGGTTTAAGATACAACTACGACAAGAAAGATGCAGATTATGACCGTAAAACATACGGAGGACTTCAAACTACTGATCCTGCATTAATTGCGTTAAAAAAGAAAGTTTATACCGATCAAAACTTCTCATCAGATAATGATGATACGGACTTTTCTGGAAACATAACGGTATCCTACAAAGCATCCGATAAAATCAATGCTTATGGAACTTTTGCAAAAAGCTACAAACCTATTGGAGTAAATGTGGCAGGTCTTCCTACTCCGCCTGCTGGTCAAACTTTAAGTGATCTTGCAACTGTTAAGCCAGAAGATGTTACTCATTATGAATTTGGAATTAAAACCTCGCCTTTTAAAAATTCTATTTTGAACTTGACTTTCTTTAATACTGATATTAAAGATTTCCAAACCAATGTTCAAGCCGCTGAATTAGGTGTGAATCGAGGGTATCTTGCCAATGCAGATCAAGTACGTGTAAAAGGGGCAGAATTAGATGCTAGTTTTGTAATTAACAACCATTTCTCTGTAAATGGAGCTGCCTCTTATACTGACGGGAGATATGTGAAATTCACTAATGCTCCACTCCCATTAGAAGAAACTGGATCTGCTGTATCTTTCAAAGATGTATCAGGAACCGACTTGCCAGGAACTTCAAAATGGGCAGGAAGCTTAGGTACTGAATATACTAAAAACGCAAAATTCTTCGGAAACCTAGGTAAATTTTTCATAGCTCTTGATGGTTACGCTCGTTCTGAATTCTCATCAAGCCCTTCTGCATCGAAATATTTAGTAGTACCGGGTTACGCTATTTTCAATGGTCGTTTAGGTTTCCGTGTAGCCGATGGTTTGTCTGCTAGCATCTGGGGACGCAACCTTTTGGACAAAGATTATTACGAACAATTACTTCCAGCGGGCGGAAATTCTGGTCAATATGCAGCAGTTTTGGGAGACCAAAGAACCTATGGAGTGACTTTGAAATATTCTTTATAATCTAAAATCTTGTTCGTTAGAAAATAACGAATCCATCTGAAAACCATCAAATTAATTTTTGATGGTTTTTTTGTTCTATCATTTCATAAATAATTAGACCTAAAAAATAAATTCTCTATAAATTAAGTTTGTTTAAATTTGCCGAAATTTGAATTGAACTTGATGAAATTTACACATACCCTTTTTTTATTTCTGACTTGTAGTTTTTTATACGCCCAAACCGAAAAAAATGTGGATCATCAAAGTTTGCTTTGGACACGCTACTACAACATTTTAACTTTATCCGACAAATGGTCCATACACAGTGAATTTGACAATCGAATTTTTATAAATCCTGTGGAACAAAATCTTTATGAAATGCGTTTTCAAGGACGCTATAAGATCAATAAAGATATAGAAGTAGGCGCTGGATTTGCTTATTTCTCGGTAGCTACACAAATACCAGAAATCGCTTTTGATTTTAGACTACCCGAATACCGAGGACAACAAGACATTAGTTGGAAGCAAGATTTCAAGAAGTTTGCATTGCTTCAACGTTTTCAAGTAGAGGAACGTTTTTTTCAAAATGCCAACAAAGACGGTTTACTCTCGGGAACGACTTTTTTTTGGCGTTTTAGATACCGCCTTCAAGGTGAATATTCGTTTTGGAAAAAAGAAAATCAGTTCTTAAAAGCTATTGTCTATGACGAATTGATGATTAATGGCGGAGAAAATGTAGTCAAAAACACTTTTGACCAAAACCGAATTTACGCAGGTTTGCAATATGGCGTCAACAAAAATATTGCCTTAGAATTGGGGTATTTGAATAGTTTTCAGCAACGTGCGAGTGGTATCGATTACTTCAATCGAGATATTATTCGGTTTACTTTATATCACAAAATCAATCTTCAGAAAAAGAAGATGTAATGAATTAGTATAATTGTATTGAATCTGTCAGTATAAATTCAAATACATAATTTAATATCTTTGAAAAGAAATTTAACTTCGTTTGTTCAAAAAAATATTTATGTATTTTAAATCCAATCCAAAAAGAATCAAATACTTTACTTTATCTACAATAAAGCTTTTAGTATTGTTTTTTTTGACTTTCAATACTAGCTTTTCACAAACCGACACTGAAAATCAATTTTCGAATGAATTTCAAACCAATAGTAATCTTGGAAAAAAGGTAGCTATTGAGAATGATTTTGGACAAGTTTTTACGAGTGGAACTGTAGAATCGAATCCTTTTTATAAAAATTCACAATTGTATTTAAGGAGTTGGCTTCATTATTATGCCTCCGAAAAATGGAAATTATCGGGTTTTGTAGCTTACTTTTTCAACAAAGATGTTCCAGAGATTTCTCAAAACAGATTGCCTGAAATTCGATTTGCTGCTCAAGGAATATACTATTTTTCAAAAGGCGGAGATTATACACTTAGCAATAGAATTAGGGTTGAAAATCGTATTTTTATAGAAGACACTATTGAAGTGGTTTGCCGATTTAGAGATGCTGTAAAATTCGTTTTTCCAATATCTAAAATAAAATCGGGTAATGGATATACCTATGGAATTGTTGCTGACGAAGTTTTTTTTAAAACTAACGGAAATGCTACTGGTAGGCAATTTTTTGATAGAAACCGCTTCACTTTAGGTTTGGGATACAATTTATCGGACACAGTTCAATTTGAAGTTGGGTATCAAAATGAATACTTACCTCGTCCTAGCGGTGACCAAATGTTTCACGTTATATCGACAACGATTATTTTTAATGACTTGATTTCCTCGATTAAAAAACAAACTGGAATTTTTCAGAAACATTAATCAATCTGAAATAAAAATCTACCAACCGTTTTTGACCATATTACCATAATAAAAAAGGAGATCTATAAAGACCTCCTTTCTTATCAATAAAAAAACGATTTTATTTATCAGCTTCTACGTCAACAACTTCATATTTGTTTTTGCCGTTATCCTGAAAAGGTTGGTAATACGTATCGCCTACTTTTACATAAGTAATATCGCCCATTTTCACTTCTTCACCACCTTCCGGAAGATTTTCTACAATAGTTCCGGCTGTTGGTGGAACTACGGTATATCCTTTATCAGATTTCTCATAGTAAGTACCACCGTAATAATAATTATTGGTTGTTTCGTTGACAACTACTGTTTGGGCATTGCTTGGCAAAGTAGTAACTGTTGCCCCAACTGGTGCTGCAACCACAGTATATCCACCATTTCCTTGAGTATAATATACTCCGTTATCATAATGATAATGTTGGCTATTTACCTCAACAACAATAGCTGTTACAGCCAAAGTTGTAATAAAGAATCCCCACGGATGCCATACTGGTCCCCAATAAAATGGACGATAAGGATGGTAGTAATAAGGATGATAGCAGTTGTAACGATATCCACCATATACATAAGGAGGGCGAGTGTAAGGGCGGTAGTTATTACTTCTTCTTACCGTTGTATTATGACTATTGTTTATTCTGGTGTTGTGGTGGCTGTTATCAACATTAATGTTTACATTATTATTACCTCCTCTATTGTTACTGTTGTTGCCTCTATTATTGCTACCCACTTTGTTGTTGCCACCAATAGAGTTGTTATTGCCAATCTTGTTATTACCATTTCCAATTTCATTATTATTCCCTTTACTTGGACGACTCATCTGGCTTGGACGACTCGATTGACTCGGGCGACTCATTTGACTCGGGCGACTTGACTGACTTGGACGACTTTGCATATGGCTTCCACCGCCGCCACCGCCGCCTCTTCTTTGTGCGTTCATTTCGTTTGGTGATAAAACCAATGTGGTTGTAGCCAAGGCTAAAGCGCCTAAAAATGTTTTATTGATTAATTTCATCTTTTATATATTTAATTTTAATACTCCTTTAGAATAGGTTTTGTTAAAATAGTTTAAAAATCATTCGAATTATAATGTCTTTTTTATCACAAAACCCAAATTTGATATTAATCTTTTATTTTGCTAATTCCCAAATTCTAGAAAGCTCTGGATTGATAATAATTTCAATTCTTCTATTTTTCTTTCTGCCTTCTTCGGTTGTATTGCTTGCTTTTGGGTTGTATTCTGCTCTTCCTGCTGCAGTCAAACGAGCGGGATTAATGTTATATGTATTGTGCAAGATTCTAACAACTGCATTGGCTCTTTCTGTACTCAACGACCAATTGTCATTAGTTCCTTTTGCCACCACTGAATCGGTGTTCCCTACTACAGTTGTCGTAACTCCAGGATTGTCTCGCATCACTTCAGCTATGGTATTCAAGGCCTCTCTTCCTTTGGCAGCAATTACTGAACTATTTGGACTAAAGAAAAAATCATTTTCATAATTGATATATACCAATCCATCTTTATAGGTTACTGTTGCGCCAGCTTCTTCTAGTTTTGCTACAGCATTTTGTGCTTTTTCTTGAATTTTTTGCATCGAAGTACCTCTCTCTGCTAGACCTTTGTTGATATTGTCTATTTTTTCAGACAAAACTGCTTTTAATTTATTACAATCTTCAGCATCTTTAGTTAATGATTTAATAGTGCTTTCATTGGCAGTTATTACTGAATTCAATCGTTCGTTTTCTGCTTTCAATTCTTTACTTGCTCCGCAAGAAAATAATAATGAGCTACTTATTGCAACCCCAATAATCATTGTAATCTGTTTCATTTGCTTATTGTTTTAAATTAATATTTTTATTTAATTTCATAATTTTTAAAACAGAACTTCTAAACTGTCCGATTTTATTTAATTACAAATTTAACACTAAAAGTCAAGCGTTTTTAATTTTCAAAAAAAAATCCAAAATTGATTACTCTTAAAGCTAATCTCTTTTTTTCTTCCCAACTACATATATGATTACAAAAAAAACAAATTCCCTAAAAACATTAAAGATGGAATTGATTAATAAATCCACTGCAATCTGAATTGCATACTATTGGTAATTCCGGTTACCCCGTATTTGTCTAAATTACTAATACCATAAACCATTCCTGCTTTCCAATATTGAGTTGCCCACCAGTTAAGCCCCAAATTATAACGATTGTTAATACCACCGTGAATATTTCTTGAATCTAAATCGTTTTTGCCAAAGCGGGTAAAAACTTCCCAAGCACCATATTTCCCTGTAGGTTTTATTCTTCGGGCATAGGCTGCTCTTTTGTCATAAGGGCGTTGCTCTCCGCTCAAAACATAACTTCCTGTTACATAATAACCATTAAATTGTTCGAGTCCAAAATCGGTTGTTGCGGTCCAGTTATGAACGTATTCCATCAAGACAGAAAAATTTTCCAAACTCCATAATTGTTCCATATTCACATTCCATTGATGGGTTGCATTCATATTTCCGGTATCCACATAATTATCAGAAATATTGGATTCGTTTTTGCCTCGAAGCCGAATTACACCATTTTCGGCTTCAACGTAGCGAACACCAATTCCGGTATGCATAAATGTTTTTCCTTCGTTTTCCCATTTGGGTAAACCTGTAATTCTAGCCGTAAATGTTGTAGCTCCGTCACCAATATTTTTTCCGTTTCCAGGCCATTGATTAAAAACTCCAGCCGAAATGGTCATTCTATCTTTCAATAAAAAATGACGATAGATAATTCCATTGTTTCTACTATTGAAAAACGGACTCATCAATCGTTCGAAATGCGGTAAATTGGCAGCATCACCTACCATTTCATGAGGCTGTCCGAAAAGTAATTTTCGGACAGCCTCATTTCATTTAAGACTTTCAAATCTTTAAATCAGATAAAAATTAGGGATTAGTTTTCGCTTCCATTTCCACCATTTCC
>ERZ1034365.1156-NODE-1156-length-13830-cov-3.235876_pt1 | contig 13830 bp, 11 predicted proteins | sample MGYA00520615_ERZ1034365 | MGnify/ENA primary metagenome ERZ1034365 (study PRJEB33736, sample SAMEA104284505) | Azolla filiculoides | biome: Urban; feature: Water surface; material: Ditch water | place: Netherlands | collected 2015-10-28 | depth 0-0.1 m ... | reverse complement strand
AAATTCAAATGTACTTTTTGAACCTATTCACGGTTCATATTCACAAGTAAAAGGTAAAAATATTGCTAATCCTATTGCTTCTATATTATCGGTAGCAATGCTTTTGGAACATTTCGGACTTCATTTGGAATCTAAAAAAGTATACGAAGCAGTTGAAATAGCTATAGAATTAAATGTCGTTACAGTAGATTTAAATCCCTATTCTAAATTCGGTACGAATGAAGTGGGTGATTTTATTTCAAATTATATAATGAACGAAGGTGATTTATATTTTAAAAAGGATTTTGTTCAAATAGGACAATCGACTATTGTTTAAAATAGTCAAAAAGCATTTATAATTGAATGCCAAAATAATAAGATTATGTTTTTTTAGTTGTATTAGTTTTTATACTTTTACACCTCAATTAAACAAAAAATGCTAATCTCAACTATTATTTCTTCAATTATTAATGTCAATGTGGTAATCACATGTGCAGAGGGAATGGTATAGATATAATTAAAAAATATTTAAAACCTCCCAAATCAATTTGGGAGGTTTTTTTTTAGAAAGAATTTAAAACATACAAACATAAATATAATGGAATTAAATAAATACAGCAAAACAATCACGCAAGACGAAACTCAACCAGCTTCTCAAGCTATGTTCTACGGAATTGGTCTGACAGAAGAGGATCTTAAAAAAGCGCAGGTAGGAATTGTAAGTATGGGTTACGACGGAAATCCGTGTAACATGCACTTAAACGACTTGGCTAAAGATATAAAAACTGGCGTCTGGGCTGCAGATTTGGTTGGATTGATTTTTAATACTATTGGTGTAAGTGATGGTATTTCTAATGGAAATGATGGAATGCGTTTTTCTTTAGTTTCTCGTGATGTGATTGCAGATTCTATTGAAACTGTTATGGGAGCACAATGGTACGATGGTTTAATTGCTGTACCGGGTTGTGATAAAAATATGCCGGGAGCTTTAATGGCAATGGGAAGAGTAAATCGCCCTTCTATTATGGTTTACGGAGGATCTATTCATCCAGGAAAATGGAAAGGAGAGGATTTGAATATTGTTTCTGCTTTTGAAGCATTAGGGAAAAAAATTAAGAACACAATTACACCTGAAGATTTCAAAGGAGTAATTAAAAATGCTTGTCCAGGTGCAGGTGCTTGTGGTGGAATGTACACCGCAAATACAATGTCATCAGCAATTGAAGCATTAGGAATGAGTTTACCTTACAGCTCGTCAAATCCTGCTTTGAGTCCAGAAAAAAAGCAAGAATGTGTTGATGCGGGTAAAGCCATCAGAATATTATTGGAAAAAGATATTAAGCCTAGAGACATTATGACTCGTAAAGCATTTGAAAATGCAATTACTATGGTCGCTGTTTTAGGTGGTTCTACTAATGCGGTAATGCATTTAATTGCAATGGCACACTCGGTAGGTATTGAATTGACATTAAAAGATTTTCAAGATATCAGTGATAAAACACCATTATTAGCCGACTTGAAACCAAGTGGTAAATACTTAATGGAAGATTTACATAATGTAGGTGGTGTTCCAGGAGTAATGAAATATTTATTAAAAGAAGGTTTGTTACACGGTGACTGTTTAACAGTAACAGGAAAAACAATTGCTGAGAACTTAGCTTCGGTTCCTGATTTGCATGATGGTCAAGAAGTAGTTCATGAAATCCAAAAAGCGTTAAAAGCTACCGGAAATATTCAAATTCTATACGGAAACATTGCATCAGAAGGATGTGTGGCTAAAATTAGTGGTAAAGAAGGAGAGTTTTTTGAAGGTACAGCCGTAGTTTTTGAAGGTGAAAAAGATGTAATTAGAGGAATTCAGGCAGGTGAAGTTAAATCTGGAAACGTAGTGATTATTCGTTACTGTGGTCCAAAAGGTGGTCCTGGTATGTCTGAAATGTTAAAACCAACATCTGCCATTATGGGAGCAGGTTTAGGAAATACCGTTGCCTTAATTACTGACGGACGTTTTTCTGGAGGTTCACACGGTTTTGTAGTGGGTCACGTTACTCCAGAAGCTTACGAAGGTGGAGGAATTGCTTTAATCGAAAACGGAGATGTTATTACCATTGATGCTGTAAATAACACCATTAACATGAAAATTTCCGACGAAGAATTTGCAAAACGTAAAGCCAATTGGAAAAAACCGGAATCTCAAATTAAACAAGGAGTTTTACTTAAATATATGCGTTCGGTCTCCAGTGCCTCTGAAGGATGTGTTACTGACAAATAATTTAAAAAATACAAACTTCTAAATTTAAAATACAAAAATTTAGAGGTTAAATAAAATACCAAATGGGAACAAATAAAATATCAGGCGCCGAAGCCGTTATTAGATGCTTATTAGAAGAAGGAGTAAACGTGGTTTATGGTTATCCGGGTGGTGCTATAATGCCTGTTTATGATGAATTATATAAATTTAAAGATGAACTGCATCATGTTTTAGTACGCCACGAACAAGGTGCTACACATGCTGCGCAAGGTTTTGCTAGAGCAACAGGAAAAGTAGGTGTTGCAATCGCAACTTCAGGTCCAGGAGCTACAAACTTAGTTACAGGTATTGCTGATGCTCAAATAGATTCAACGCCTTTGGTTTGTATTACGGGTCAAGTAGGAAAGCATTTATTAGGATCTGACGCTTTTCAGGAAACTGATATTATTGGAATTTCAACTCCAGTAACAAAATGGAATTACCAAGTTACTGAAGCACATGAAATACCTGAAATTATTGCTAAAGCGTTCTTTATTGCAAAATCAGGTCGTCCAGGTCCAGTATTAATTGATATTACTAAAAATGCTCAATTTGATGAGTTAGAATTTAGTTATAAAAAATGTACTAGCATAAGAAGTTATACTCCAAAACCAACTTTAAAACTTGATAAAGTTGCAGCAGCTGCAGAAATAATTAATAATGCCAAAAAACCAATGATCATTTTTGGTCAAGGTATTATTCTTAGCGAAGCAGAAGCGGAGCTTAAAGCTTTAATTGAAAAATCAGGAATTCCTGCAGCATGGACTATTTTAGGTCTTTCGGCATTGCCAACAGATCATCCACTAAATGTAGGAATGGTAGGAATGCATGGAAATTACGGTCCAAACGTTTTGACTAACGAGTGTGATGTTTTGATTGCACTTGGAATGCGTTTTGATGACCGTGTAACTGGAAATTTAGCAACGTATGCAAAACAAGCTAAAGTGATTCACGTTGAAATTGATCCTGCTGAAATCGATAAAAATGTAAAAACAACAGTAGCTGTTTTAGCAGATTTAAAAGAAGCTTTGACAGCATTGATTCCTCTTGTTGAAAAAAATAATCATGATTCATGGCATAATGAATTCAAAGAAAAATACAAAATTGAATTAGAAAAGGTTATTGATGAAGAGTTGAAACCCAATCATGAAGGAATTTCTATGGGAGAAACTATTGAAATGATCAATAAACATTCTAAAGGAGATGCTATTATGGTTTCTGATGTGGGGCAACACCAAATGTTTACCTGTCGTTATTCAAAGTTTAACACTACAAAAAGTAACATTACATCAGGAGGATTAGGAACTATGGGATTTGCTTTACCAGCTGCAATTGGAGCTAAAATGGGAAGGCCAGATCGTGAAGTAGTGGCTATCATTGGAGATGGAGGGTTTCAAATGACAATTCAAGAATTAGGAACAATTTTTCAAACACAAGTTCCCGTGAAAATTGTGGTACTTAACAATGAATTTTTAGGAATGGTTCGCCAATGGCAACAATTGTTTTTTGACAAACGATATGCTTCCACAGAAATGATAAATCCAAACTTTATTGCTATTGCCGAAGGTTATTATATTAAGGCTAAGAAAGTAACTAAAAGAGAAGATTTAGATGCAGCAGTTGCAGAAATGATGGCTTCAAAAGATTCTTATTTCCTTGAAGTTATGGTTGAAAAAGAAAATAACGTATTCCCAATGATTCCAACAGGAGCTTCTGTTTCAGATATCCGATTAAGTTAATATTATGGAAAATAAAACATTCACCATTTCTGTTTATTCAGAAAACAACGTTGGCTTATTAAATAGAATATCAGGCATATTCTTGAAACGCCATATCAACATTTTAAGTTTAAATGTGTCCGAATCAGAAATCGAAAATGTTTCTCGATTTGTTATTGTGGTTGACACAACTGAAAAATGGGTTCAAAATATTGTTGGGCAAATAGAAAAACAAATAGAAGTTATCAAAGCATTTTATCATGTAGATGAAGAAACAATCTTTCTAGAAAGTGCAATATTCAAAATAGAATCTAGTTTGTTATTTGACGAAAGACAAATTCAAAATATCATCAAAGAAAGCCATTCGGAAATCGTTACGGTTTCCAGAGACTTTTTTGTGATATCAAAATCAGGAAGACGTTCAGAAATAGACGAATTACACTCCAAATTAAAACCTTTCGGAATCATGCAGTTTGTACGTTCAGGAAGAATATCGGTTTCTAAATCAAAAATGGAAATATCATCATTATTAGAAGAATTAAAATCATAAATTAAATATTAGAAAATGGCAAATTATTTCAATTCATTACCACTTAGATTACAATTAGAACAATTAGGCGTTTGCGAATTCATGGATCAATCTGAATTTGCTAATGGTATTGAAGCTTTAGCTGGTAAAAAAGTAGTTATCGTAGGTTGTGGAGCTCAAGGTTTAAACCAAGGTTTGAACATGAGAGATTCAGGTTTAGATATTTCTTATGCATTACGTGCGGAAGCTATTCAAGAAAAAAGAGCTTCTTACATGAACGCTGCTGATAATGGTTTCAAAGTGGGAACTTATGAAGAATTAATCCCAACGGCTGATTTGGTTTGTAACCTTACGCCAGACAAGCAACATACTGCAGTTGTTAATGCGATCATGCCTTTGATGAAAAAAGGCGCTACGTTGGCGTATTCTCACGGTTTTAATATCGTAGAAGAAGGAATGCAAATTCGTAAAGACATCACTGTAATTATGTGTGCTCCTAAATGTCCAGGATCTGAAGTTCGTGAAGAATATAAAAGAGGTTTTGGTGTACCAACATTAATTGCGGTTCACCCTGAAAATGATCCAAACGGAACAGGTTTCGACCAAGCAAAAGCGTATGCAGTTGCTACAGGTGGACATAAAGCAGGAGTTTTGAACTCATCATTTGTTGCCGAAGTAAAATCGGATTTAATGGGAGAGCAAACTATTCTTTGTGGAATGTTGCAAACAGGTTCAATCTTGTGTTTTGACAAAATGGTTGAAAAAGGAATTGAACCAGCTTATGCTTCAAAATTAATTCAATATGGTTGGGAAACTGTAACTGAAGCTTTGAAACATGGTGGAATTACCAATATGATGGATCGTTTGAACAATCCTTCAAAAATTAAAGCATTTGAATTGGCGGAAGAATTGAAAGACATTATGCGTCCGTTATTCCAAAAACATCAAGACGACATCATTTCTGGAGAATTTTCAAGAAACATGATGATTGACTGGGCTAATAATGATGTTAATTTATTGACTTGGAGAGCTGCAACTGCAGAAACTAACTTCGAGAAAACAGCACCAACTGCAGCTCATATTTCGGAGCAAGAATATTTTGACAATGGTATTTTAATGATTGCTATGGTTAAAGCAGGAGTAGAATTAGCATTCGAAACAATGACACAATCAGGAATCATTGAAGAATCTGCTTACTACGAATCATTACATGAATTGCCTTTGATTGCTAATACTGTAGCAAGAAAAAAATTATATGAAATGAACAGAATCATTTCGGATACAGCAGAATACGGTTGTTATTTATTTGACCATGCTTGTAAACCGTTATTGACAGACTTCATGAAAACTGTTGAAACTAATATTATTGGAAAACCATTTTCTACATCAAATGGAGTAGATAATGCACTTCTTATTGCGGTAAACAAAAGTATTCGTCAACACCCTATTGAAGAAGTAGGTGAGTGGTTGAGAGAATCAATGACTGCAATGAAAAAAATTGGATAAATAAAAATTCAGGAATTACCACACATGAGGGTGTGTTGAAGTTTGCATTATATCATAAATAAGGTCTCGTAATATTTTGAATTAGTTAAAACGTATTAAAGATAAAACGATATTGATGCATATTACATTCACTTAACTTCAAACTAGTATTTAGCATAAGTTAAGTGAAGTAATTCCCTAATAGGCAGGCGATTTTATAGAATATAATAGTAATCGATAGTTGCTTATTGTGTTATATATTTTGAGTTTAAAACAAATTGTTGTTAAATTTTGTTAAAATTAAAGGTGAGGTAGAAATTTCTATTTCACCTTTTTTTATGCGGATATCTCAATTTTTTGACGCAGTTGGTTGAATTAAATTCATCGAAAATGAGAATCCGATAAAAAGAGTTCAATTATTTGAGAAAATTTATAATTTAAATTATTTTAACAATAGAGAGATATTTAATACATTTATAAAAATTTTAAAAAACATGAGCTACTATAAAATTGACAACCTAGAACAATACTTTAAACACTATAATAAATCAGTACGCGAACCAAGAAAATTTTGGGGAAAAATAGCCGAAGAGAACTTTACTTGGTATCAATATTGGGAGAAAGTTGTTGATTTTAACATGGCTGAAGCCGAAATAAAATGGTTTACAGAAGCTAAAGTTAATATCACTAAGAACTGTATTGACAGGCATTTAGCTAAAAGAGGAGATAAAACAGCCATCATTTTTGAACCCAATGATCCAACAGAAACGGCATTGCATATTTCGTATAACGAATTGTACGAGCGCGTTTCTAAAATGGCAAATGTTTTGCGTGAAAAAGGTATTAAAAAAGGAGATCGCGTTTGTATTTATTTACCAATGATTCCAGAATTGGCAGTTTCAATTTTAGCTTGTGCCAGAATTGGAGCGATACATTCAGTAGTTTTTGCAGGTTTTTCGGCTTCGGCAGTTTCGGCAAGAATAAATGACTCTGAATGTAAAATGGTCATTACTTCTGACGGTGGTTACAGAGGAAATAAAACTATCGATTTAAAAGGTATTATAGATGAAGCTTTAGAAAATTGCCCTTCTGTAACTTCTGTTTTAGTTGTTAAAAGAACAAATGCTGATATTCAAATGAAATTTGGACGTGACCAATGGTTACAGCCACTTTTAGATGAAGCATTAAATAATAATGTGGCCGAAATCATGGATGCTGAAGATCCTTTATTTATTCTTTATACTTCTGGATCTACCGGAAAACCTAAAGGAATGGTTCACACTACTGCAGGATATATGGTTTATACGGCTTATACTTTTAAAAATGTTTTCAATTATGAAGAAAACGACATTTTTTGGTGTACTGCAGATATTGGCTGGATTACAGGGCATTCATATACATTATATGGTCCTTTGTTGAACGGTGGAACTACTGTTATTTTTGAAGGTATACCCTCTTATCCAGATTTCAGTCGTTTTTGGGACACAATCGAAAAACATAAAGTAACCCAATTCTATACCGCGCCAACTGCTATTCGTGCTTTGGCAAAAGAAAGTTTGGATTACATTCAGAAATATAATTTAAAATCTCTTAAAGTAATTGGGTCTGTTGGTGAACCAATTAATGAAGAAGCTTGGCACTGGTATAATGACCACGTTGGAGCAAAAAGATGCCCAGTAGTTGATACTTGGTGGCAAACAGAAACAGGTGGAATTATGATTGCTCCAATTGCTTTTATTACGCCAACAAAACCTACTTATGCAACCTTACCTTTACCTGGAATCCAGCCCGTATTGATGGATGAAAGACGTAATGAAATAGAAGATAATCAAGTTGTAGGAAGCTTGTGTATAAAATTCCCTTGGCCAGGAATTGCCCGAACCATTTGGGGAGATCATCAACGCTACAAAGACACTTATTTTTCTGCTTTCCCAGGGAAATATTTCACTGGAGATGGTGCTTTGCGTGATGAAGTTGGATATTACAGAATTACAGGACGAATTGATGATGTGGTAATTGTTTCCGGGCATAATCTGGGAACTGCGCCTATAGAAGATGCGATTAATGAACATCCGGCGGTTGCAGAATCTGCAATTGTAGGTTTCCCTCACGATATCAAAGGAAATGCCTTGTATGGTTATGTAACTTTGAAAGAAACAGGAGAAGTTAGAAACAAAGAGAATCTGGCAAATGAGATTAATCAGTACATAACGGATCATATTGGTCCGATTGCTAAACTTGACAAAATTCAATTTGTAGCCAGTTTACCAAAAACACGTTCAGGTAAGATTATGCGTAGAATTTTACGTAAAATTGCCGAAGGTGATTATTCTAACTTTGGTGACACTTCTACTTTATTAAACCCCGAAGTTATTGAAGATATAAAAGAAGGAAGAGTTTAGTAAATAAAATATTTTTCATAAAAAAACTGCTTTATCTAATTTAGGTAAAGCAGTTTTTTATTTGGCCTTTGTTTAAGATAGTAGTTTTTTATAAATAATATATTGTAATTTGGTTTTGTTTAAGAATATGTTTAAAATTTCTAACTTAATTTTGGTAATTATGTAACTTATTAAAAAATAATATAACAATATTGAGAAACTATTCCTTAAATTTACTTCGATATGAAGGAAATTGAAGTACTAATTATTGGTGGTGGTTTAGCAGGATTAACTGCTGCGATTCACTTGTCTAAAAAAGGATTTCAGGTAATTGTTATCGAGAAAAATGAATTTCCTAAACATAAGGTTTGCGGAGAATATATTTCTAATGAAGTAGTACCTTATCTGAATTGGCTGGGAATTAATAGTAAAGATTTGCATCCAACACTTATTACAAAACTTCAGTTTTCGATACGTAACGGAAAAACAATTGATTGTGTTTTACCTCTTGGAGGATTTGGAATCAGTCGATATGCATTGGATGAATATTTGTATCGAAAAGCAGTGAGTTATGGTTGTACAATTCTCAAAGATAGTGTGGAGAGTGTTGTTTTTAATGAGAATCAATTTACGGTAACTACTTTGAATAATGTTCTTTTAAAGGCTAAAATTGTACTCGGAGCCTTTGGAAAACGGTCTAATATAGATCAAAAATTAAATCGGAGTTTTATTCAAAAAAAATCACCTTGGTTGGCTGTAAAAGCACATTATTCAGGTAATTTTCCAGATGATTTAGTAGGATTACATAATTTTAAAGGTGGATATTGCGGTGTTTCAAAAGTAGAAAACAACAAGATTAATATTTGTTATTTAGCAGATTATGAAACATTTAAGCGCTACAAAAATATTGAGGAATATCAAAAAGCAGTTGTTTTTAAAAATCCAAATTTGAAATTATTATTTGAAAAATGCACGATGTTATTTGATAAGCCGCTAACTATTAGTCAAATCTGTTTTGAGCAAAAAAAAGCTGTCGAAAATCATATTTTACTGATAGGAGATACGGCCGGATTAATTCATCCGTTATGTGGAAACGGAATGGCAATGGCGATACATAGTGCTAAAATTGTTTCGGAATTGGTCGAACTTTTTTTTAATAAGGAGATTAAATCGAGGGCTGATTTAGAAAAAAAATACAAACAAGAATGGAAGTTTAATTTTGAAAAACGGATACGAGCAGGTCGTTTTTTAGCTCGACTTTTACAACATCAAAAAGTATCAGAGTTTCTACTGCAAATAGTAATTAAATTCCCTTTGCTATTGCCAAAAATCATAAAAAGAACGCACGGAAAACCAATAATTTTGAAAAATTAAATGGCTTTAAACACAAAACAACGAACCGATAAACCTGAAATCATGGATGATTTTTCTATGGAAGGTGACGTTTTGCGTGATGCTTTAGATAAAATAGCCAAAATTAATCAGCTGTTGGGAGGAAATCAGCTCACGTTGCGAGGGATTCAAGAGTTGATGACAACAATTACAACTGTAAAAGAACTGACGATTATTGATGTTGGTTGTGGTAATGGTGACATGTTGCGCACTATTGCGGATTTTGGATTGAAAAATGATTTAGAATTCAAATTAATTGGTATCGATGCTAATGCTTTTACCATAAATCACGCTCGAAAATTATCTAAATACTATCCAAATATCACATATTTGTGCAAAGATGTTTTTGATGAACCTTTCAGTAAGTTAAAATACGATATTGTATTGTGCACTTTGACTTTGCATCATTTTAAAGAAGATGAAATTATGAAATTAATGACGCTTTTTTATGCTAATTCAACCATTGGAATTGTAATTAATGATTTGCATAGAAGTGCTGTTGCGTATCGATTGTTTCAAGCATTATGTTGGGTTTTTCGATTGAATGAGATGTCTCGTGAAGATGGTTTGACTTCGATATTAAGAGGTTTTAAAAAACAAGAATTGATTCGCTATTCAGAGAATTTGCATTTTAGCAATTATAAAATTCAATGGAAATGGGCATTTCGTTATCAATGGATTATAAGAAAAACAATTGTTTTAGATTAAACAGTATACAATTTTAATAATTCCCGGCTAATTAAATTATGAGTGTAAAAATAAAAACAGTAGCCAAACAACTACCAAAATTTTCCAGAACAACCGAAGAAATAATTCCATTTCTTGATGCTTGGCTCGAAGGTCAGGACGAACGTTTTATTCGAAAAGTAAAAAAGATTTTTGAAGGGGCAGCAGTAGATAAAAGGTATTCGATTATGGATCCAATTGAAGTTTTTACGAAAACCTCTTTTGAAGAAAGAAATGATATTTATGTGCGGGAAGTGATTGATTTGGGAGAGAAAGTGCTTGAAAAAGCATTAGAAAAAGCCAATTGGCGTCCGCAAGATTTAGATTACATTATTACTGTAAGTTGCACTGGAATTATGATTCCGTCATTGGATGCATATTTGATTAACAAATTAAAATTACGTCAAGATATTGTGCGGCTTCCAGTTACCGAGATGGGTTGTGCAGCAGGAATTTCAGGAATTATTTATGCTAAAAATTTCTTGCAAGCCAATCCCGGAAAGCGTGCGGCTGTAATTGCTGTTGAAAGTCCTACAGCAACCTTTCAATTAGATGATTATTCGATGGCAAATATTGTCAGTGCGGCTATTTTTGGTGATGGTGCGGCTTGCGTTTTGTTGTCTTCTCATGAAGATGATGAAGGCCCTGAAATTTTAGCAGAAGAAATGTACCATTTTTATGATAACATTCATATGATGGGTTTTAAACTCACTAATTCTGGGTTACAAATGGTACTTGATATTGAAGTTCCCGAAACAATTGCCAGTCATTTTCCTGATATTATAAATCCTTTTTTAGAAAAAAACAATCAAACTATTGATGCCATTGATCACTTAATTTTTCACCCTGGCGGGAAAAAAATTGTTCAAACAGTAGAAGGTTTATTCTCGGATTTGGGCAAAAATATAAACGATACCAAAGAAGTTTTACGTTTGTACGGAAACATGTCGAGTGCTACAGTTTTGTATGTTTTAGAGCGCATTATAGATAATCAACCTAAAAAAGGGGAATTAGGACTGATGTTAAGTTTTGGACCCGGATTTTCGGCGCAAAGAGTTTTACTAAAGTTTTAGCCTTTTAATCCTCAAATATGAGAAAAGAAGAAATTATACCAAAATTGCCGTATTCAAAACCGTTTTTGTTTGTGGATGAAATTATTCGTGCAGATGAAAATGGAGTGGAGGGAACGTTTACTTTTGATGAAAATCTAGATTTCTATGCTGGACATTTTAAAGAAAATCCTGTAACACCAGGAGTGATTTTAACCGAAGTTATGGCGCAAATAGGATTGGTTTGTTTTGGAATATTTTTATTGAATAATACATTTAATACTGAGACTTCAATTGCTTTAACATCAACGGAAATACATTTTTTAAAACCCGTTTATCCAAAAGAAAAAGTAACCGTAATTTCAGAAAAAATCTATTTTAGATTCGGAAAATTAAAATGTAAAGTGAGTATGAAAAATGAAAAAGAGGAAGTTGTTTGCTCCGGAATAATTGCAGGAATGATGGTGTAAGATTGAAAATGAGATAATCTTAGCAGTAAAAATCAATTGATATTAAAATAAATCCAGCATAAATGAATAAACGTGTTGTAATTACTGGTCTTGGTGTTGTCGCTCCAAACGGAGTCGGGCTTACTGCGTTTACTCATGCAATCAAAAATGGAATTTCTGGAATTAAACACGATTCTGAATTAGAACGATTGCAATTTTCTTGTCAAATTGCCGGAAAACCGGACGTTTCAAATGAGTTGGCATTACAATATTTTTCGGAATTGGAGTTGCGAAATTTTAATTCATCAGGAATTTTATATGGCGTCATTGCCGGAATTGATGCTTGGAAAGATGCTGGTTTAACTTTAGAAATTAAGGAAGAACCAGATTGGGACAGCGGAACAATTTTTGGAACAGGAACATCAGGAATTGAAAAATTCCGGGAAAGTATATATAAAATAGATGATTTTCAAACCCGAAGGCTTGGTAGTACTGCTGTGGCGCAGACTATGAATAGTGGAGTAAGCGCTTATTTGGGAGGTAAATTAGGTTTAGGAAACCAAGTTTCGACTAATTCTTCTGCCTGCACAACAGGAACAGAGAGTGTTTTGATGGCGTATGAACGCATTAAATCTGGGCAGGCCAAACGCATTTTAGCCGGAAGTACAAGCGATTCCGGTCCTTATATTTGGGGTGGATTTGATGCGATGAAAGTGTGTACTTTTAAACATAACGAAGCACCTGAACAAGGCTCAAGACCAATGTCTGTAAGTGCATCGGGATTTGTTCCCAGCAGCGGAGCAGGAGCTTTAGTTTTAGAGGATTTAGAAACTGCTTTAGGACGAGGTGCTAGAATATACGCTGAAGTTCTGGGTGGAAATATTAATTCCGGAGGACAGCGCGGCTTAGGAACAATGACCGCTCCAAATCCTGCGGCGGTTCAAAAATGCATAAAAAGTGCTGTTGCAAATGCGGGAATTGTGGCAAATGACATTGATGCGATAAACGGACATTTAACTGCCACATCAAAAGACAGTCTTGAAATTCAGAATTGGAGTGAAGCTCTGGGAAGAAGCGGAATTGATTTTCCGTATATTAATTCTTTGAAATCATTAGTGGGACATTGTTTATCTGGAGCGGGGAGTATTGAAAGCGTTGCTTCGGTATTGCAATTGCATCATGGATTTATTTTTCCGAATATCAATTGCGCTGATTTGCATCCGGAAATTACCGCTTTGATTGATCAATCTAGAATTCCACAACAATTGATAGAAAAAGAATTAAATATAATTGTAAAAGCCAGTTTTGGATTTGGAGATGTGAATGGATGTGTGGTTTTTAAGAAATTTAAAGATTGAAAAAATTAGTCCTAAATTATATAAAATAACAACAAAAATAATTTGCGAATTTGCAGCGACTATTTTTTAGAAGCCAAAAGAGAAATTTACCAAAGAACTGTAAACTAGATATAAATATGAATAAACAAGAAATTATTGAAGAATTAAAAGCTATCGTTAAACCTTATATTCAAAATCAAGAAGCTTTTGATACTCTTACAGAGGAAACTGATTTTATCAATGATTTGAAGATAAACTCTGCTAATTTAGTTGATGTTATTTTAGACATCGAGGAAAAATATAATATTGTTATCGATAATGAATCAATGGAACGAATGGTCAATGTAAAGGCTGCTATGACTATTATTGAGACTCAATTATCTGAAAAAAAGTAGTGAATCAATAGAGAAATATGATAGGGAACGACATTGTAGATTTGGCTTTAGCCCGAAAAGAAAGTAATTGGCAACGGAAAGGTTTTTTGGATAAAATATT
>ERZ1034365.1155-NODE-1155-length-13837-cov-3.257631_pt1 | contig 13837 bp, 13 predicted proteins | sample MGYA00520615_ERZ1034365 | MGnify/ENA primary metagenome ERZ1034365 (study PRJEB33736, sample SAMEA104284505) | Azolla filiculoides | biome: Urban; feature: Water surface; material: Ditch water | place: Netherlands | collected 2015-10-28 | depth 0-0.1 m ... | reverse complement strand
TGCCAGAGAACAAACCATCAAAATCATCGGTGCCTATGCATCAGCACCCGCGGCCCCCGCCATGGTCATGGTCACGCACCACCTAGAAGAGATTCCAGCCGGATTCACCCATGCCCTTATCCTCAGCCAAGGGCAGATCTTTGCGGCCGGGGAGATCCACCAGACTCTTACCTCAGACAAAATCAGCGAAGCCTTTGGCTTTGGGCTAAATGTTGACTTCACCGAGGGCAGATTCCGCGTGAGAGCGCGCTAAAAACCTCAAAAATTGCTTTTCAAGCCGGATTCCCTCTGGTATGCTTGATCACTAGTGCCCGTTAGGCACAAACCCCAAAGTTTTCGATTATTACGGAGTTTTCCCATGAAGGCAGACATTCACCCAACTTACGAAGCAGTCGTTTTTCGCGACTTGGCATCGGGTGTAGCGTTCCTTACTCGCTCAACTGTTTCAAGCAGCAAGACCATTGAGTGGGAAGACGGTAACTCTTACCCAGTTTTCGACGTTGAAATTTCCTCTGAGTCACACCCGTTCTACACAGGTAAGCAGCGCATCATGGATGCCGCTGGTCGTGTGGAGCGTTTCAACGCACGTTACAAAGGTTTTGGTGCGTAATCCCAAGGGATTCCAAACAAGCTTCGGAGCGTAAGCTCCGCGAGAACCGCAAGTTGTCCACACAGCTTGTAGGTTGAGACCAAAAGGCTCCGCTTAGGCGGGGCTTTTTGTTTTAAGCGCTGAACTATTTTGAAAGTTTTAGCGGCCAACCGCGAGTGGCAGTGAAATCGGGGTTCACGCTGCGGCGCATATAAGACTCAAAATCGGCATCGATTGCTTCGCTCCAGCCGATTTGAGATTCGTGCAACTCAGCTGCGGTAGCTGGCAACTCATCAGCCCACCGAAGTGCAATAGCTTGGGCCACCCTGCCGGCTGCGATGGCGTCTGCCGTTGCATTGTGAGCATCATCAAGTGCCACTTTGTAGAACTCTGCCGCGTTCTCTAAGCGACGCTTACCTTTTCGATACTTATCTTTGAATTTATCGATGACTAGAGGATCAATCACAGCGCCTAGTTTTAGAGGCTCCAAACCATGACGAAGAGCCTCATAGTGCAAAATCGTAAAGTCGTAAGGGGCGTTGTAGGCAACAACTGGAATACCTCGTGCAAAAAATCCCCTCAGGGTTTCTAGTAACTCACCAACAACTAAGTCTGCTGGGCGGCCATCACGCACCGCGATTTCAGTTGTCACACCGTGAACATCGCTTGCTTGTGTTGGTATTTCGATGCCTGGGTTTGCGAGCCATTCAGAATTAGCCCCAACCACATTGCCATTTGCATCTAGTTCCACGGCACAGGCAGTTACGATTCGAGCATCGGTTAGGTCTAAGCCCGTGGTCTCAAGGTCAAATACAGCGATTTGCTTTGCCCAGTCTGGAAGATTGGCCGCGAAATCAAAACTCAATTGATCGTTCATAAAGACAGGCTAGGTCTAACTAGCGACACAAGCCGGCGGCACGCGCAAGCTCGATTGCTGCCACATGGGAATTCAAAGAGAATATGTGAATTCCAGGAGCACCGGCAGCGACCAAATCAACAGCCAATTTAATTGAATATTCCATGCCAATCTCGCGCGCATGAGCATCATCTCTGGCCGATTCAAACTTTGCCAACAGATCATCAGGAATCTTTGCACCGCTTAGTTCTGCCATTCGAACCACTTGTTTGGCATTACTAATTGGCATTAGCCCCGGCACAATTGGAATAACAGCGCCAGCGGCCTTGGCCGATTCGACCAACTTGTTATAAGCATCAACGCTGAAGAAAAGTTGGGTTACGGCAAAACTTGCACCAGCGATTTGTTTGAGATTTAGAACTCTTGAGTCATGTGCCATATCTGGAGACTCTGGGTGAACCTCTGGGAACGCAGCCACACCAACCTCAAGCGAAGTTTCTTCGTGAACCAGGTCAACTAGCTCTAGGGCCGACTTTAGCTCGCCTTTTTGAAGTGCGTCTGGGTCATCTTTTGGTGAATCACCGCGTAGCGCCAAAATCGCTCCAACCCCTGCAGACTCAAAACGTCTGATGATTTCGGTGGTGCTTTCGCGCGATGCTCCGACGCAAGTTAGGTGACCAATAGTGAGCACTTCTTTAGCCATTTTGTCTACGACAGCCAGTGAACGTTCACGGTTTGAGCCCCCGGCCCCGTAGGTCACCGACACAAAATCAGGGGAGACCTCAAGCAGTTTTTCAAAGGAATTCCAGAGCGTAGCCTCGCCGGCATCATCTTTAGGCGGAAAGAACTCAAATGAAAGGGTTGGTTCGCCAAGAGCCAGCCTTGCCTTTGATACAGCGGAAATGCTCCCATAGCTAAGGCTCTCAAGCTTAGATTTCCGCAGCAAACTGTTTTCAGGCATCTGATAAGTATATTCGACCTCGGCACGGGAAAGTCCCTCGGTTAGACTTATGACATATGTTTACTCCCCGCTCACAAGCCCTGATTGAGGCTGTTCGATCACGTGTTGTAGTTGCCGACGGAGCAATGGGAACCATGATCCAAGAGGCTAACCCAACCCTTGATGAGTTTCAGGGCTATGAGGGTTGCAACGAAATTTTGAATGTCACCAGGCCAGACATTATTACCAACATTCACGCCCAATATCTAAAGAGCGGCGCCGAAGCTATTGAAACCAACACTTTCGGCGCTAACTTCGCCAATCTTGCCGAGTACGGAATTGAAGATCGCATAGAAGAACTAGCTTTCGCGGGGGCCAAGGTTGCGCGCGAAGTTGCAGACGATTTCAACACCGATAAAAAGCCACGTTGGGTTCTTGGATCTATGGGGCCTGGAACTAAATTGCCTAGCCTTGGTCACGAAAAGTTTTCAGTTCTGCGCGATGCATATCAGCTAAGCGCCAAAGGCTTGATTCGCGGCGGAGCCGATGCGATTCTGGTTGAAACTGCACAAGACCTGCTACAGGCGAAGAGTGCAATTATCGGGTCTAAGCGCGCAATGACTGAGCTTGGTGTTCATATTCCGATCTTGGTTTCGGTAACTATCGAAACCACCGGCACAATGTTGCTGGGTTCTGAAATCGGCGCGGCGCTTACGGCGTTGAGTGCCCTCGGTATTGACGCAATTGGTCTGAATTGCGCAACTGGCCCAACCGAAATGAGCGAGCACCTTCGCTATCTTTCAAAGTTTTCTTCTCTGCCTCTTGTTGTTATGCCTAACGCAGGATTGCCAATTCTGGGGGCGCACGGGGCACACTATCCGCTCACTGCAAGTGAGTTAGCTGTTGCGCAACTTCAATTCGTAAATGAGTATGGCGCTGGTTTAGTTGGTGGCTGTTGCGGAACTACTCCGGCACACATTGCCGAGGTTGCCAAAGCGGTAGAAAATTCAATTCCAAAGCGTCCGGCTCTTATTGATGAGCCAGGGCTAGCAAGTTTGTACCAGCACCAGCCGTTCGATCAGACCATGACTTATTTGTCAATTGGCGAAAGAACCAACGCAAACGGCTCAAAGGCCTTCCGTGATGCGATGCTGGCAGAAAACTGGGAAGAGTGCATTGAAATTGCGCGTAGCCAAACACGCGAAGGTGCACACCTTCTTGACGTTTGCGTTGACTACGTTGGCCGAGATGGCGCCCGAGACGCGCGTGAACTAGTCAGCCGACTAGCAACAGCAACCACTTTGCCACTTGTTCTTGATTCAACCGAACCGGCAGTGCTTGAAGCTGGATTGGAATGCATGGGTGGCCGAGCCATGATCAACTCGGTTAACTACGAAGATGGCGATGGCCCCAAGTCTCGTTTTGCTCGAATCATGCCGCTGGTTAGAGAGCACGGGGCTGCCGTGGTTGCACTAACTATTGATGAAGAGGGGCAAGCGCGAACCGCCGATACCAAGTTTGCAATTGCTGAGCGCCTGATTAACGACCTCACCCAGAATTGGGGAATGCGCCTCGTTGACATCACAGTTGACACGCTTACTTTTCCAATTGCCACTGGGCAAGATGAGACTCGCCGCGACGGAATTGAAACTATCGAGGCAATTCGCAAACTTAATGAGTCTTTCCCTGGCGTGCAGACAACCTTAGGTATTTCTAATATCTCATTTGGACTTAGTCCCGCAGCAAGACATGTACTGAACTCGGTTTTCTTGCACGAGTGTGTGCAGGTGGGCCTAACCTCGGCCATCGTGCATGCTGCCAGAATCATGCCCCTCAATCAGATTCCTGCAGTTCAACTAGAAGCGGCGCTTGACCTAATTTATGATCGCCGAACCTATGACTCCGACGGCAATACCACCTTTGACCCGCTAACTAAGTTTCTTGATGTATTCAGTGGGGTAGATTCGGCTGCAAGTCGACAGTCGCGTGCAGAAGAACTTGCTCTCATGCCGATTGAGGCCCGCCTAGAGCGCCGAATTATCGATGGCGAAAAGAAGGGTCTAGAACCAGATCTTGACGAAGCCATGGCTGCGGGCTACACGGCTTTGGTAATCATCAACGACTTTTTGCTAAAAGGCATGCAGGTGGTTGGCGAGCTGTTTGGCAAAGGTGAAATGCAGTTGCCATTCGTGCTGCAGTCCGCCGAGGTTATGAAAACCGCCGTTGCCCACCTTGAGCCTTTTATTGAAAAGACAGACGACACCGGTAAGGGCCGAATTCTGCTTGCAACGGTACGCGGTGACGTACATGACATTGGCAAGAACTTAGTTGACATCATTCTGAGCAACAACGGATTTGAAACAGTCAACATTGGCATCAAACAACCCATCAACGAGATTCTGCGTGCAGCTGAGGAACACCAGGTTGACGTTATTGGTATGAGTGGTTTGCTTGTGAAATCTACACAAATCATGCGTGAGAACCTCGAAGAAATGAATCAAAGAGGCGTTGCCGAAAAATGGCCGGTAATTCTTGGCGGTGCAGCCCTAACTAGAAGCTTTGTTGAGCAAGACCTGGCAGAAATTTTTGAGGGTGAAGTGCGGTACGCAAGAGATGCGTTCGAGGGCTTGAAACTCATGGACGCTCTAGTAAAAATAAAGCGCGGCGATACCTCTGTAACATTGCCACCGCTTAAGAAAAAATTAGTTCAGCCCAAAAACTTACTGGTTCGCACTGAACCAGATCTAATTCCTGACCGCTCCGATGTTGCCAGCGACAACGACATTCCAAATCCACCGTTTTGGGGAATGAGAGTGGTTAAAGGTATTCCGCTTCGAGACTATGCATCGTTCCTAGACGAACGAGCCACCTTTATGGGCCAATGGGGGCTGAAGCCATCGCGCGCCGAAGACGGTGCAAGTTACGAAGAGTTAGTTGAAAAAGAAGGCCGACCAAGACTTAGAGCTTGGTTAGACAAGATTCAAACAGACTCTCTTTTAGAAGCGGCTGTTGTTTACGGTTATTTCCCAGCGGTTTCAGATGGCGATGATCTAGTTATTTTGCATCACGGCCCAGACGGTGCAACCGATGGCGGCTCTGGCGGAGTGCCCGGCACCGAGCGCATGCGTTTTAAGTTCCCTAGGCAAGCGCGCGATCGCCACCTATGTTTAAGCGACTTTGTTGCCGCTAAGGATAGCGGAAGGGTAGATGTTGTTCCTTTCCAACTGGTAACCATGGGTAATCGCATTTCAGAGGCAGCGAATGAGCTCTACGCCAAGAACGAATACCGTGAATACCTCGAGATTCACGGATTGTCTGTGCAGCTAACAGAGGCGCTTGCTGAGTTTTGGCACGCAAGAGTTCGTGAAGACCTAGGTTTCTCTGCCGAGGACCCAACTAACGTTGAGGGCCTTTTCAAACTCGACTACCGAGGAGCCCGATACTCATTCGGCTATCCAGCTTGTCCAGAGCTTGAAGATCGCGTCAAGCTTGTTGAACTTCTAAAGCCTGAACTAATTGGTGTTACTTTGTCCGAAGAGTTGCAGCTGCATCCAGAACAATCAACCGATGCCATGGTGCTTCACCACCCCGAAGCAAAGTACTTCTCGGTCTAAAAATGTCTTTAGAGTCAGCAGCTTTAGCGAAAAGCGCACTAGAACGTTCTGTGCCAAAATCTGTGCAAGTTGCCGACACTGTCACTAGGTATTGGGTCTATCCAAGCAAAACAAAGGCAGCCAAAACAATTGTGTTCGTTCACGGTTATCGAGGAAATCACCACGGGCTAGAGGCAATCGCTGGTGCGCTAGAAGATTTTGAAGTAATAATTCCTGATTTGCCTGGGTTTGGTAAATCTACGGAGTTTCCAGGAACACACTCGATTGACGCCTATTCAAATTGGGTGCATGAATTTTTAGCAGCCCTCAAACTAGCCCAGAAGCCAATATTGTTGGGCCACAGTTTCGGCAGCATCATTTGCTCTTCCTTTGCTGCCAAGCACCCAGATGAAATTGAATTGCTGGTGCTGGAGAACCCAGTTTCGGCTCCTGCTCTAAAGGGACCAAACGCGCCAATCACAAAAATTGCTCAAACTTTTTTTACACTGGCAGGTAGCTTGCCGCTGAAGCAAGGGGAGTGGCTACTTAAGAGCTGGCCAATGGTTAGAGGCATGAGTATCATCATGACAAAGAGCTGGAGCAGGCCTCTTAGAGCATGGGTGCACGCCCAACACGATGCAAACTTTAATGACTTCGCCAGTCGCAGAGTAGCGATTGAAGGATACACAGCTTCAATTTCACACAATGTCAGTGACTACGCTGCTGAGTTTAAGAATCCAACCCTTTTGATCATCGGCGATAAAGATGACATAACTTCACCCAAGCAGCAGTTTGAAATGGCAAAAATGATTTCAGTTCCTCATGTAATCAGCCATCATATGTCGGTTGGTCACTTAACTCACTACGAAATTCCAAACGAGGTAGCTGATGACATCAGGCAGTTTGTAAAGCAGATGGACAGCGATAAATGAGCTCCGGTATTTTCTTTGATGCCCGATACATTCAAATTGCGCACCACGATGGAATCAGTAGATTCTCTGCAGGGCTACTTACAGCCTTAAATAATAAAATTGATGTCACAGCAGTAATTAGCGACTTAAGGCAACTTGAAAAGCTGCCCACCGGAATCAAATTTGTGAAGGTAACTTCACCAACTTCAATCTGTGAGCCCCTTGTGTCTTTGCAATTAAATAAGCTGGGTGCAAAAAAAGTCTTCTCACCAATGCAAACAATGGGCTCATTTGGGCGCAAATTTAAGTTGGTGCTAACCGTTCATGATTTGATCTACTATCGCCACCCAACCCCACCACCAAGTTTTAATTTGGCAGTGAAACTTCTTTGGCGCCTATACCACTTAACCTACGCACCACAGCGACTATTACTCAACCGCGCCGATGCGATTGCAACGGTTTCACAAACTACAAAGAACCTAATGGCCAAACATCGCCTAACTACAAAACCGGTTCAAGTGGTCTACAACGCAGCATCTGATGGCGCTCTAAGCGCCCCCAGGCTAGAGGCACCGGTCGCTAAACATCTGGTTTACATGGGTAGCTTCATGGATTACAAGAACGTTGAAGTTCTTCTAGCAGGAATGCAGCATTTGCCCGGCTACGAACTGCATCTTTTGAGCAGAATCTCTTCAGGCAGAAAAGCTGAGCTACAGCAGCTGATTCAGCAAAACGTCAAAGTCATTTTTCACAACGGCGTTTCAGAAGATGAATACTCGAATATCTTGAATGGGGCCACGGCATTAGTTTCTGGCTCACGTGACGAAGGCTTTGGGATTCCTCTGGTTGAGGCAATGTCGCTGGGTATTCCCGCAGTAGTTTCTGAGATTGAAATCTTTAAAGAGATAGGCGGGCAAGCGGCGATTTACTTCAACCAAGAATCTCCAAAGTCATTCGCCGAGGCTGTTCTAAGCATTGAAAGCGCATCACGGTGGCTGGAAGTATCAAAGCTAAGCCAAGATCAAGCCAAGAAGTTCAATTGGAACTCGTCGGCAAATACCCTTATTGAGCTTTTAGAAAACCTCTAGCTCAAACTTAAATCAGGGTGCAAAGTGCGTGGCTCATATGAAAGCACTTTCCATTCGCCCTCTTCATGAACAAAAATACTAAGGCACGCGTTGCCTAGGCGTTCACCGTCTCTAGGAAATTCGCCACGGCTTACGATTCTTAGCAACACACGAATTAACGCGCCATGAGAAACTGTAAGAACCCGGCGACCCGAATGATCTTTCAATAACTTGTCAAGCAGTTGATTGGCCCTCAGCTCAAGCTCTGGCAACGATTCGCCGCCAGGAACTGAATTACTATCAACATATTTTGCACGCCATTCATCGTGAGTTAAGCCCTCGGCCTCTCCGAAAGAACGCTCTAGAAGCAAATGTTCAACTTCAACATTCGTAAAATTGTTGACCTCAGCAACAATGTTCGCCGTGTCGCGGGCCCTAGAAAGAGGGGAGCTCAGAATAAGATCCCACTCAGCCGCATCTATTACCTGTGCAGCGTCGCGTGCCTGAGCAATACCAGTTTCATTTAAAGGAATATCAGTTATGCCTTGAAGTCTGAAATCTATATTCCAGTCTGTCTGCCCATGCCGAAGCAGACCGATAGTCGTTCTAGTCAATTAAGAGCCTTTCAAGAACGAGAGAGGTATTTGCCTCTATCTTTGCGGTAGCTAGTTCGTCAGCCTTGGTTGCACCAATGTTCACAATAATTATTGGCTTATTTGCTCTGGCGGCGCGCCTGGCAAATCTTAGGCCGGAGTTCACGGTAAGCGATGTTCCTGCAACAAGAAGGACCTCGGCCTCATCAAGGCGCTTCATAGCCAATTCCACTGTGTCAGTAGGTACGGATTCGCCAAAAAACACCACGTCTGGCTTTAGAACTCCACCGCAATTTCGACAAACAGGGATCTGAAAATTTTCACTAGCGTCTACTTCCGCATCGCCATCAGGGGTGAATTCAAAATCGCCGGTCCGGTTGATCTCTGGGTTTAACTCGGCAAGCATCTTATCCATGTCAATTCGGCTGATTGATTGAGCACAAGACATGCAGCGCACCTGATCTAGACGACCGTGCAAATCAATAACATTTTTAGCACCAGCTTTTTGATGAAGATTGTCTACGTTTTGAGTTACGACTTGAAAAACTTTGCCGAGCGATTCCGCTTGAGCAATTGCAAAATGTCCTCGATTGGGCTGCGCCTCAGCTATTCGATTCCAGCCAATAAAACTTCTAGCCCAGTAGCGTATCTGGGCGTCTTTGGAACCCATAAATACGTCAAAGGTCATTGGGTGGCGGGCAACTCTTCCGGCACCGCGGTAATCGGGAATTCCTGAATCAGTGCTGATTCCAGCGCCGGTTAGGGCAAGAATGCGTTTACTGGCCATTTTTTCACGCGCAAAATCTACGCCATATGTTGCGGCGGCAGTTAGTGCTTCTCTCTCTGGCATTGCATTCATACTAATTCGCTAAGGGCACCTTTAATTGAAAAACCCTGGTCGTGGAGGACCAGGGTTTAGTGTCCGAAAGGGGACTTGAACCCCTACCCTCGTAAGAGGACTAACACCTCAAGCTAGCGCGTCTGCCATTCCGCCACCCGGACAGGTAACAGATACCGATGCTACCAGAAAAGGTTTTTGGATTCTTAGGTACTAGCCCCCGGCATATTTTCGTTGTAGTTTAGGGCTATGGCTCAAGACGCGCGCATTGCAATGCAACAGTTCATCGCTTCAATCGAGCGCCACTTTGAAGCAGTGGTTTCTCGTCGCGGCGCCGACGACCCAGCCGTAGAGCAGGCCTACTACCAATTAGAAGATGCCTTCTTAAATTACGAGGAATCGCTCGGAGAAAAATTTGAAGAATATCTTCCAATTTCATTGGCTGAAGAAGAGAACGATTGAACCCATTCGATGCGGTAGTTCTTGGAATAGTTCAAGGCCTAACCGAATTTTTACCAATCTCGTCTAGCGCCCACGTTCAAATAGCCCAGCAGCTTCTTGGCCTTGGCTCAATGTCTAGACCTCAACTAACTGCCTTTATAGCAACAATTCAACTTGGTACAGAGGCTGCGGTTGTTATCTATTTCTGGAGAGACATCGCCCGCATTCTGAAGGCATTTTTTGCAAAACTTTTTGGGGCTAAAAATTTAGGGGAGCAGATTGAACGCGACTCCAAACTAGGTTGGTTGATAATTTTTGGCTCTCTTCCGGTGGTTCTGGTTGGCCTAATTTTCAAAGAACAAATTGAAAACCAACTTCGCAGTCTGTGGGTGATTGCAATCTCGTTGATTGTTTTCGGAATAATTCTTGGAATTGCAGATTTAGTTGGAAAACGTCAAAGATCAATAGAGCAATTAACCACCAAGCATGGAATCCTTTTTGGTCTTGGTCAGGCTCTGGCAGTCATACCCGGAGTTTCACGTTCTGGGGGAACCATTTCTGTTGGCCTACTTCTTGGCTATAGCCGACAAGCCGCCGCTCGCTACAGCTTTTTATTGGCCATTCCTGCCGTTATTGCTAGTGGCCTGTACGAATTTGCAACCACCTATTCAGATCTTGATCAAGAAATGATCTTGGCCACGATTGTGGCAACCTTGGTTTCTTTTGCCGTTGGCTATTCGGTGATTGTTGCACTGCTCAAATACCTGAACAGGGGATCTTTCATGCCATTTGTAGTTTGGCGAATCGCAGTGGGATCAGCCTTACTTGTAATGCTTGCGGCCTAAGGCTGTTTGCCTTCCTGCTCGTCTCCAGTTTCCCTTTTATCGGTGTTGGCGTCATCAGAGGCCCGCAAGTATTTTTCAAACTCCATTGCTAATGCATCGCCGCTAGCAGCCGGTGATTCAAATTCATCTCTGGCTTTCTCTAGCTGGGCAATGTAGCCAGTCATATCTTCATCGCCTTCGGCAACCTCATCAATTCCTCGTTCCCAAGTGAATGCTTCATCGGCTAGATTTCCGTGACCAAATTGAATACCTAAATATTTTTCAATTTCAATCAGCAGCGCAAGCGTTGCTTTAGGCGAGGGAGTGTTGTGCACATAGTGAGGAACTGAGGCCCAAAGGGCAACGCTAGGTATGCCCGCCTTTTCAAGCGCCTGCCCCAATACGCTCAAAATTCCAACCGGGCCTTCATAGTGGCTGCGCTCAAGTTCAAATTCCACTCGAGCACGTTCATTCTGACTGGTAGCCATCACACCGATAGGCCTGGTGTGCGGAACATCAGCCAACATTGCTCCCAGAAATAGGACAGAGTCAATTTCACGGTCTTCGATCATCTCCATGATCTCGGCTGTAAACGACTGCCAACGTCTGCTTGGTTCAACGCCAAGTAGCACGTGCACTCGACCCAGCTGAGGGTCTGCAGCTACAACCTCAACTGCAGGCGCGCATAAATCGGTACTAGGCCAACTAATTTGACGATTTCCATCGCTGTCGTAGCTAACCGATGGTCTAGTGAATTGGAAATCGTAGTAATCCTCGGGATCAACCGTGCCAATAACATCTGCGTTGAGACGTTCGCAAATGAATTTAGCCGCTGAACTTGCAGACTCGGCGGCATCATTCCAGCCCTCAAAGGCCACAATTAGGGTTCTGCCGGCAAAAATGTTCAAGATTTCCTCAGGTTTTGATCTTAATTACTACTTAAAACCCTAAGGCAATCTGACAAAGGTAAAATCGAGTCATTATGTTTGGAAAAAAGCTGCCAGCCGCCGTGCTGTGGGATATGGATGGCACGCTTGTGGATTCAGAGCACCACTGGTTGGCCAGTGAAAAAGCTCTAGCTGAGGCCCACAATGCCACCTGGACAGAGCAAGACGGTCATGACCTAATTGGCAACAGCCTGTACGAGTCTTCAAAGATTATTAAGGCCAAGATTGGCTCAGAGATGGACACCGAGGCCATAGTCCAACACCTGACGGACTCTGTAGTTGCGAGGCTTGCCGAATCGATAGCTTGGCGCCCGGGCGCTAAAGAACTTTTATGGGAACTAAAACGGAAAAAGATCAAAACCGCTCTGGTCACAATGTCGCTGCACAGAATGGCCCAAGAAGTAGTCAACAAGATTCCATTTGCAGCCTTCGACGTCATTGTGGGCGGAGACGATGTACTTCGAGGAAAACCTTTTGCTGATCCTTACCTAAAGGCGGCTGAACTATTGGGCGTTGACCCGGCTGACTGCGTTGCTTTCGAAGATTCAAACACCGGATTGCGTTCGGCCGAAGCCGCAGGCACAAAGGCGGTTGGAATTCCAAACTTTATCGAGATTCCAATGATTCCAGGCCGCATTCTTTGGCCAACCCTTGAGGGCGTTCGCGTCAAAGACTTGCAGAAACTTTTTAGTTAGGAAGACATGAACCAGCCGATTTCGAAGGCAAAGTTACCCACCGGTCCATTCCGCGAGGGTGACCGAGTGCAACTCACCGGACCCAAAGGGCGCCTAAACACAATCACCCTTCGCGCCGGTGATAAGTTCGGCACGCACCGAGGTGACTTGCTGCACGACGACATCATTGGAAAGCCTGAAGGCTCGGTTGTTCTCAACCAGGTGGGTGTTGAATATCTAGCCTTTAGACCATTGATGAGTGACTTTGTTCTTTCTATGCCGCGCGGTGCGGCCATTATTTATCCAAAGGATTCAGCTCAGATTGTCACCATGGGAGACATCTTTCCGGGAGCAAGGGTGGTCGAGGCCGGCGTGGGCTCGGGCGGGCTGAGCATGTACCTGCTTCGCGCAATCGGAGATCACGGAACCCTGGATTCATTTGAGCGCCGAGAAGAATTCGCAGACATTGCCAGGGCCAACGTGGCAACAAACCTCGGAATCGTGCCATCCAGTTGGAACATTCACATTGGCGACTTGCAAGAACAGCTTCCTTTGCAAAAAGAACCGGGCACTGTAGACAGAATTGTTCTAGACATGTTGGCACCATGGGAGTGTGTCGAGCAATGCGCAACCGCATTGGTGCCTGGCGGTTTGATTATTGGATATGTTGCCACTGTTACACAGTTATCTAGATTCACCGAAGCCCTTAAAGATAGCGGTCATTTCAACGAGCCTGAGGCTTGGGAGTCTATGGTCCGAGGCTGGCACCTACAGGGTCTTGCAGTTCGCCCTGAACATCGAATGATTGGACACACCGGTTTCTTAATCACAGCTCGCCGAATGGCTCCTGGATCAGAAGCTCCGAATTTCAAAACTAGAAACAAGCCTGAATTCACCGATGAAGATTTGAGCGCCTGGAATCCTGACCATCTTGGTGAAAGAAAAGTGTCAGATAAAAAGCTTAGAAAAACAATAAGAAGTGCCGAAGCAGCAGCTGAAGCACGTATTGAGCAAGAATAACGTTGAAGCAACTAGTAGAAAAGAATCCATTGCGCAAATTATTAGCGGCATCCATCGCAGTTACACTTTCGATCTCACTTGGTGCCTGCGCCAATGGCTCAAATGCGGGCTTCTCTGGCATCAAGGCTACTTGCGATGAATTCGTTGGTGGTGACGCAATCGATCAGGTTAAGGTAACCGGCGACTACGGCACAGTGCCTGAGGCAACGTTCACCTCTCCGCTAAGCAGTGACAAAATCGAAACTAAAGTCTTGAGCGAAGGGTCTGGGCCTGCATTTACCGGTGATCAGTTCGTTGAACTTGAATTCATGGCAATAAACGGTGGCACCGGTGCAAAGCTTCAAGCCACGAAATTTGACGGAACCGATTTCAGCGCACAGGTGATTGCAAGTGGGCAGTACCCCGACTTCTGCCATGCGTTGTCGGGAGTGAAGGCTGGATCTAGAATTGCTGTTCTATTTCCAGCAGCACTTGCACATAAATCAGAAGGCAATGCTGAGAGCGGAATTGGTAAAGATGACTCTGTCATCTACGTAATTGATGT
>ERZ1034365.1154-NODE-1154-length-13837-cov-3.715407_pt1 | contig 13837 bp, 16 predicted proteins | sample MGYA00520615_ERZ1034365 | MGnify/ENA primary metagenome ERZ1034365 (study PRJEB33736, sample SAMEA104284505) | Azolla filiculoides | biome: Urban; feature: Water surface; material: Ditch water | place: Netherlands | collected 2015-10-28 | depth 0-0.1 m ... | reverse complement strand
GAATATCTGCGCACGATTTCGTTTATCGTCACGATTGCCGCACTGGTGCAACTGACCGAACTGGTTATCCAGAAAACCAGCCCCATGCTGCACCAGGTGCTGGGCATTTACCTGCCGCTCATTACGACCAACTGCGCCGTATTAGGTGTGCCGCTCATTAACGTGAGCCAGGACAATGGCTTTATTGCCTCACTGATTTTTGGTGCCGGTAGCTCCATCGGTTTCTCGCTCGCGCTGATTCTTTTTGCCGGTGTACGAGAACGCGTTGAAGCGGCCGATGTGCCGCTCTACTTCCGAGGTGTCGCAATCGCTATGGTCACAGCGGGTCTCATGAGTCTGGCCTTCATGGGCTTTGCCGGGCTGGACCGTTACTAAGCACCATGGACAACATTCTCTACGCGATTGCGGTAATGGCATTAGGCGGCGTCGTACTCGGCGCCCTGCTCGGTTATGCCTCGACACGCTTCAAGGTCGAAGGCGATCCGCTGGTTGAAAAGATCGATAGCATCCTGCCGCAAACCCAATGTGGCCAGTGTGGCTTTCCCGGTTGCCGTCCATATGCCGAAGCCATCGCCAAAGACGAAGCAGACATCAACCAGTGCCCACCCGGCGGCGATGAAAACATTCACAAGCTGGCCGAGTTGCTGGGCAAAGAATACAAGCCACTCTCTGCTGAGCATGGCGTAGAAAAGCCAAAACAGGTTGCCTACATTGATGAACTTACCTGTATTGGTTGCACGCTCTGCATTCAGGCCTGCCCGGTGGATGCGATTGTTGGCGCTGCCAAACAGATGCACACCATTGTGGCCGACCTGTGCACAGGCTGTGAACTATGTATTCCGCCTTGCCCGGTGGAGTGCATCACCATGGAAACCGTGGGTGAAACACTCGACACATGGAAGTGGAAAAAGCCTGGCACACGACGCGTAATTCCAATCGTGCCAGTAACAACTGCGGCACAGGCTGCCTGATATGAAGCTCTTTTCATTCAAGGGCGGCGTCAAGCCCGATCCGAACAAGACACAATCAACCGCGTTACCTATCGCGCAGGCGCCACTGGTTGCGCGATATATCGTACCGCTGCACCAGAGCGTTGGCGGCACGCCACGCCCGATCGTGGCGGTTGGTGACCATGTACTCAAAGGTCAACGTATTGGTGATGCCGATGGATGGCTGTCGGCCGCCGTACATGCACCTACCTCTGGCACTGTTGTAGAAATCGGCCCACACATCATTCCACACCCCTCCGGTTTACCGACCGATTGCGTGGTAATTGAAGCCGATGGTAACGACACCTGGATTGATCGACAGCCATTCCCTGTAGAAAGCGCAGCGCCAGAATCCGTTCGTGAATACCTGCGCGACATGGGTATCGTTGGCATGGGGGGCGCTGTCTTCCCGAGCCACGTGAAGCTCTCGGTACCCAAGGGCAAAGCCATTGAGCAACTCATCATCAATGGTGCCGAGTGCGAACCCTTCATCACCTGTGATGATCGACTCATGCGGGAACAGGCGGCAGAAGTCATTCAAGGCAGCGCCCTGTTTGGCAGACTGGTTAATGCAGCGCGCGTACTGATCGGCGTAGAAGATAACAAACCAGAAGCGATTGCCGCACTCAAGGCTGCGCAGCAAGAACTCGGTGCATCGGTTGAAGTGATTACCGTACCTACGATTTACCCCACTGGCGGCGCCAAAGAATTGATTCGTGTACTCACCGGTAAAGAAGTACCGGGTAGCAAGCGCTCTACCGATTTCGGTGTGCAGGTATTCAACGTGGCCACCGTGCAATCAGCTTGGCGTGCCATTACGCTGGGCGAACCGCTTATCTCACGCGTTGTCACAATTAGTGGTGCCGTGGGCGAATCACGCAACTGGCAGGTGCCTATCGGCATGACCATTACCGATCTGATTGCCCTCGCTCAACCAAAACCCGAAGCCGATGGCGTGATCATGGGCGGCCCGATGATGGGCTTTAGAGTAACGACCAACGCTGCACCGGTGATCAAGGCGACCAACAGCCTGATCGTACATGCGCCAGGTCTGTTCCCACCCAAGCCACAAGAACTCCCCTGCATCCGCTGCGGTAGCTGCGCTACTGCCTGCCCACAGGAACTGCAACCTTTTGAGCTGTACTGGTGGTCTCGTGCCAGCAAGTTCGAGCAGCTCGAAAAATACAAGCTCTTTGACTGCATTGAATGCGGCTGCTGTGATTACGTTTGCCCCAGCCATATTCCGCTGGCCAATTACTTCCGCTTTGCCAAGAGCGAGATTCAGGCCGAACAAAGGGAAAAGCAGACTGCGGATGCCGCACGTGACCGCTTTGAATTCCGTGAAGCGCGTGCCGAACGGGAAAAGCAGGAAAAAGCCGAACGCCTGGCGAAGGCCAATGCAGCGCGCAAAGCGGCTGAAGCTGCGGCCGCCGCAGAAAGCACCCCAGCTGAAAACCCGGCAGAGGCTGCACCGGATTTATCTAGCCACCCGCATCAGGCATCCACCCCGATTGCCGTTGATAGCCATCCGGTACTCGACGCCAGCGCCAAACAGGCCGCCATTGCTGCGGCGGTAGAACGCGCCCGGATCAAACGTGAACAGCATGGCGCCAAGTCCGGCAGCGATGCCTCCTGAATCTTATAAAGAGCCCAGACCGTGTCTTTTGAAACACCCAATGTGCTGACGCAATCACCCTACCTGGTGCAGCCGGTAAGCGTCACCAAAATCATGCTCAAGGTGCTACTGGCGCTGGTACCGGGCATTGCCATTTACGCCTGGCTTTTCGGACCCGGCATTCTGGTACAAATCTCGCTTGCAACGATTACTGCCGTTGTTGCTGAAGCGGCCTTCCTCCGTTTACGTAACCGCCCGATTGCACCGGCCATTAGCGATCTATCTGCTGTAGTCACCGCCTGGTTAATCGCCCTGTCTTTTCCACCAATGGCACCCTGGTGGCTGATAGCAGTTGGCACCCTCTTTGCCATCGTTGTCGCCAAACATCTGTATGGCGGGCTGGGTCAAAACCCGTTCAATCCTGCCATGGTGGCTTACGCCCTGTGCATTGTGTCGTTCCCGTCACTGATGTCGCAATGGCCACATACACTGGCCAACGGCGGTCTACCCCCGCTGGATCAGATTACGGCGATTTTCTTCCCGCAACAGGTAGATGCCTGGGCCGGCGCCACCCCGCTTGATCACCTCAAGACCTCATTGCGACTGGCCACAGGCAATGACACACTCACCGTTCAGAACATTCTGAAAGATCACACCGTATACGGCGTTGGTGGTGGCAATGGTTGGGAATGGGTCACCCTCGCCTGGTTAATCGGCGGACTCTGGCTCATTCAACAGAAAGTGATCAGCTGGCACATTCCTACCGGTCTGATTGCTGGCATGGGCACGCTGGCGCTGATCGCCTGGTCGATTGATCCGGCCCACTACGCCAACCCGGTATTTCACATCCTTGGCGGCGCCACCTTACTCGGCGCCTTCTTTATTGCCACCGACCCGGTGAGTGGTGCGACCACACCACGCGGCAAAATCATCTTTGCTGTAGCGATTGGTGCCCTGGCTTATCTGATCCGGGTGTTTGGCGCTTTCCCGGATGGTGTTGCCTTTGCCGTACTCATTCTCAACATGTGCGTACCGCTCATCGACATGTACACACAACCAGCGATCTTTGGTGAAAAATCCAAAGGAGATCACTCGTGAGTACGCCCGCAGAAAAACATGCGTTTCGTGTTTCGGGTGAGACCGCGTTAACGCTGGTCGCCTTTATTGTCTTTTTTACTGCACTTCTGGCCTGGGTGTATCTGTTCTCACAGCCAGTGATCGAACAATCCACGCGTAATGAAAAGCTGCTTGTACTTAACCAGATCTTGCCGGCCAATCTATACAACAACGACCCATTGGCCGATACCATTACCCTGCCCGCAGAACCTCAACTGGGCACAAAAACTGCCAGCACGGTTTACCGCGCGCGCAACAATGGCAAAGATTCTGCGCTCGTCATGGATGTCGTCGCGCCAGATGGTTATAGCGGAGCCATTAAGCTACTGGTCGCCTTCAGCGCTAAAGGTCAGGTGCTCGGTGTTCGCGTCGTCGAACATAAAGAAACCCCGGGTCTTGGTGACTACATTGATCCACGTAAAGATAAGAACAAAGAATCGCCCTGGATTAACCAGTTTAATAGCGTACCGCTCAGCTTGAGCAATAAGGATTGGCACGTTAAAAAAGATGGCGGTGAGTTCGATGCTTATGCCGGCGCCACCGTAACACCGCGCGCCGTTATTAAAGCCGTGCACCGCGCACAGGAATTTGTGATGGATAACCGACAGGTGTTATTCACCCGCTCAACCACACAGAATGGCAGCAACCAGTAAACTGGTTGGCATAGACTTCAGGACACGATCATGTGGATCACCCGCTCCGAATTTGTAGATATTGCCCACAAAGGGATCTGGAAGCAAAACACTAGTCTGGTTCAGATTCTGGGTCTGTGTCCGCTACTTGCCGTGACCACGAATCTTGTTAATGGCGTCATGCTCTCCCTGGCCACGCTGCTGGTGATGTCGCTTTCGAATCTTGCTGTTTCCAGCTTGCGGCATTTTATCCCCTACGAAATCCGTATCCCGGTTTTTATTCTCATCGCCGCCGCGTTGGTCACAGTGGTTGATCTAGCGATGAATGCCTACCTGCATGGCCTGTATGTGGTGCTCGGTATCTTTATTCCACTGATCATCACCAACTGTATTGTGCTCGCACGTATTGAAGCCTTTGCCGCAAAAAACCGCCCGGCACCCGCCATGATGGATGGTGCCATGATGGGGGTCGGCATGCTCTGGACGCTGGCATTGATTGGTGCGCTCCGCGAGCTCATTGGCGGCGGTACGTTGTTTTCCGGGATTGATCTGGTGATCCCAGGCGCACAAGCACTACAACTGCTGCCTGCAGATTACCCTGGCCTACTCATGGCTGTATTGCCCCCAGGCGCATTCATCATTCTGGGTTGCATCATCGCCAGCAAAAACTGGATTGATGCACGGAGTGCCGCACGCCAACTGACAGAGGTCGCACCGGTAAGCACAGGCGGCTGCCACTAAGGCCCACGCCATGAATCTGGCAAACCGCGTCGAGTTCTTTCGTCGCTTGCAGGCGGCCAACCCGCATCCGACGACGGAACTCGAGTACGGCAGCACTTTTCAATTACTGATTGCCGTTATTCTGTCGGCACAAGCCACCGACAAAGGCGTCAACCTGGCAACCCGCCAACTGTTTATCGATGCCCCGGATGCGGCCAGCATGGGTGCGCTGGAAGTAGCCGGACTGGTACCTTACGTTAAAACGATTGGCCTTTACCCCACCAAAGCCAAAAACGTTATCGCCACCTGCAAAATCCTCTGCGAGCTTTATGGCGGCGAAGTACCGGAAGATCGCACAGCACTCGAGGCCTTGCCGGGTGTCGGCCGCAAAACAGCCAATGTCGTACTGAACACTGCCTTTGGCCACCCGACCATGGCGGTGGACACGCATATCTTCCGCGTCTCTAATCGCACAGGGCTTGCTCCCGGCAAAACGGTGCTTGCCGTAGAACAGAAGCTCCTGAAGAATGTTCCCAAAGAATTTCTGCTCGACGCACATCATTGGCTCATTCTGCTCGGTCGTTACATCTGCAAGGCTCGCAAGCCTGAGTGTGAAATCTGCCCGGTGATTGATCTATGCCGCGCACCCGAAGCAAAAGCAGCGCGTAAACTGATCAACCCGAATCAATAACAAAGCAACCGCTAAACAGACCATGATCTTCACCCCGACCAAAGACCAGGTACGCCAATTCTTCTGTGAATCACGCAGGAAGCAGCGCGAGAGCCTACCGCTCGATGGGGCTGAAATCATCGCCGCCGATGTAATCGCCCTGCACCCGGAATACCACGCCCTGCTTGATGACCCGGAAGCGGCGATCGCCGGGGAATGGACGCCAGAACAAGGCACCATGAACCCGATCCTGCATCTATCACTGCATATGGCGTTGTTTGAACAGATCTCGGTGGATTCGCCACCGGGTGTACGCGCCGTCTTCGAGCAACAGGCCGCCAAGTTGGGGGATGCCCATGAAGCATTGCACCGGTTACTGGAATGTCTGGGTGAAACGGTGTGGCATGCGCAGCAGCCTGGCGGTATCTTTGATACTGAAGCGTATCTAGAAAGACTCCAAACTTTAATAAAAAACGGCGTCCGAGGACGCCGTTCTCACATGATCGGCAAAACCGATTACATGTGGATACCGCCGTTCAGCGAGAAGTCCGCACCGGTCGAGAAACTACCATCTGGACCCGCCAGCCAGGAAACGATCGAAGCGATTTCTTCCGGGGTACCCAGACGCTTCACCGGCACACCGGCGATGATCTTTTCCAGCACATCTTCACGAATGGCTTTCACCATATCAGTGCCGATGTAGCCTGGCGATACGGTGTTTACCGTCACGCCTTTGCTCGCTACTTCCTGTGCCAAGGCCATGGTAAAACCATGCATACCGGCCTTAGCGGTCGAGTAGTTCACTTGACCCATCTGACCCTTCTGACCGTTCACCGACGAGATGTTGATGATACGACCCCAGGTGCGATCGATCATGCCATCGACCACTTGCTTGGTCACGTTGAACATTGAGTTCAGGTTCGTGTCGATCACCGCATCCCATGCTTCACGAGTCATCTTGCGGAACATACCGTCACGCGTGATGCCCGCGTTATTAACTAGAACGTCGATTTCGCCGACTTCTTTTTTGACCTTTTCGAATGCGGCGACGGTGCTATCCCAATCGGCCACATTGCCTTCTGAGGCGATGAAGTCATAGCCCAGCGCCTTCTGCTCGGCCAGCCACTTGTCTTTACGTGGCGAGTTCGGGCCACAGCCTGCAACAACGGTAAATCCGTCTTTGGCCAGTCGTTGACAAATAGAGGTTCCGATACCACCCATACCACCCGTTACATAGGCTACGCGCTTGCTCATACTTCTGTCTCCCGGTTTGTTCTTTTGACTCCATAATTATGGAGTTGTTCTGCATCCTGTAACAAATCTACGTATTTGTAAATACGCATGGCACAACTTTCCTCGCAAAAACTTTCAATTAGCTGACAAGTCGCTTGATGTAGGATTGTGTTCCATGTTTAAAAGTCTTCGTCAGTCCCTCTCTGCACCCCATGCTATGACTGTAACGCTCGCGGCTGCGGGCATTCTCATGGTCACCATGGGCACGCGCCAATCACTCGGCTTATTTGTAGCGCCGATCAATTCCGCCAGCGAGATCGGTATCGTGGCGATTAGCCTAGCGCTGGCGATTGGGCAGTTCACCTGGGGGCTGGCGCAACCTTTTGCGGGGTTGCTATCGGATCGATACGGCCCCGGCAAAGTGCTGGTCTTTGGTTTACTGCTCCTGGCCTTAGGTAGTGCCCTCACGCCTTTTATGCTCTCCGGCTTTGGACTCATCGTCAGCTTGGGGCTATTTGTGGCCATCGGCTCCGGCATTGGCGGTTTCTCGGTACTCATCGGCGCCACTGCTCAACGCATCCCTGCTGAAGCACGCGGCCCGGCCTCTGGCGTTATCAATGCCGGTGGGTCCCTCGGCCAGTTCATCGGCGCACCGATTTTCCAAGGGTTGATCCAGACCATTGGTTGGGCTGGTTCGCTCTGGGGTATGGCCATTATTTCTCTGAGCGCTCTCCCCCTGATCAATCGGCTGACCGGCGCTAAAACCATACACACGCATCCGCAGAATTTATCTCCAGCGGACTCTTTTGGTAAAACCATTTGTGGCGCCGCTGGCAACCCCAACTACTTTCTACTGAACCTGGGCTTCTTTACCTGCGGTTTTCATATCGCCTTTCTGGTAACGCATCTGCCCGGAGAAGTCAGTCTCTGCGGTCTACCTGCTTCGGTAGCCAGCGGTGCGTTAGCCATCATTGGCCTGAGCAATATCTTTGGTAGCCTTTACGCAGGGCAATGCGTCGCGCGTTATCGCAGCAAATACATCCTTGCTGTCATGTACGGTAGCCGTGCGCTACTCATCCTCGGCTATCTGCTCCTGCCAAAAACAGAACTCACCTATTACATTTTCGCGGCCGGTCTGGGCTTTACCTGGTTAGCCACCGTGCCACCCACGGCAGCCATTGTCGGCAAGCTCTTCGGGTTGCGGTACCTAGCTACCTTGTTCGGCATCTCCATGCTGTCACATCAGGTCGGTGCATTCTTTGGCGCTTACCTCGGTGGCCTCGCCCTTGCCGAGTTCGGCAATCTGGATGCCATGTGGTACGCCGACATGGCGCTTGCGGCTTTTGCCGCACTGGTTAATCTGCCCATCCGCGAAGCGCAGGTAAAATCCTGACCTTATGGATAACTACATCCTCACCGCCGAACTGACTGCTGCCGGACTAATCATTGGCTTATTCCTCAGCCTGCCCCTTGCCGCCATCATCAGCGGCATCTGCGAGGCACTGCAACCGGGCAGTTCCCAACACAAAGTCGGGCTACTCATGGTGATGGTCTACGTGCCGCTCTTTGCCTACCTGATGCGCAACATGACGGAAGTGCTCCCCATGGTGATTGGCGTCATGATCAGTAGCACTGCTATTTCTATTGCAGTGATGTTTAAGAAATACCGGGAAGCCATCGCATTGCCTGAATCAGCACAAAAGGACTGACCATCTACCTGCTTAACAAGAAATTCTTAGAGAAGCATGTACTCCCGCACGCTACCAGGAATATCGATCACTTCCACATGACCGCTTTCAACAAGAGCATGTAGTCCTTTAGTTACCCGTGAAGGATTGCTCCCAATTCGGGTTGCTATCTCCCGGGCCGTCATTGGATACCCCCTTGATCGCATCATCGTACTTATGCGTTCATCCATTGGCCCAGTAGACACCATAATGTCAACATCATCTTCATCAAACCGCACTTGACGACCCGGCCTGACTGGTTGTTGAACCGGATCAAAAAGCAAGTGGCTGATTAGCGATTTCATAGCTAGACTTTATCCAATACAAACCCATTTCGGTATTCCCGAAAGAGGGAATATCTATAGCCGCCGTAAAGTTGTATCTTCATAGAGTTGATATTGCTTGCAAAGATGACACATGAAGCTCGGGTTGGCGCAAAAGCGTCCTGAAATAAATATTAATTATGCTCAGGCACTCGGAGAGAATTTTCGAGCCCACAGAGAAAGCTTAAAGCTCAGCCTCCAGGAAGTAGCCGACAAGTTACTGTTATCTAAAAACCAGATTCTGGGCTTAGAGACCGGCGACCCTGAAAAATTTTACGGCAACAAGCTCTTTGCCCAGGCTGCAGACAAATATGCCGCATTTATTAATCTGGACTCAAAGCCATCGATTGAATTATTAGAAATCGCTAGTGAAACAGAACCACCCGTTATCTGCAATGAACTATTAAATGCAGAACCAGAATTGAAAAATGGCCCAACCAGCCATCAAAAATTAAGAACGTCAAAGCACTTCAGCATCAAGCAATTGATTAGCTTTGGCGCATTATTCATAGCGGGCATTGGCATTCTTTCGACTCAATTTCTAACCAATAAATCACAGAACGAACAAGAAGTAGTGTCCGACAAGGATAGCGGAGCACCCCTCTCAGCAGCACCGCCACCAACACAAATCGAAACACCAAGCACTGCGGCAAAAATAGCAACCGAAACCAGCCCCGCTCCAGCACAAAAAGACAACGAAGCAGATGTAAAAACTGGTTTTATACGAATTGAATTTAATGGAAACAGCTGGGTACAAATCGTTCAGACAAACGGCACCAAGCAGGAAAAAATGTACCACAGAGGCGATGTGCTTGATCTGGAACCTGGGAAGCTACAAGCACTCATCATCGGCAATGTATCAGTAGTCGAAACACATAACCGGGAAGCGGCTATTAACCTGAAGCCGTACGTCGCATCAGATAGCCAAGTCGCTCGGATCATTGGCCCCGACATTAGAAAACTGGCGAATTAATTATCAACGGCTTTGCCGTTATCTGATGATGACAACCCCTTGAGTAACTCAATAAGTTGGGGCCTTCCAGCAACACCCATCTTTTTTAGAATCTTCATACGATGCTTGTTGGCTGTATCGGGCTGAATTCCTAGCTGTAAAGAGATGTCCTTATTGCCAAAGCCCTTCAGCATGAGCAGACACACCTCCTTTTCCCGTTCAGACAAAGCAACCCATCTCTGCGCGGCACCCGTTGTCTGCACCATACGCTTCTGACGCTCTTCATCAATATTTAAGCCATTTGTTACTGCATCGAGCAATGCATCAGTTTTAAATGGCTTCCATAGAAAATCGACTGCACCAAGCTTCATGCCCTGGATGATCTGATTCGGTTCGCTATAGCCACTAATAAATATCAGCGGAGTTTCGATATCGGCTTCGCGAATCGCTTCTAAAAGACGGATCCCCGAAATACCCGGCAACACCATATCGGTCACGATGACCGATGGTGAATGATCAATACCAGAGATCAAAAACTGCTCAGCAGTTGAATAATCATGCACGATCAGACCCAAGCGAATCAGCGTTGCAACGAGCTGTTCACGCAAATCACCATCATCCTCGATCAAATATACATGGCATTCCTGATGAGTAAGCAATTCGGTTACTGGAGTTATGATCACGAGCTTCTAACGATTTAAAATCAAGCTGTTATCATAAACATTAATTACCAAAGCGATACTCCCGAAAATGGGAATACCGAAGTCACATGACTTTCGCTGAAGCTTGTCGCAGCCAGATATCGACTACCGCACCACTAATACCATCCTGACGGTTACAAAGCGATAGGCTTCCACCCCAGATAGCGACAAGCTGTTTGGACAATACCAAAGCCATGCCCAACCCTGACGGCTCTTTAGAAGACCAAGGTTGACCTACTCGTTCAAGAAGATCCGGCGGAAAGCCACGGCCATTATCTACAACACGAATTAAAACCCCCTCTGACTCTGCCTGATGGTAATTTGAAAGAGTAATGGATACGACAGGACTGACAACCTTATGTTCACGGAATTGATTGAGTGAATTTGAAACAAGGTTGATTACAATCCGCTGCAACATCACTTCGTCAGCCAATACAAGTGTGTGTCCTACCAGGTGATTTTGTATCAAAACCAACGCTTTGTTATTCAGTGCTTCACTGCTTAGGATCGAATCAATTTTTCCCAATAATTCAGAAACACTTACAGGCAAAACTTTGTTCTCACCGCTCTGCATTAGAGTTCTAAGCGCCTGCACCAAACTACCAGTGCGATCCATCGTTCTTTCCAGATGAGAAATATCACGTTCGAGAAGATCTCGTGATGCATCGCTTTCAAGATCCAAGCGCATACGATGCAGACCTAACTGCAGCGTCTGTAGTGGCTGAGTGATGTCATGAATGAGCATAGCCGAGAATGATGACAATGCACTAACGGCAGAAAATCTTGAGTTCATCACCAACAGACGGTCACGTTCTTCTACAAGCAAACGATACCGATCTGCCTCTTGTGTTGCTTTATCCTCGCCCGCAATAGCATGCTTTCTATCCAGTTCAGATTTCTCGAGTGTAAAACCCCAGTACCCCAGAGAGACAAAAATAACCGCCATCACAAAAGTAAAAATCAGCACATTCGTAATTAAACCGAATTTATACACATCCATTACGCTACTCGAACCAGTCTGAAAATATGCAAGCACCCGTACGAGCGAAGGCAGGCCATACATACACATACCAATCTGCAATAAAAGTAGGCTTTTGCTTGGATTCACTTTACGCAACAAGTGGAACATCCACCATAAATAGGCGCACATGGCTGACATAATCAAGCTATACGTAGCCATACCCAGGCTTTCCGTCAGGTCTAGAACATAAATGGCGTTCAGATAGATAACCCAAAGAAAAACCAACCCGCCGTAAGCGAACCTAGATCTAGGCGCATGTGTTTCACGCCTGATGGCTTCGATCATTAGGAGCAATGAAACGATCATCAAAACCCAGGGTATTTGATGCGATAAGTAGGTATGGAGAAACGGACGTAACGCTACAAAGATCATCGCCACACTCGACACGCAGACGCTGGTTAACCATAAACGTGTCTTGTCATCATAGCGACCATTAAATAATAGGTACGTTCCAATCGGCATCGCAACTTCAATGCCGATTACTAACGAAATAAGCAACAACAATTCAGAAGACATGTTCAGTTTGAACTGGTAAAGAAGATATCAAATTCATTTATTTAGCGCATCGTTAGGTAGATAGGCCATCCCGCCCCAGTTGGCCTGCAGCAATGCGCCTTTGTCGGTGATCTGATATACCGAGACCATCGGGTCTAAAGAAACAACGCCTTCAACACTTTTTCCTTCATTATGTTCCGAAAGCTTGAAGGTGGCATCGGAGCTTGCTGTCACATCTGCACCTACGGTTTTAAATGTGTCCACTAGCTTGCGGCTCTTGAAAACCAATACCTGTTTGTACTTCTTGAATCCAACACCAGGGCCGGTGCCTAGGCGCTTCATTTTCATGAAGGTGTTTTGACCTGTAGCGTTATCAACAAGAACACCCTCACCGCTGCCGGCAACCAAAAGAATGACATTGGCCTGATTTGCATCAAATACGGCATAGCCATCTGCTTTAGCAATTTCATTACGAACGGCAGGCTTAACTTTGTACAGGCGCTTGAGTGTGGCATCACGCATCGCTAGAATTTCTTTACGCTCTTTAGCAGCTTCGGCAGGTGATAATGTGGATGCAGCATCACTGCCAGTGCTATCTGTGCCCGCATATGCAGCACCTGTCAGTGCACACAACAGAAGAATTGTTGTACCAAGTTTACGAGTCATCATAGTTGTCCTTATGTACTTCTATTGAGTTCTGAGGTTACTTAAACCTCAGAATCGGTAAGTGTACCCGCCCTTTACATACCCCGCCTGATACAGGGTGGATAAGGCACTCTCGTAACCGGCATTCAGGTAAACAAGGTGGTTACCCGATATGACTTTGTTTGCACCAATCCCAATACCCGCTGTGGCAAACAATGCGGCAAAGGTTGTGGTCTGGATACCGAAACATCCAAGGGTGCCAATCACCCAAAAGACTACAGCTGTTACTATCTTGATCCCCACATCCGTGCGGTTGTGAGAATCAGCTGGATCTTCGCAAAATCGCTATCAGCTCTTTATAACTTTTCCTGTGCGTAAATAAATTTGCTTCCAGAACGATTTCAGAAGCTATTCAATAGGTTGCATATTTTCTCGCAGTAACGGTCATCGTTCTATTCCCTATTTCGGGAATATCGCTAACTTAACCACTCAGGTATTGAGTAAGCATTCAAGTGCTTACTTCTAGGTAAATAGCATGATCAAGACAAATCGGACAGCTTTCATCATTTGCACTCTAATAGGCATCAATACCACCATCGCATTAGCTGCCGGGGGTGGCGCCATTGTTAGCGACCCGGGCGCCATGCAAGGCAAACACTTTGATCCTAAAGGCAAGCAGCCTTCCAAATACACGGTTGAACAGCAGAACGCCCTGCGTAAAACGCTCCCCTTTGAAGATAAGCGAGATTTCGAAGAATCCCGCAAGGGCTTTATCGCCGCGCCGGATTACAAAACCATCATGGCCGATGCCGGCAACGTGGCCTGGGATATGGGCAGCTACGACTTCCTGCTGCAAGGCAAAGACTTCGACAGCGTGCACCCCTCCCTGCAGCGCCAGGCCATTCTCAACATGGGTTACGGCCTTTACGAAGTTGTCCCCGGCAAAATCTACCAGGTACGCGGCTTCGACTTAGCCAACATCAGCTTTATTAAAAGCG
>ERZ1034365.1153-NODE-1153-length-13840-cov-9.186515_pt1 | contig 13840 bp, 8 predicted proteins | sample MGYA00520615_ERZ1034365 | MGnify/ENA primary metagenome ERZ1034365 (study PRJEB33736, sample SAMEA104284505) | Azolla filiculoides | biome: Urban; feature: Water surface; material: Ditch water | place: Netherlands | collected 2015-10-28 | depth 0-0.1 m ... | reverse complement strand
GATCCAGCATCACGAGTATTGGGGGCTGCGGTGGTTCAATGATTTGAATGCGCTGCCATTCATTTTCTAGCGAAGCAAAGGCGACCTCTACCCGAGCGCAGTCGCGTAGCAACGTGCCCCATATTGCGGCTAACGCCAAGAACAACGCGATTACCACGTGTCTCGGCATCTTCAACAGGACAGGTGCGCTAACGCGCATTTGCAATATCCCCATGAAGAGCCCCAGAGGCAACAAGAAATACGCGTAGTACAAAGGCATTTCAAACATCGCGTGATTTCCCACCACCACCAGCGTCATAAACAATACTGCGTCACAGGCATTTGCAAGCCTGCGGAAAAGGCAAACAACCCAACAAGAAAGCGCCGTCAGAACGATACTTCCGATTGGAATTCCCAACCACAAACACGCGTCAATGATCAGGGTGTGCGCATAGGAATAGGTATGACCCAGATTGGGGTGGGCCAACGCAACAGCCATCTGTGCCGCACCCACCTGTCCAACCCCCCAGCCAACCCAAGGGCGCGCCGCTATGGCCTCCAACATGGCATTCCACATCGGCAAGCGTAGCCCTGCCTGGCTCCACCGACTGCCTAAGTCAGCGCCCGCGCTGCCGTTCAAAATCCATGTGATCCATTCGGTGCTGAACAATACGAGTCCGACGTAAACCAGTGCCAAGCCCCCGCTTACTTGTGGCAGCAAAGTAAAACGCCAAAGCTTGCGCTGCACGATGACAAACATAAAGAGCAAGGCTAAACCTACCGATGCAGTGCGTGAGCCTGTTAGCGCGATACCGATCAACAGGAATACTGCTGCAAATACCGCAATCTCTCCCCGCAAGGAGGATCTCTCGAATCCCCAAAGCAAACCTAACAGACCCCAAATCTGAAGTGTTGCCAATTGGTTAGGCTGACCCAAATTTGCAAATGGTCTTTCCTGCGGGCTCCACATCACGGCAAGACCTAGGTGACTGCCATCTAGCAGTTGGTAAAGCTGCAAGCCTACTGATAGCAAAGAGGCAAATCCAATTGCTGCGAACAAGGCATCTGCCAATGCGTCAGGAGCTCCCTGCTCCCAATGCGAACCCAACACTTGAGTGGCAGCGAAACCAAAGACGAACAAGGAGTACAGCCAGGCTGTTCCCATACTGGGAAGGTGACCCGCTGCATATTGAACCCAAGGTAGAAGGGCCATTGCAGCAGTCCAAAAAGCCGCCCGGTTTAGCACGACCTGCGAACGCGCGAGAAATACCACCATGCCAGCCACAAACACCCAACTGGTTATCCATGCATCTGCAAAGAGGGAAAACCAGGGTCGATAGTGGTTGGGCATCAGCCAAGTCAACGCAATCGCGAAGGCCCAGCATAACCGCCAGTAACCATGGTTGAACCTAGGCATTGCTTACTTGAAAGCGCAAAAAAAGCACCCGAAGGTGCTTTTTTGGAATGAGCTTGAATCAGCTCTTTGGAAGGAACTTAGCCGCGGTAGTTGCGAACTTTCCAGTTCCAGAGATCGTCCACTTCAAACCAGTTCCGGCAGTGCAATCACCAGTGTATACAATTGTGTCATCTGCATCTACGGCACTGCCAATAGCATTGAACGCCGCAGTAATCACGATCTTATTCGCCCCTGTTCCACTGCTGGTCACAGCCACACTCTTCACGTAATTGCCTTTAATATTGGTAGCAGTTGCATCAAGGCCCAACGAAGCATTCATAGCAGTCGCATCAGCGGCCGGAATGGTTTGCTCACTACATGCCAAGCCAGATGCCGTACGCGCAGGAGAAGTTACCGACGCGACTTCTGACACTTTCGCCTTCACCGTGTAATCCTGATAAGCCGGCAACGCCACCGCAGCCAGAATACCAATAATCGCCACGACGATCATCAGTTCGATCAGGGTGAAACCCTTTTGCATAGAACGTTTCATATCAGCTCCTTGAGTGAAAAAGTTAAGGACCCTTCTATGTGCAGATTCTGTGCCATGCCATTTGGGTTTCGCTTTTACTGAATTGGCCGCAATTAGTGACCAAATGCGCGTCACATCCCATTAACACCTGACAAACTTCGACAGCCGTGACAATTTTGTCAGCCCCGCCCGTTACTTGATGCAGACTTGCCGGACCATCTTCAGGTCGGTCAGGCCCATCATGATTTTTTCCATGCCGTCCATCTTCAGAGTCCGCATGCCACCTTCGACGGAGGCGGCAAACAGTTCGGCGACGCGGGCGCGTTCCTGAATCAGCTTTTTGACGAGATCGTCGGCCACCAGCAATTCATGCAGGCCGACGCGGCCTTTGTAGCCGGTCTTGTTGCACTTGTCGCAGCCGACGGCGCGGTACAACCGGATCTGGCCGTTTTCACCGTAGGTCTGGGTCCACTGGTCGACCATCTTCTTGCTTTCGCCGGCGTAGTCGGCGGTCCAGGCCTTGGAGTGACGCAGCTCTTCGGCGTATTCGGCGGCAAACAGGCGCAGCTCTTCTGCGTCCGGCACGTAGGCTTCCTTGCAGTCGCACAGGCGTTTGGCCAGGCGCTGGGCCAGGATGCCCAACAGCGCATCGGCAAAGTTAAACGGGTCCATGCCCATGTCCATCAAGCGGGTGATGGACTCGGGCGCCGAGTTGGTGTGCAGGGTCGAAAACACCAGGTGGCCGGTGAGCGACGCTTCCACGCCCATGGACACGGTTTCCTTGTCGCGCGACTCGCCGACCATGATGATGTCCGGGTCGGCACGCAAAAACGCCCGCATGATCAGCGCGAAGTCGATGCCGGCCTTCTTGTTGATCTGCACCTGGCGCAGGCCTTTTTGCGTAATTTCAACCGGGTCCTCGGCCGTCCAGATCTTGGTGTCGGGCGTGTTGAGGAACTTCAGGATCGAGTGCAGCGTGGTGGTCTTACCCGAACCGGTCGGGCCGCAAACATAAAACAGGCCATACGGTTTGCTGACCGTGGCCTCCAGGCGCGTCTTGTTGTGCGGGGTGAGGCCCAGCTTTTCCAGCGGAATCGGTTCGCCCGCAGCCAGAATCCGCATGACCACGTCTTCCACGCCTCCAGCCGACGGGATGGTCGCCACCCGCAGCTCAATGTCGAGCGGGCCGTATTTCTTAAACTTGATCTTTCCGTCCTGCGGCTTGCGGCGCTCGGAAATATCCAGGTCGCACATGATCTTCAGGCGCGTCACCATGGCCTGCCGGAAGTGGGCCGGCACTTCAATATACGGAATCAGGCTGCCATCAATGCGGAAGCGAATGCCGGTCTTGAACTTGCCCGGCATCGGTTCGATGTGAATGTCCGACGCCTTCTGGTTATAGGCATCGATGATGACCTTGTTCACAAACTTCACCAACTCGTTGTCGGCTGCAGCCGACTCCAGCGAGTCTTCGTTGCTGCCGTCATCGATCGGGCCGCCATCCATATCGGCCAGCAACTGGTCAATCGAGGTGTTGTCGATGGCTGCGCCAAAAAGCTGGGCCAGGGTCAACTCAAAGTCATGCAGGGTGCTGACCCGGTACGCAAACTTGGTAATGCGCGGAAACACCTGTGGAACGATGCGCGAACCGCGCACGGCCTCCGGGTCGCGGCACATGACCAGCAGCCCCTCCGGCGAATCTTCCAACGGAATCCAGCCCTGCTCTTCCACAAACTCGCGCTTGAGGACGCCATGCATCGACTCCGAGCGAATGCGTCCCGCATTGAAGGGTTCATACGGCACGCCAAAGAATTTCGACAAGGCGGCGCCAACCTGAACCGGCTTGATTTTGTAGTTGCGAATCAGCAGCGCCTCGACCGACTCTTCTTCCTTGCGTGCGTCATGGACGCATTGCACCAGTTCTTCTTCGGTCAGCAAACCGTCGGCGACCAGCCCATCAAACTTGGTCGCTTTGCGGCGCGGCCCGTCTTCTACCTTGGTGGCACGCTGCCGGATGGCGGTGGCCAACGTCTTGCAGACCTCAGCAACGCCATCAAGTTCGAGCGCCCCAAACGGTTCGTCACTCTTGTTGTTAATGACCTGCAACACCCCAAGCAGGGTTTCGCCATCCAGAATGGGCGCCACCAGCATTTGGCGCGTACGGTAGCCGGACCGGCGGTCGACCTCCTTTAAGAAAGTAAGGGACGGATGAATGCGCTTGAGCGCATCGTCGTCATACACATCGGGCAGGTTCAGCGCCTTCTTGCTGTAGGCCACATAACCCGCCAGGCTTTGCGGCGAAATGGGCAGCTTGAGGTCGCGGCTGCTGTTGAGGCCGGTCTTGATCTTGGACACGATCGACATCCGGTCTTCATTGACCGCGTACAGCGTCAGCCGGTCTGCATTCAACAGCTTGCAGATGTCCTGGCTGGTCTCGAGCATGATCTGCTCGACGTTTTCGGTGTCGTGAATACGCGCCGTGACCTGGTGCAACTGGCGATAAAACAGGGCTTCAAAGGTCATGCCCCGCTTTTGTGAGGGCAGCTTTTGCGACTCAAAAAAGGCCAGTTCCGCCGAATTTTCAGCGCCCATGTTTGGCAGCACGGCGCTCATAGCTCGAACTCCTGACCGGCACGCAACCAGCGAATGTCGTGCGTCACATGGGCGCCGAACGGCATGGTCTGATCGAAACGCTGAATTTCCGACATGATCATGTCGGTTTCTTTCGGCTTGGTATGGGTGATGTAAATGGGGAAGCGCTTTTCTTTGTCGATGCAATCAAGCTCTTGCGCCAGCGACTCGGGCGACAAATGCAGGCTGCGCCGGGCCAGATCTTTTTCGCGGTTGCTAAAGGCAGTCTCTATGACCAGCATCGCCACCCGCAATTGATTGACCCGCCGCCAGAAGGCGGCATTGCGTTCGGTGTCACCGCTGAATACCCAGCAGCCGTTGCCCGAGGCAATCGCATAGCCCACGGCTGGCACCGTGTGCACCGCCGGGAGCACCTCGACCACCTTGTTGGCAAACTCCAGCGTCTGTCCGCAACTGATCTCGTAAAAACGCACAAACGGGTTATCCACCGAGGGAATGCGCGTGAAGTCCGGCCAGATGACGTCATTGAATACATGGGTTTTCAGTGCGGCAATGGTGCCCGCCAGGGCATACACCTTGAGCGGTTCCTTGCGCAGGGACGCCACCGTATCCAGCATGAGCGGCAACGCGGCCACATGGTCCAGATGCGAATGGGTCAGCAGCACGCTGTGCACGCGCTGCATTTCGTCGATCGTCAGGTCGCCCACGCCGGTTCCTGCATCCACCAGCACATCGTCATCAATCAAAAACGACGTGGTTCTGCAGTCTTTGGCAATAGCGCCGGAACAACCGAGTACGCGGACTTTCAAGACACTGGCCTCATTTGGTTTCAAAGTTGGTGGCGCCGTCCCACTCAGGGTCAAACGGCAGCAGGCGCATCGATGCGACACGCTCCGAGTAAAGCTGATAAAGGTACTTGTTGGGGTTGATGCGCATCAAATTCACCAGCATCAATTCTGCTTGATCCCAGTCCTGATTGCGATACGCTTTGAGAAACTTGCCCCAAATAGACAGCTCGTTTTGTGCACCATCGCTCAACTGGCTGACCGGGCCGAGCGGGTAGAAAATGGCAACGGCCTGCGCCTTACCCTTCACGCGCACAAGGTCCAACTCTTCCCAGGCAAACTCCGGGGCCAATTGGCGGGTTGAGTCGCTCACCACAATTTCTACCCCGTAGGCTTTGGAAAGGCCCTCCAGGCGGGAGCCCAGATTCACGCTGTCTCCAATCACCGTGTAGGCCCGGCGGATGTTAGAACCCATGTCGCCCACGCACATGGGCCCCGTATTCAGGCCAATCCCGATGCCAATTTCCGGCAAGCCCTTGGCGCGGTGGTCGGCATTGATATCGCGCACGGCAAACGTCATTTCAATCGCCGATTTCACGGCCAGCCGGGCGTGATCCGGTGTTTCCACGGGCGCGCCCCAGAAGGCCATCACGCAGTCGCCCATGTACTTGTCAATGGTTCCCTTGTTTTGACGGATCAGCGAAGTCAGGTTGCTAAAGACACCCGTCAGCAAGCCCTGCAGTTGGGTGGGCTCCATCTTTTCAGACATCTTGGTGAAGCCGCGCATGTCGCAAAACATGACCGTAAGTTCCCGGTTACTGGCCTTCATGGAATAGGCGTCGGGGTCTTTGACCATCTCATCCACCAATTCCGGCGGCACATAGGTGCCAAACAAATTGGCCAACTCGCGCTTGGTACGGCTCTCCACAAAGTAGCCATAACTCATGTTCAGGCCAAACGCCGTCAGCGCCATGCTGAGCGCCGACGCCAACGGTAGCACCAGTCCATAGGCGTCATACAGCCAGAAGTTGAGGCCGGTCATGGCCAGCGTGACGGCCACGCTCAAACCCACGGCCTGCAACGCTGGCAACAAGGGCAAACCAAACGCCAGAATCAAGCCGGCGACGATCAGACTCAGCACCTCGTATCCCAGCACATAGTCGGGCCGCAACAGCGCGTTGCCATCGAGCAGCCCCGAGATCAGATTGGCATGGGTTTCCACCCCGGGGTAGGCCTCGCTCATGGGCGTCACGCGCAGGTCGAGCAAGCCGGGGGCCGTTGTGCCCACCAACACGATTTTGTCCTGCAGGCTGGCCGCAGGCAGGCGTTTGGCCAAGAGATCGGAGGCCGATATGTATTTAAAGGAGCCCCCCGTCGCACCGCCACGCCCCCGAAAGGGCACCAGCGTTGCCACCCGCGCGTCGACCGGAATCGCCAGGCTCTTGTCACCTTTCTTGAGCAACACCCGGTCCATGCCCTGGTAGGTCTGCGACAGGAAGCGCTCATTGGAAAAGCCCGGCGCCACCGTGGGTGATCCGGCAATCATGCGAAACATGCTGAGCGCCAGCGACTCGTAGTAGTGGCCCTTGTATTCCGCCAGCAACGGCAACGAACGCACGACCCCATCGGGATCGGTAATCGAATTGAAAAACCCAGCGGCAGGCGCCGCCTGGGCCAGCACTTCAAGGTTGGAGCCAAACCCGGTCCACGAAGTAGAAGGAATGACCCGCCCGGCCAACGACTCCGCGAGGATGACCGGCTCGGGCAATACCCCGCTGGTATGGGCCTTGGCGTCACTGTTCAGGTAATAACCCAGCACCACCGGCCGGTTGGCGAGCGCCCGTGCAAACTGACCGTCGTAATCGAGCTGCGGTTGCAAGGTTCGCAGACGATCCACAAAGGCCGTCTGGTCCTTGAGCTCCTTGCTGGCCAGCGCCTGAAGTTGCGGCAGACCGGAGCTGCCATCGGCCTCGGCAAAGACCACGTCAAATCCGACGATGGCAATCTTTTGTTGCTCAAACAGCTCCTCCGTGAGCTGCGCCATGCGATTGCGTCCCCAGGGCCAGCGCCCCACTTCGGCCAAGCTCTTTTCATCAATATCAATGATGACGATGCGCTCATCCAGGGTGTTGGGTGCGGTGGCCTTTAATCGCGCGTCATAAATGATGTCATCCAGCTTTTGCAGCACCGTCAGGTGCCATAAGCCCACGGCGTGCAGCAGAGCCAGTATCAGCGGCAGAAGAGTGACTGCAATGCGCGGCCAGTGCTTGGAAATGGTTTGCATCGAACGCAATCCAAGGGCTTGACTGGGCTGGCCGACTATCCAGCGCCGGCGTTCAGACTTGCACGAACTGCATCTGGGTACCCGCCAGTTCGATCACGTCGCCATGCTTCAGGGGCACCGGATCGGAGGTAATGGTCTGCCCGTTCAAGGTTGGGCTGCCGCCACCTTCAACATGGTGCACCACAAAGCCGTGGTGGCGTTTGGTGATCGCGGCGACCGCAACCGCCGGCTTGCCAATGGTGGTTACCACCTTGGTCAGGGGTACTTCGCGTCCCGCGGCAGCGCCGGTTAGCACCTTGATCGAAGCGGCCTTCAAGGGCGCCACGGACTCAGGCGCGGGCGGCGCACTGGCAGCAGGTGCTTCTGCAGCCGGTGGTCGTACCGGTGCGGCGCTGACGCCAGGCATCTGGCCGGGTTGTACCACCATGGTTTTGTCAAAACTGGTGGAAGACACATCGCCGATAAATTTGATCTTGTATTTACCAACGTCGATGGAGTCGCCATTGAGCAAGGCCTGCTTCTTGATCGCCTTGCCGTTGACATAGGTTCCATTGGTGCTGTTCAGGTCCTCCAGCACCACCTCGGATCCGCTCATAAGAATGACCGCGTGTTCCCCACTGACCGCCAGATTGTCGATCACGATATCGTTATAAGGCCTGCGACCCAAGGTGGTTTTGTCCTTGGTAATCTGCACTTCCTTAATAACCACTTCGTCGATCGAAACGATCATCTTCGGCATGACCGGCTCCTTTTCCTGTAATTTGATTCTGGAAATCTAAAACGCGCGCTATTTTCCTAGCAATCTCGCGATTAGACCCCGCTTTTCACTGGCCTCGGACACTTCGGTCATCAGAACAGAAATATTGTCCCGCCCACCATTGGCATTGGCGGCATCGATCAGCATCTGTGCCTTGTGCTCCAGTCCGGTCTCGGTTGCCAAGATTTTAGCGATGGACGAATCCACCACCATGTCCGACAAGCCATCGGAACACATCAGGTAAACGTCGCCGACCTGCACCGGAATTTCATTGACCTCGAGCAAAACCGACTCTTCCACACCCAAGGCCCGGGTCACCAGATTGCGGATATTGGAGGTTTGCGCCTGTTCGGGCGTCACCAGACCGGCATCGAGTTGCTCCTGCAGCAGCGAATGGTCGCGGGTGATCTGCTCCAGAACGCCGGCGCGAAAACGGTAGCAACGCGAGTCACCGATGTGGCCCAGCATCAGGCCATCTTCGCGGAACACGCCCACCACCAGCGTCGTACCCATGCCCGCGTACTGGGAGTTGCTGTGGGCCGCGTGCAGGATGGAAGCGTTGGCGCTTTCCACGCAAATTTCCATGGCACGCCGTACATCCTTGGAGCGTGCCACCGCACCGGCCTCTTCCAGCCAGCGGTGCAGCTCGGACTTGATGAAGGCCGTAGCCATGCCACTGGCGACTTCACCTGCGTTGTAGCCCCCCATTCCATCGGCCAACACCGCTACTTGCATTTCTTCGTCAAAGGCAACAGCGTCCTCGTTGTTGTCACGGGCCCGTCCGGTATCGGTTTTTGCGCAAAATTTGTAATGCATCAGTGTCTTTATATTTCAATATCGGTGCTGCGGGCCGAGGGCGCTGGGCTGGCCGGCATGTTGGGAACCGTCGCATCAAAGGGCATGGTCTGCTCCATGCCGTTTCGAATCTCCTGAGCCTGATTATCTGGCAGCCGCGAAGCAGTTTGGGCGCTTCCGCCATCAACCGCACGCAAATCTGCCGCAAACTGGTCTCCGGTCTGGTAACGCGTCTCGGGCCGCTTGCTTAAAGACAGCGCCACGACATTGGCCAGGCTTTCCGGCAGCTCGGGTCGCACCAAGCGAATGTCGGCAGCCTCTTCGTTGGCAATCTTGAACATCAATTCCGACATCGACTCGCCCCGGAATGGCAATACGCCAGCCAGCAACTGGTACAACATGACGCCCAGTGAGTACAGGTCGGAACGGCCATCGACCTTCTTTCCGGCCAGTTGCTCCGGCGACATAAAGCTCGGCGTACCCAGCACCAATCCCGTCTTGGTCTTGCTGGAGTCGGTAATGCGGGCGATACCGAAGTCGGTCACCTTGACGGTATCACTGGCCCGCTCATACATGATGTTGGCCGGCTTGATATCGCGGTGCACCACGTTCTGGCGGTGGGCGTAGGCCAGCGCCTCGGCCACCCGCGCCACGATGCTCAGCACCGTCGCAACCGGCAGCAGTTGATCGGCCTTGCAGTGTTCGGCCAGATCACGCCCCTTGAGAAATTCCATGGCAATAAAGGCCAGGTCGTGCTCTTCACCGGCATCAAAGATGGTCACGATGTTCTGGTGCTGCAGACGCCCGGCGGTTTCGGCCTCACGGAAGAAGCGCTCGCGGGCGTCCACCAGTTCGTCACCCGAAAACTCCTGACTCAAAGCCATGGTCTTGATGGCGACGACGCGGCCAATCTTGGGGTCCTTGCCCAGATACACCACGCCCATGGCGCCCTTGCCCAGTTCCTTTTCCACCTGGTAGCGGCCCAGCATGGGTTTTTCGACGGCACCGCTGTCCAAAATCAGCGTCCCTCCTGCATGGCCGGTGTTACCGCCCAGCATCACAGTCTCCGAAAGGTTTTTGGCGCGGTTAAGTTTGACCTGAATGTCTTTGTAATTCGCGTCAAAAGCGGCCATATGGGAATACACCGCCTCGGCCTTGTTGAACTGGCGCTTGCGCTCAAAGTCCAGCGCCAGGCTATACAAGTTACCCATTACCGCCTCGCCCATGGGAACGCGACGGAAACGGTCAAAGGCCATATCGAGTTGGCCCTGCCCCTGCAGTGCCAGCCCCATCATGCGGTTGGTTTCAGCCGATTCTTCGTCTGACTTGGCCTTGCCGGCTTCGGTCATCAGGAAGCGTTTGGTCGTCAGCGCCAGGTGCCCCAGCAGCAAGGCCACCGCCGGAAACACCAGCTTCAACCAGGTCGCCGACGCCGACAACAGGCCGAACTCCGCTACCAACAGTACGGCAAACAGGACCAGCGTGATGAGTGCCGCCTTCCCTGCGGTCAATCGCGGCAAGGCAGCCACCACATAGGCCGCCACCAGCAAGAAGGCTCCCAACGAAGCCCAAATACCCCAGGACGGTTGCACGATGAAGTGCTCATTCAGGATGCTGGAGGTGATATGCGCTACCGTTTCGGCAGGCGACAGGCCCGGGCTACCCGGCACCGGAAACTGCACACCCACACCGGCCGCCGTAGCGCCAATGATGACGATCTTGTCGGCATATTTGGCGGCTGGAATCTTGCCGGTCAGCACGTCGTAGAACGAATCCACAGCAAAAGCCGGACGACCATCGCGGCCCCGATAGAACTGCGGCAGCATCAGGGCCGACGCATCGGTGCGCACGTGCAGTTTGCCCAACTGCACGGCTTCTCCCGCCTGCAGCTTGATATCAGACGGGCCCAGGTTCAAACTTTTCATGGCCGCCAGCAGCGAAAGCGAAGGAACGTCCTTGCCAAAGTAGTTCACCAGCAGCGGTTCGGTTCGGACGGCACCATCCACATCGGGAAACTGATTCAAATGCCCGACGCCAGCCGCTGCATTGCCAAACGTCTCCAGTGGATGCAGCCCGCGTGTCGCACTGATGGAATAACCATTGACATCGTCAAGCGCCATCTTGAGGGCAAACGGCGGCAAAGGCGTGTCGGCCTTGCCCTGCTGTTCGCCCAGCGTAAATACCGATGGCAGCAATACATTGCCCGCGCGTTGGATGCTGTCCGCCAACTGCGCATCGGTATCCAGCGAAATTTCCGCCTCGGCAATGACCGCCCCTAACTGCTCATTGGGCCCGCCGGCAGCAGCAGAACTACCCAACGCTTCTTTCAACTTGCGGATGAATAGCAGCCCCCGATCCACCTGCGGCTCAAAGAAGAAGGCCGTATGGACCACGGTTTTGGCCTTGGCGGCACTGAGTTGATCAATCAGTTTGGCGTGAATGTCGCGCGGCCAGGGCCAACGCCCCAGGTTTGCGATGCTTTGGTCGTCAATGGCAATAACCGCAATGCGATCCGAGGGCTGGCGTGCGGTGCTGGTGCTGGCAACGTCATAGAAACGGCGCTCCAGAGCGCCAATCATGTCGGTTGACAGGTGCAGAAACACGGCTGCCAGCAAAACCATCAATCCGGCGAAACCGTCGGTTCTCCAGAATGATCCTGCACCCGATTTTGAAGACTTCTTCAAGTACCACCCCTGCCACAGTAATGAAACCGCGCAACTCCGGCATGCCGTCGGGCGGATATGAAGGGTTGCACCGCGTTAGATGCCTACGTTATCAGAGGGGCGCCACAGGGACAATAGCAGGCGCCCCCTATTGGCTGCAATTTCGACTAATTGCCGCTTTTTTCGGACAAAAAGAGCGCACAAGTAAAAAAGCCCAAGCAAACTGCTTGGGCTTCTTCAGGTGTGGGGACAAGCCCCGGACCCAGGACGGACGCTTACAGCATCGCCTTCAGCAACTTGGCCATTTCAGACGGGTTGCGTGTGACCTTGAAGCCGCACTCTTCCATCACGGCCAGTTTGGCATCCGCGGTGTCAGCGCCACCGGAGATCAGGGCACCTGCGTGGCCCATGCGCTTGCCGGCAGGCGCGGTCACGCCAGCGATGAAGCCAACGATCGGCTTCTTCATGTTGGCCTTGCACCAGCGAGCGGCTTCGGCTTCGTCCGGTCCACCGATTTCACCGATCATGATGACGGCATCGGTATCGGGATCTTCGTTGAAGGCGCGCATCACATCGATGTGCTTCAGGCCGTTGATGGGGTCGCCACCAATACCGACGGCAGAAGACTGGCCCAGACCGATTTCGGTCAATTGCGCCACGGCTTCATAAGTCAGGGTACCGGAGCGGGAAACCACGCCGATACGACCCTTGCGGTGGATGTGACCGGGCATGATGCCGATCTTGATTTCGTCAGGGGTGATCAGACCGGGGCAGTTCGGGCCCAGCAACAGGGTCTTCTTGCCGCCGGCGGCTTCCTTGACCTTCATGCGGTTGCGCACTTCCAGCATGTCCTTGACCGGAATGCCTTCGGTAATGCAGATCGCCAGATCCAGATCGGCCTCAACCGCTTCCCAGATGGCGGCTGCAGCGCCTGCCGGGGGAACATAAATCACCGACACCGTAGCGCCGGTTTCAGTCGCGGCTTCCTTGACGGAAGAGTAGATCGGGATATTGAAGATGGACTCGCCAGCCTTCTTGGGGTTCACGCCCGCCACAAAGCAGTTCTTGCCGTTTGCGTATTCCTGGCACTTTTCGGTGTGGAACTGACCGGTCTTGCCGGTAATACCCTGGGTGATGACCTTGGTGTCTTTATTGATGAAGATAGACATGTTTCTTGCTCCGCCTTACTTGACCGCTGCCACAATTTTTTGGGCCGCTTCGGCCATGGAGTCTGCGCTGATGATGGGCAGGCCGGATTCGGCCAGCATCTTCTTGCCCAGGTCTTCGTTGGTGCCCTTCATGCGCACCACCAGCGGCACGGACAGGTTCACCGCCTTGCAAGCCGTGATCACGCCGGTAGCGATGGTGTCGCACTTCATGATGCCGCCGAAGATGTTGACCAGAATGGCCTTGACCTTGGGGTTCTTCAACATGATCTTGAAGGCTTCGGTCACCTTCTCGGGGGTGGCACCGCCGCCCACGTCCAGGAAGTTGGCGGGTTCAGCGCCGAACAGCTTGATGGTGTCCATGGTGGCCATAGCCAGACCAGCGCCGTTCACCAGGCAGCCGATGTTGCCGTCCAGGCTGATGTAGGCCAGGTCGAACTTGGAAGCTTCCACTTCAGCAGGATCTTCTTCGTCCAGATCGCGGTAAGCCACGATTTCGGGGTGACGGAACAGGGCGTTGGAGTCAAAGTTGAACTTGGCGTCCAGAGCAATAACGTTGCCCTTGCTGTCGCGGTTCAGGGGGTTGATTTCGACCAGCGCTGCGTCGGTGTCCATGTAGCACTTGTAGAGCTTTTGGAAGATGTCCACGGCTTGGGCAGTGGAGTCAGCAGGCATGCCGATGGCGTCTGCAATCTTCTTGGCTTGTTCAGCACCCAGACCGGTCAGCGGATCGATGAACTCGGTGACGATCTTTTCGGGGGTGGAGTGGGCCACTTCCTCGATGTCCATGCCGCCTTCGCTGGAAGCAATGAAAGCCACCTTTTGCGATGCACGGTCGGTCACCACGGAAACGTAGTATTCCTTCTGGATGTCGGCGCCGTCTTCAATGTA
>ERZ1034365.1151-NODE-1151-length-13847-cov-3.996224_pt1 | contig 13847 bp, 15 predicted proteins | sample MGYA00520615_ERZ1034365 | MGnify/ENA primary metagenome ERZ1034365 (study PRJEB33736, sample SAMEA104284505) | Azolla filiculoides | biome: Urban; feature: Water surface; material: Ditch water | place: Netherlands | collected 2015-10-28 | depth 0-0.1 m ... | reverse complement strand
CATGTTCGCTGAACGGCACTCGGGTGTTGCCGCCGTACACACTGGAACTGCTGGCGTAAACCAGATGCCGGACGCCCTGTTGGCGACACCCCTCCAGGAGATTGGTGAAACCCTGCAAGTTGGAGTCGATATACGCCTGGGGATTGACCAGGGAATACCGTACGCCCGCCTGGGCCGCGAGATGGACGACGTACTGCGGCGCCTCCGATGCAAACAGCGTCGCCATGCCCGCACGGTCGGCCACATCCAGCAAATGGAACGTGAAATTGGGATGCGACCGCAGATGCGCCAGGCGCGCCTCTTTCAGCGCGACATCGTAGTAGTCGTTCAGATTGTCCAGCCCGATCACGCGGTCACCACGCGCCAGCAACCGCAGGCTGGTGTGCATGCCAATGAAGCCTGCAGCGCCCGTGACCAGCCAGGTGGTGGCGTCGGAGGCCGACGGCCATGAAACCGGGTGAACGCTCACATCACCCACATTTTTGATAGCAAACAATGACCATTTGACAATGGGAACAGGCGAAAAACATCAAGATTTACGATCATCAGAGAAATAGGGAACCGACACCTGCCGAAAAACAGGCCGCTCCAGCGTGCGCACCGTCAGGATAAACAAGGCGACGTAAATCGCACAAATGACTTGCAGGACCATCGCCTGGGTCGGACAGGTGCCCGCCAGAAGGACTGGCAGGCTGGCAATGGCCCACGTGCGCCATGAGGCTGCGGCGTTGGGCCCCAACCAAATTGGCACACCGGTCTCTTCACTGCGTCGCTGAAGCAGCCCCGCCCAGAGGGAATGCATGTGCCGCGCATCGGGATGCGTGGGCGACAAGCCCAGCCGGAAGCGGCGCCAGGCAGAGTAAAGGGTCTCGGTCACGGGGTGAATCACCACAGCCAGTGCAAACCATGGGCTGATGGTGGGCTGGCGCAGCACCAGCAGAATCACGATCACGGCAACCAGGTAGCCCAGCAGGTAGGCCCCCCCATCACCACAGAAAAGCCGGGCACGTGGAAAATTAAACACGGCAAATCCAGCCGTGGCGGCCATGCCCGAGAGCGCCAGCAGGACCAGCGCAGCTTCATCAAACCGGGCTGCCACGGTGGCAAGCACCCCCAGAATCACCAGCGTGATCCCGGCCAGAAGGCCGTTAAGGCCATCCACGATGTTCATGGCATGTACCAGCCCTGCTACAGCCACGAGCGTGAAAAACATGGGAAACAAAAGAGCCAGCAAAGGCTGACTCTGAATAAAGGCGTCGATACCAGGCAACCCCAGCCCAACGACACGCAACCCGGCCATGCCATAGGCCAACGCACCAGAGGCCAGGGAAACCGCAAGGCGCAAACGCACACTGACGGTTTGCCAGATATCTTCCAGCAGGCCCAGCACAAACAGCGGCAAGAGCCCCGCCAGGAGCCCAACGGGGTGCAGGCCATCCAGTTGCGATCGAAGCGGAGGGACGGCCGTGAAGTACAGCCAAATCAGCCCAGCCAGAAGACCTGACATGACGGCAAGGCCCCCCACACGCGGCGTGGCCACGGTGTGAAGCTTCTGGGGACCACTGTCCGGGTGATCTCCCGTCAGGTGCACGTGCAAGTCACGGGTATGCACCAGCGTCCAGGCCACAGCCACAGCCACGCCGAAGCCAGGCAGCAACATGGAAAAATTGGACAGCAGTGACTCAATCATTGGGAGAGCATTTTAAGGAGGAGAACAGAGTCACCGGTACATCAGCCAACCAGACGATAAGCAGAGCAGGCTACCGCAGTGTCCGAGCAAGATCAAACACAAAAATCAAGGTAGAACAACCCGACGCAAACGGCCCGGGGCCGGTGTCAGGCGGCAAGCACCTCCCGATGATGATCCGCCATGATGACGCCAGGCTGTCGACCTGACAAATCAAGCAACACGGTGACGCGATGACCAGCCACGCGGCGCACCAAGTACCAATCGCCCGAAGCTACAGGCAACCGGGAGGAATCAAACAATGTGACGGACACCGACGCTCCCAAAATTCATTACGCTGCAGCGGCTCCAGCGACCTTTTGGGGGTCGACGATATAACCTTTAAGAAGTAATTCTAGCTAGGCAGGATGCAAGGTCCCTGGAGCCTCAGTACGGGCAGATTTTTTGAGTGCAAGGGGTCGCAAAAATGCCCCCATCAGGAACGCCGCCAAAATCGCATTGGCAGGGATGCGGAGATTGAAATCGACCCAGGAATGAAGAAACACGGCGAGCAGCCCAAGACCGCAACTGGCCTGGAGAGCCAAAACCGTGTCGGATGGATCACTCTTCAGACAGCGGGCCACGGCTACGGCGCGCGAGGCGATGAGCCAGAGCGCGACTCCTGCAGGAATCACAAAAAAGAGCCCGCACTCCATCAACAACTGGAGAAAATCACTGTGCGCATCAGCCGCAAACCCTGCGAGTTGCTGCGGCTGGTAGCGGGGAAAAACGCCAAGGAAAGTGCCCAGGCCGGACCCTGTTGGCCAGAAGGCAAGTGCAGCTTGCCAAGCTCCTTCGTACATCAGCCATCTTGTGCTCTGGTCACCAGCCCCGCCGATGCGGTCGAGCAGCCCTCCCAAACCGACCGACGCAGCCACTACCGCACAAAAAATCAGAATGACAAGCACGCGCGACCCAATTCCTCGTCGTCTGGTTTCTGCCAATGGGACAAACAGCACGGCCAACAATGTAACGAACAGCCCAACGCCAAGTCCGGCACGGGAAAGGGTTGCAAGCAGTGCGGCCAACTGCAAAAAAAGCATCCCGAGCAAAAAAGAAGGAATGATGGAGCGCCAATTCTGACCCTTCATTTCAGATTTTGAACGCCCACGGGTCACGCCACCCTGATCGCCTCGCGATGAGCGCCTCCGGGCCGCCAACCTCATCATGAAAATCGTGAGTGGCAAGACCATACTGATGTAATTGGCCAAGTGATTTGGATTGGCAAAGGTGCCAATCGCCCGACCATAGGCCTGCGCACCAAAATAAAGCTCCCTGAACAGGCTGGCTTGCATCAGTCCCAGAACGGCCTGCGTGGAGACAAGCAACACAAGCGCCTGGATCAAGAACACAAGTTGGCGCTGTGCTGCGGAATATCCCATGAGGAATGTAGCCGTCAGGGGCAACCCCGCCAGGACAGAAAGCCAGGTTGCATCAGGTATGACGCTCAGCGGACGCCAATGATCCAACCCTGTCGGCAGTGCGTGCAACGCAGCCTGGTAGATGTCCTGACCTGGCAACACCGCCTGGATAAAGGGCGGCAGGGGCGTTAATTGAAGAATTCCGATCCCAAGTGGAGATAGTGCCAGGAAAAAAACAGACACAGGCAGCTTCGCCTCTGTCCCAGATATTGGGTCTGCGGCGTTCATCAGACGAAACACCCAATGAGACACAAGGATGAGCAATAGCAGCAATGCCAGCACTTCCAGAATCACCAAAGCGACGTGGCGATTGCCACCTCGAATCAATGGCGCTGCAATCAAGAGAAAGCAACCGATAAAAATGCAAACGGGACCCAAAGGCCCCGTCCTGCTTGCCGCCAAACCAGGCACGTCAATCAACGACTGCTATTAAAGTCAACCGGCGGCCGGAGCCCCTGCGCAGTAAGTTGAGGCACGGACGTGCCGGCAGAACCCGAACCGCGACCGTTCAAAGCAGCAGCAAGAACTGCGGTGCCGCCAGCTACCAATATATTGGAATTAGGACCTGAAGTGGAACCCACTTTCGAGCCATCCGGACCACCTACAGACCCCACTGATGCCATGAGGTCTTTGCAACTGGCGTTCGCTTGTACAGAAAATGACTGATTGGATTTCAACGCGATCACGCAGCCGTTGTCATAGACCAAGGAGGCACTGCCGCCCGAAGTAGCCACCACCCGGCTGCCAGCGACCAACGGCGCACCTGAAACCGCATTGGACAACTGTCCTACGTTCACCACGGTGACGAAACCCTGCACATCCTTCAACTTGCCCACAATCCTGGAAGGATTGGCTACATCTTGGGCCAACGCAGAACCCGCAGACAGCGCGGTCAAAAGAATCAAGGCTGCATGTTTCATGGCGATTTCCCCAAAAGAATGTTGATAGATTGTAATGTTGCCTTGAAGAGCATGTCAATTTTTACCCCCGGCAACACGGCCACCGGTCACGACAACGAATCCAGCCTCACGCCATCCCTATCAAATCCAGTGCACGTGGAAGATCCGGCCCATTGTTTCGACAACAGCAACACCGCATTTCGTTGAACTTTTTCTCTGGCACTCGCTCGAAGAGAGTGCTAATATTTGGTTTAGATGAAAGGATTTCTGGTATGACGTTTCAAACTGGATCTTCCGCGACGGCTCTCGCAGTGGTCAACCCTTGGGCCAATTCTTCGCTGGTGTTGCCCGCTTTGGGTAACTTGGATGCTTACATCTCGGCAGTGAATCGCTTGCCCATGCTCACGCTGGAGCAGGAGCAGGAGTTTGCCCACAAGCTGAAGAACAACAACGACCTGGAGGCTGCCGGCAAGCTGGTGCTGTCCCATTTGCGGCTGGTGGTGTCGGTTTCCCGCCAGTACTTGGGCTATGGATTACCGCACGGTGACCTGATCCAGGAAGGCAATGTGGGACTGATGAAGGCGGTCAAGCGGTTTGACCCGGACCACGGCGTGCGACTGGTGAGTTATGCGCTTCACTGGATCAAGGCTGAGATTCACGAATACATCCTGAAGAACTGGCGCATGGTCAAGGTGGCCACCACCAAGGCGCAACGCAAGCTGTTCTTCAACCTGCGGTCGATGAAGCAAGGTTTCAAGGCCGATGCGGGTGCCAATGACGCGACGCACCGCGACACCCTGAGCGAGCACGAGATTGACGTGGTGGCACGCGATCTCAATGTGAAGCGCGAAGAGGTCATGGAGATGGAAACACGCATGTCGGGCGGCGATGTGCTGCTGGACCCGAATCCGTCGGACGATGGCGAGCAGTCGTTTGGACCCATTGCCTATCTCGCAGATGCCAGCCACGAACCAACGGCCATGATCGAGGCACATCAGCGCGACGTCCTGGCCAGCGACGGCATTGCAACTGCGCTGGAAGCACTGGACGCGCGGAGCCGGCGCATTGTGGAAGAGCGCTGGCTCAAGGTGAATGACGACGGATCCGGTGGCTTGACGCTGCATGATCTGGCCGCCGAATACGGCGTTAGTGCAGAGCGGATCCGGCAGATTGAAGTGGCCGCCATGAAGAAAATGAAGAAGACGCTGGCAGCCTACGCCTGATTTACTGCTGAATTGTCCCTGCGACAATCATTCAGGGCCCGGTCTTCCGGGCCTTTTTCATGGCGGCAGATCAGTCATTGCGTCACGATGCCACAATCGGCGTATGCGTGGGATCAGCTCTTCTTGGCGGACTTTTTTACCGGGATGGGCGGCCTGCTGTGGCGGCTCGCTTCGGATTCAGCCAGACGTGCGGAGATGGTGAACAGGCGCTTTGCGCGCCACCCATATGTTGGCACGGCGGCTGCGCTTGGGGGCCCCTGAACGCCGCCAACAAGAGGCCTGCCATCGGCACCAAGTCGATCCGGACACTCATTTCTGAACAGCCTGGAGAAAAAAATGAAAGACCATCAATTCCAGCGCACCCGACGCGTCGCTCTTTTGATAGCCCTGTGTGCAATCCCCGCGCTGGGGACGGCCCAAAAACAACCCAAAGCAGCAGAAGCGTGGCCCAGCCGGCCAGTCAAAATCCTGGTGGGATTCCCCGGTGGATCGTCACCCGATCTGGTTGCACGCGCCATTGCGGAGCCGCTCGCCCATGCACTGGGTCAACCCGTGGTGGTGGAAAACCGGCCAGGTGCCGCAGGCAACATCGCTGCAGACTTGGTGGCCAAAGCCACGGACAACCACACGATCGGCGTGATGATCAATGGCAATCTGACGATTGCACGCTTGCTCAACCCAAAGACGCCTTACGATCCCGCAAAGGACCTGGCGCCCATCAGCCTGATCGGCACCGCACCACTGGTATTGGCAGTTCCAGCCGGTGCACCCGGTGCCAATGCGAGGGAATTTATGCAGGCGGCACGCAAAGCGGGCCATCAGTGGAGCTATGGCACACCGGGCATGGGCACGGTGGGGCACATCGGCATGGAGTTGCTTAAATCACGCACCGGCATGGCCCCGGTGCACATCCCCTATCCAGGCAACCCACAGGTGATCACCGCCATGATCGGCGGGCAGATCCAGCTTTCGCTGCTGCCGCCTGGTCTGGCTGCAGCGCAGGTGCGCGCGGGGAAACTGCGTGCCATTGGCGTGACCTCGACCGGTCGCAGCACGCTCGTGCCGGAAATGCCCAGCCTGGTCGAGGCTGGCGTGCCTGACTTCCGGCTGGAAATCTGGACGGCCGCAGCGGCACCAGCCACCATGCCGAGACCGATCGTGGCGCGGCTGTCGGCGGCGATCAGTGAAATCGCGCGCACGCCGGAGATGCGACAGAGGCTCTTTCAACAGGGCTGGCAGGTGGCCGGCACGTCATCAGAAGGCCTGGCCAACCGCATCAAGGTGGATACCGCCACATTGGGTGGTGTCATCGCAGCCCAAGGCATCAAGGCGGAGTGAGCGCGTGCCCTGCGCGGGCCCAGCCAACACCCTCTTAAATCAAAATAAGTAGCATCTCATGACCAATCTACGCTGGGAAGAAGCCATTTATCCTTAAATAAATTTCAGGAACCCTTGAGCAGCAACTGCACATCCGCAGCCAGCGCCGCGGCGCCGCTACCGTAGCGGTTGTACAAACGCAGACGGCCTTGGGCGTCGTAGGTGTAGCTGCCAGCCGAATGGTCCATGGTGTAGCTGGTGGGAGTCTTGCCCTCCACGCGTTTATAGTAAATCTTGAAGTCTTTGGCCAGTACAGCGAGCTTTTCCTGGGTGGGAATCAGCGCCAGGAAGGTCGGATCAAAATTCGCCATGTAGGCCTTGAGGAGTTCGGCATGGTCCCGCTCCGGATCCACGGTGATGAATATGCCCTGCAGTTTGTCACTGTCTTTGCCCAGCAGCTTCTTGACTTCAGCGAGTTCAGCCATGGAGGTCGGGCATACATCGGGACACTGGGTGTAACCAAAAAACACGATGACAACCTTGCCAGCGAAGTCCTTGATGCTGCGCGGTTGGCCGTTGTGGTCTGAGAGGGGGAAATCCTTGGCATAGTCGGCGCCCGTGACGTCCACGCCATGAAACTGCGGCTTGGGCTCGGAGCATGCGCCCAACAGGCCGAAACCCAGCGTCAAAAGGCACGAGCCCGCTGCGATTTTGAGAGCATTTCGCTTGTTCATGACAGACTAGAAAAGATAATGATCCACCAGCAGCGCGGCAAACAGCGCGCTCAGGTGAACCAGGGAAAAACGAAAGGTCTTGCGCGCCAGTGCGTCGGAGTAGTTGCGCCAGAGTGCGAAGGCGTAGCCGATGAAGCCGAGGCTCAACACCACGGCCACACTCAGATAGAGCCAGGAACTCATGCCATACGCGAACGGCATCAGGCAGGCAGAAAACAGCACCAGCGTGTAGAGAAGCACGTGCAGGCGCGTAAATTCATTGCCATGGGTGACCGGCAGCATGGGCAGGCCGGATTTGCGGTAGTCCTCCACCCGGTAGAGGGCGAGCGCCCAGAAATGCGGCGGCGTCCACAGGAAGATGATCAGGAACAGGATGAGCGCCTCCGGACCGACATCGCCGCGCATGGCAGCCCACCCCAACACCGGCGGCATCGCCCCGGAGGCCCCGCCGATCACGATGTTTTGCGGTGTACGCGGCTTGAGAATGACGGTGTAGATCACCGCGTAGCCGACAAAGGTGGCGAAAGTGAGCCACATGGTCAGCGCATTGACGGTGAAGTACAGCAGCGCAGAACCGGCGCCGCACAGCACGGCAGAGAAGATCAGGGCCTGGCGGTCGCTCAACTCGCCCCGGGCAGTGGGACGCCAGGCCGTGCGCTTCATTTTGGCGTCGATGCTTTTTTCAACAAGGCAATTGAACGCTGCGGCGGCACCGGCGACCAGCCAGATCCCCAGGCTGGCCAGCACCATCCGCTGCACCTCGGACCATCCCGGGAGGCCCGGCACGGCGAGCACCATGCCAATCAGGGCACAAAAGACAATCAGCTGAATCACACGCGGTTTGGTCAGCGCGTTGAACTGCCGCATCACGGAGGGAGGATTCATGGAGGATGCGGCAGCATTCATGCGGAAAGCCTTGCAGACGAGGAATGGGAAAACGCCACCGGCGCCACGGCCGTGCGGCTCGCAGCCAGAGCCCAGGTCAGAACGACCACGAGGGCCGCAGCGCCCCCCGTATGGAAGACGGCGGCCACCAGCGGCCAGTCGAGTACCACGTTGGACAGTCCGGAGCCAAACTGCCACAGCGCCAGCGCCACCAGCCAACGCGCCTGTGCGGCCAGTGCCCCCGCGCGGTGCAGCTGCCAAGCCAGTAGCGCCAGCGCAGCGATGACACCATAGGCGCCAAGGCGGTGGACGTAATGGATGGCCGTGAGCGCGGCAAATGGAATGGCCCCGCCGTCGCCGGCCTGCCCCAACGCACGCCAAACCGTGAACCCCTGGGTGAAATTCATCTCGGGCCACCAACTCTGTTGACACATCGGAAAATCGCTGCAGGCCAGCACGGCGTAGTTGGTGCTGACCCAGCCACCCAGGGTGATCTGCGCCAAGACCAGCGCCGCCGTAAGCCAGAGCCCCCGGCGCAGGCCGGCCGAAAGCGTTTCGGGGACGTGCGCCAGCGACACCTGCCGATGATGCACAGCCTGCACACAAAGCAGCCCGAGCAACGCCAGCCCGCCAAGCAAATGCAGGGTGACGATCGCTGGAAACAACTTCATGGTGACAGTCAGTGCCCCAAAGGCACCTTGCAAGCACACCCAGATCAATGTGAGCGTCGGCCACCAGGGGTTGACCGACCGGCTGCCTATGGCGCGCCGCCACGCAGTCCAACTCATGGCCGTGAGGGTCAGGATGAGCACGCCGACAGCGGTGGCCAGATAGCGGTGAATCATCTCGACCCAGGCCTTGCCGTGGGTGACCGGCCCCGTCGGCATGGCCGTCTGGGCGGCGGTAATTTCCACATGGGCACCAAGCGGGCTGGCATTGCCGTAACAACCCGGCCAATCCGGGCAACCAAGGCCCGAATCGGTCAGCCGCGTGAAAGCACCAAACAACACCAGGTCAAAGGTAAGAAACAGGGTCAGCAAGGTCAACGCCTGCATCCGCCGGGCGGGAGAAGCACCGGGGTTGCGCAACCACACCCAAGCGAGTGGTCCGAGCGCAATCACGGCGCCCATGAGCATCATGCGTACCAAGGGTGTCAGGTCGTAGAGGGGCTGGACGTCCATGTCCTGCCCCTAGCGGACGTCCTGTGGACGGCCGGCGTCGTCCCAGGAAACCGAGGCGCGCAGCAGGCGCTCCAGGTCCCGCTTGGCCTTGCTGGCACCGGCTGGATCGAGACCCGCCGGAAAACGCATCATCCAGTTGCCCATGGGGTCCACGACGTAAAGATGATCGGTCAGCGCATGGCCTGCCGCCGGTGCAAGCCATTGCGCCAGCGCGGCTGGCGGCACCCGCAGGACGGTAGCCTGGCTCAATGCGGGACGCAAGGCCTCGGCAATGGACGCATCGTCGGGAACCAGCCAGACCCAGTCAAGCCGGTCCTTGTCCTTGCCCAGACCTTCACGAATCTGACGCTGCAAATACAAGTGCTGCTGGCAGCGGCTGTCACAGGCACCGCCGGCCACGCTGACCAGCAGCCACTGGTCCTTGAGGGCGCGCAGGTTAACGGCCTGCCCCTGCAAATTGGTGGCGACCACCTCGGGCAGAGGACGCTGCGCCTGAATCAACTCGCCGTAGTTGCGGCGGCCCTCGGGACGAACAAAGTAATACGTGAAATAGGACGCGATGACCGGCGTGGCGCAGATGAGCATCACAAGGATCATCTTCCAGCGCCCAAGACGGATGCGCCGTGCGTCGTCCTGCGCCGCATCGCGCGGTACGGGAATGGAATGCACGGTCATGCCCAGCGGCGCATCACGCAGCTCGGGACGGGAGGATGAAGCGTCGGACAATTTGGAACCAGACATAAAGAAGTGCAATCAGGCCAGCCAGGCCAAACCACTGAAATGCGTAACCGTAGTGCTTGTCTACACCCGTAGACGGCTCGGGCCATTGGCGCAGCAGGCCCTCGCTGGCTTCATCGGTCTGGAGGACCGTGACGTCCAGCAGAGGCAGACGGATCTCCGCGCCGAATTGGGCAAGGTCGAGATTTTGCCGGATCGTGCCGGCAGACGTGCCGGCAAAGTCATAAAGCTTGGATGGCGGGGGGGCGATCCGGCCTTGCAACGTGACCCGCCCTGCAGGTGTCTGTACCGCAGGTGGCGCGGAGCGGTCCACAAAATTGCGGAGCGCCCAGCCGCGTTGCACGAGCACCACCTCGGGTTGCCCTTCCAGCTGCAGCGGTGTCAAAATGAAAAAACCGGGCTTGCCGTTCATCTGCCGATTCTCAAGAAACACGGTATGGGACGCCAGCCAGGTGCCGCGCAACATCACCTGGCGGTGCAATGGCGCACCTGCACGCAAGGCCGAGCCATCGAGTGGCGGCAACTGGCGTTGCGCCGTAACTTCCGCCTGCAAGGCGGCTTTGAAGTTCGCACGCGACAGCTGCCAGGCACCGAGTGCGCAAGTGACGGTCACGCCCATCAATGCACCGGCCGAGAGAAGCCAGAATCGCCAGCCCAGGAAAGCGCTTCTCACGGGATAATCCGCTTCATGACGTATCTCGTTTCGATTGCATTCATCGCCATTCTTGCCAGCTTGGGTTCAGCCCTGTATTTCATGATGAAGGGTTCCGGAAACGGCGCCGATGGCAAACCGAAAACCGGAGGCATGGCCCGCGCGCTGGCGTTTCGGGTCGGATTTTCCATCTTGCTGTTTCTCTGTGTGCTGTTGGCCTGGAAGCTGGGCTACATCCAGCCAACGGGTATCCCGCCCGGCAAATAAGCTGCCGTAGCCTGAAAGAAAAAAAGCGCCGGAAGGCGCTTTTTTTCTGGCGGACCGATTTACATCCAATACACCAGAATATAGAGGCCCAGCCAGACCACATCCACGAAGTGCCAGTACCAGGCTGCGCCTTCAAAGCCGAAGTGGCGCGCAGGAGTGAAATGCCCCTTCATCAAGCGCAAGGTAATGAACAGCAACATCAACATGCCAACGAACACGTGAAAACCGTGGAAACCGGTCAGCATGAAGAAGGTGGAGCCGTAAACGCCGGAAGACAGCTTGAGATTCAGATCGCTGTAGGCGTGCGCGTATTCGTAACCCTGGACGAACAGGAACACGATGCCCAAAATCACGGTCATCCACATGAAGGCAATCGTCTTGCTCCGGTTGCCATGCTGCAGCGCGTGGTGGGCAATGGTCAGCGTCACGCCAGAAGTCAACAGCAAGGCCGTGTTGATCGTGGGCAACCAGAACGGACCCATGGTCTGGAACGGCTCGACGATGCCGGCAGGCGAACCCGTGACGCCGGCGGCGAGGCTGGGCCAGACAGCCTTGAAATCAGGCCAGAGCAGCGCGTTTTCTAGGCTGCCCAACGCCGGGACCGAGTGCACTCGCGCCCACCACAAGGCGGTAAAGAACGCACCGAAAAACATGACTTCAGAGAAAATGAACCAGCTCATGCTCCAACGGAAGGACAAATCAATTTTGCGCCCGTAAAGCCCGCCTTCGCTTTCTGCCACGGCATCCCGGAACCACTGGTAGAGAACGACCAGCCACCAGGCCATTCCGAACATCAGGGAATACATGCCCCACTGGGCACCGTTGATCCACTGGCCGGCGCCCAGGATGACGAAGAACAGTCCCAGCGCGGCCATGAAAGGATGGCGAGATGCGTCCGGGACGAAATAGTAGGGCGTGGTGCCGTGCGTGGTTGAACTCATTTCTTCTCCTGCTCTCTCTAATTCAAATACTTGTCTGACTCAATGCACAAGGGTTTGCGGATTACTTTGCCACGACCCAATTCACCAGGGCGACCAGCCCCAGCACAAAGACTATCGCGCCAACGATTCCCACCAGAATGATGTGAAACGGGTTGACATGCGCAAGATCGGCTTGGAACTCGCTTTTTTTTCGAATACCCAAAAACGACCAAGCCACCGTTTTGACCGTGCGCCACAACGACGCATTCGCTGGCCTTTGCGGGGAAAGCGGGGCGCTCATGACCCGGTCCCTGCGGCAACATGCCCGCCCGCTGCAGCCGTCGGGGTACCCGGCGCAGGCGGCGTCTTGCCACCCACTTCAAAAAAAGTGTAGGAAAGCGTGATCGTGGTCACATCCTTCGACAGTTTGGGGTCAATCACAAAGGAAACAGGCCACTGCTTCTTCTCCCCCGGCTCCAGGGTGTACTGGCTGAAACAGAAGCATTCCAGCTTGTTGAAATGCGCCGCAGCCTGGTGCGGTGCGTAACTGGGTATCGCCTGCGCGGCCATACGGCGGTTTTGCGTGTTCTGAAACTCGTACATCACCGTCGCAAGTTCTCCCGGATGCACCTGGACATAACGCTTGGCAGGCTTGAAATCCCAAGGCCCGCGGGCATTCGCGTCAAACTCAACCGTGATGGTGCGCGACGAGTCGACCTGCGAATTGGCGGGCACGCGAACGTCTTTGCCTGCAACGCCATTGCCGGGAACCTGCCGCTCGGACAGCGAGAGAATGTTGATTCCGGTCGCCTCGCAGATGTGCTTGTAGATGGGGATCAGCGCGTAGCCGAAGGCAAACATGCCGGCAGTCACCACAACCAGCTTGCCCACCATCTTGACGTTTTCACTGCGAATGCCCATGTCAATGATCGCTCACTTGCCCAACAAAACCATTTTGGTCATGAAACCGACGAAGAACATCAAGGCCACCGACGCCAAGATCAGCCCCAGGCGCAGGTTACTTTTCTTTTGCTCAGGGGTGGACATGGTACGACCCTCAGCCGATCACGCGGGTTGCGGAGGCGTCGAGCTTGGGCGGATTCTCAAAGGTATGGAACGGTGCGGGTGAAGGCACCTCCCACTCCAGGCCCTCAGCGGCTTCCCAAGGCTTCTGGGATGCTTTTTCTCCCTTGCCACGCATGGCCGGAACCACGATGAACAGGAAGAAGTAAACCTGTGCAATGCCGAAGAAGAAGGAGCCAACGGAGGCCACGGCGTTGAAGTCGGCAAACTGCATGGGGTAGTCGGCATAACGACGCGGCATGCCGGCCAAACCCAGGAAGTGCATCGGAAAGAAGGTGATGTTGAACGAAATCAGCGACCACCAGAAGTGGATCTTGCCGCGGGTCTCGTTGTACATCACGCCGGTCCACTTCGGGCACCAGTAATAGAAACCGGCGAACAGGGCAAACAGGGAACCCGCCACCAGCACATAGTGGAAGTGGGCCACGATGTAGTAAGTGTCTTGCAGCTGGATGTCAATCGGGGCCACGGCAGGAATCAGGCCTGTGAAGCCACCCAGCGTGAACACGAAGATAAAGCCGACGGCAAACAGCATCGGCGTCTCGAACGTCATGGAACCGCGCCACATGGTAGCCACCCAATTGAAGATCTTCACGGCAGTAGGCACAGCGATCAACATCGTTGCGTACATGAAGAACAGCTGGCCGGTCACCGGCATGCCGGTGGTAAACATGTGATGCGCCCAGACGATGAACGACAGGATGGCGATGCTCGACGTCGCGTACACCATGGAGGCGTAGCCGAACAGCTTCTTGCGCGAGAACGCAGGCACGATCTGGCTGATGATGCCGAAAGCCGGCA
>ERZ1034365.1149-NODE-1149-length-13865-cov-2.941253_pt1 | contig 13865 bp, 21 predicted proteins | sample MGYA00520615_ERZ1034365 | MGnify/ENA primary metagenome ERZ1034365 (study PRJEB33736, sample SAMEA104284505) | Azolla filiculoides | biome: Urban; feature: Water surface; material: Ditch water | place: Netherlands | collected 2015-10-28 | depth 0-0.1 m ... | reverse complement strand
ACAAGCCAAGGACATCCTTGCTCGTACTGACTCTTTCGTTACCGGCCTCAGCGAATACTGTGGCGGCAATAACAAGCGTTGGAACGAATGGGCACTCGGTGTGCTTGGCTTTGCTCCTCTTTTCGAGTTCAGCAAGCATTGCTACGGTGAAGATCGTATCGAAGGCTTCAGCAATGTTTACTACGGTGTGCTTGAAGACATCCGCAAGGAGCTTCAGTTTGTGAGCACTGAATATGTCAACAACAGCTGGATGTCCAGTGCGTTCATCTTCGGCCCTCACGGTTGGTGCTCTCCTCAGGGTGTGCTTGCATACTCTGACAACGTAGGCAAGTGGCCAAGTGTTGAGGAAGTGTATAACGACTTCAAAACCATCGTTAAGGCTTTCCCTTATGTAAACCTTACCGCTACTCTTATGAGCGGCGAAGGTTGCGAAGATGAAACTCATCCCGTAGTAACCTTTGTTGTACGTGGCGGTCGTGTAGCAATGACCGATGAACATGAAGCACATCACCACAAAACCGTGATGCCTGATCGTTCCGATGCCGCAATGGAAGAGCAGATGAAAAGCCTCATGTTTAGCAACAGCCGTGAGCAAGGTGTTCCTCAAGCATGGATTGTTGAGATGGGTGATAAGTTCCGGCCGGTAACTACGCAAGCTCTTCAAAAGCTTGCTGAGTTCGTGGCAGATAGCAAGGTGAAACAAAATGATGCAAGCACGCACTAAGTATCCTCGCACTATGCACATGGTCGGTTCGCCGGGCATGAGCTCCGATGACAAGCTCATCAAGAGCATGGAGGCTTTTAAAGGTCAAGATGTTGTGATCACCGAGAAGATGGATGGTGAGAACTCAACGCTATATCATGATTACTATCATGCACGTAGCATTGACTCGAAGCACCATGTCTCTCGTGATTGGTTAAAGCGGTATCATGCTTCGATCGGTCATGAGATTCCACCTGGGCTTCGCATCTGCGGTGAGAACCTTTATGCTCGGCATTCAATTGCTTATGCTGACTTGGAAACCTACTTCTATGGTTTCTCTGCATGGGTAAATGAGCAAAACGTTTGCCTTGATTGGGATACCACTCAAGAATGGTTTGCATTGCTTGGCATCATATCTGTCCCAGTCTTGTATCGTGGCATTTATGATCCAAAAGCTCTTGCCGATATTATTGCAAGCCTAGATAGTACTAAGCAGGAAGGTGTGGTAATGCGGCTAACCCGTGCTATCCCATACGAACGCTTCAACACTGAGGTTTGCAAGTGGGTGCGTAAAGGCCACGTGCAAACCGATGAACATTGGATGCACAGTGAAATCATCCCTAACGGGCTTATCAATCTCTCGTGAAGACGCCCTCATCATCCTTGACAAAGTCTTGGGTGATGAGGAACGTATCAGCATAGCCGAAGAAGAACAATCGGCTTTATGGTGTAAGCTTAAAGACTTAACACCCATTGATGAAAGCTGCAGCTTTCATATCGTTGAGCATATCTACATGCTTGATGGACAAAAGTACTCAGCCATGTGGGAGATAAGCAGTAATGCCGAAGACCCATTCTCAATAGAGCTAGTACGACCACGCAAAAGGCTCATACCACAACAGCTCGAACTGTTTTGACCTAAATACCTCCATTGATTACTTTGGAGGCTCAGATGGCCACATTTGATTTTGGTGACGGCTTAGGTCCAGTCGCAGCACATCAGCACTTAAACGGCGGCGGCTGGGTAGCTGATACTGCCACTGTTGCTGTTACAGCATTCGTAGATTCAGGTGCCGTTGTCTTCGGCACAGCACAAGTAACTAACACTGCAAAGGTTTACGGTCAAGCTCGTGTTTATGGACTTGCTGTAGTTTCTAGCTCTGCTCAAATTTATGGGCTTGCTGAAATCTTCGGTAGTGCTCAGATTCAAGACAACGCCCAGGTTTATGATAATGCCCAGGTTTATGACACGGCTATTGTTACTGGCTCATCACAAGTTTTTGATGATGCAATCGTGCGTGACTCAGCAATGGTTTCTGGTTCAGCAAAAATCTTCGGTTCAGCTGAAATCATTAACTCTGCAATCGTAACTGAGAACTCATCGGTTAGCGGTGGTATTGTGCAAGATAATGCACAGATTCTCGGTTCAGCTGTAATTGAAGATGTAGCCGTTATCAGCCAACGTGCAAAGATTTACGGGTCAGCTCATATCAGCGGTTCAGCATTAGTCTCTCAAGGTGCTAAGGTTTACGGTGACTCAAAGGTTATCGGAAATGCTGTGCTTAATGGTGACGTGCAGGTTTTCGGTGCTGCTACAATTCGTGATAACGCTAAGATGTACGGTAATACCCAAGCATGTGGTACCGCAACATTGTATGGTAATGCTCAGCTTTTAGGTAAGGCTTCAGTCAAAGATAACTCTCGAGTAGGTGGGGATGTTGTACTTCAAGGTGCAGCAGTTGTCGGTGGAAATGTTGAAATTGATGACTCAACCGTCATTGAAGGCAATACGATTCTGGTATAAATCCCGCTTTGACAAAAAGGCATTGGTAAATAACCCGTGTCATTATAACACTTACTAAAGGTCAGCTTATGAAAATTAGAGAGCTCATTGCCGAATCCGCAATGTTTGAGCTTCGTCGCACGGTCGGTGCAAAACTGAGCGAAGCAATTAACAAACACCTGCTGACGGCTGCGGTTGCACTTGGCAACCGGTCCGACTCTGATAAGAGCACAAAGGGGATTGACATTGATCAGCTAGCAAGCATTATTGCTGCTATGAAGATTATTGCAAAAGCTGAATACCGGGAAGTAATGACCAAGGATGACATTGGAATCAACCCGCGTAATGCAAAAGAGCTGTTTGGTGTGCTTGATAAAATCCCTGATGCACCAGCTGCAGAGCTAACCGGTTTGTCCAAAGAGGTTATCAACGCTTTGGTTCATCTTGCACCAACCTTGAAAAAGGCTGAAGCTGATAAGCTGGCTGGGCTGACAAGCTCCGATCCAGCTGAACGTGCCGAAGCGGTTGTGTATTTGAAACAATTCGCAACTAAGGTGGACCAATCGTTTACAAAGGTTCGTGCTGCTGCAGTTGCTGCGTCAGCAAAGGCTGCATAATGAATACTGATAAGCTTGCAACAATGCTCAATGCAAAGCGTCCAGACCTAATTGACGGTTTTGCATGTAAGGCCGCGATGCGTGCACTAAACTCCGAAGGTGACAAGCAATCAAAGCTTGATTATCTTAACGGTATGCTTAAGAAGAAGCGCATCTCCCTCATCATGGTAACAAAGCATGAGGAAATGTTAGATGGTTTTAAGGAAGCCGGCCTTGCTGGAGGTGCTACCTATGTCGATGGTAGTATTGAAATCAAGATCACACCTACCTTCTTTAATCAAGATTCAAAGCCCACTGTAGTTAAGCGTGCACTTCGGTTTCAAAGCCTTGTAACACATGAGCTTGTACATCGTGAGCAGTTTCAACATAAGCCAGCATACGGTAAGACCCATCGCACTGATGAGGAAAAGACCAACACTGAATACTTGAATGATGAGCTTGAGATTGAAGCAATGGCTGCTGAAATCTCCCATGATATGCGAGTCAAGCATTTAGTCGGTGGCTCACAAATGTTGGAAATTTCACCACGCCTCAAGAATCTAACTGAAAATGCACGGCTTATAGGTGCAGAAACTATTGCAACCTTGCAGGCAAGTATGAAAGCTTACGCTTAGCCGGTTTACATTTCAGCTCCAACAATGATATAATGGTCAGGTCTAAACAACCTGGCCATTTTTATTATGTGCGAACGTGAAGTTGCCATCACTCTCAAGGACAAGCATGCTGACCGTATCGGCGTTGCGAAGTGGATTCTATCGAATACCACCTTGACCACATCCGCCAAGGATGCAATGTACATCACGGACTGTATGCTTCGTGGTGAGACTTGGCGGCCCAACTATTTCTCAATGAAGCGCGGGTTTGAAACCTGCGAGCTGTTCAATGTGAAGATTGAAGAGCCGGTCAACCCTTATGCCGAGCACATGCGCATTCAGCAAGGGTACTATGACTTGTGCCGTCGTGGTGCTGAAGGTGATGTTGAGGCTGCATTGGCTTATTGCAAGCTTGAAATTGAAGGTAAAGTGTCCCACGGAGCTATGGGCTAAGATAGATGTTGACCTACGGCCAAGATGATTAAAAGTCATCGTGGCCTGTTTACAATGGATGGATTTTGATGTATAATCATACCATCAAAACATACAAAGGTTCACATCATGAACTCCAAGGCTAAAGCAGCAAAGACAATTCTTGACCGTCTGGCTTTTCATGAGACCTCCGATGCAATGCGTCGGGCTGCAGGGATTGTTGAAGAACAGCTGAAAGCTGAACCGATCAGGACCGTCAAGCTTTGGTTTACACGGTTCTCTACTGCCAAAGAAGTACGTTGTGTCATTGACAACATGTCAGTGCACGACAGCTCGGTTTATGTCACTCTGTTGCCTGAAGCTGACCCAGTCACGGTCAAGACTTATCGCACGGTGATTCAACCTGCAAAGCTTACCATCAATTTTTCTCTGCGTAGCTCCGTGTATAGCTCACGTGAACGTAAGAGCATCGTGACAATGCATTCACCAGCTGAATCTATTGTCAATGCAAACAATGTGCTGAAGGCTGCGAAGCTGCAGATCAAGAATCAAGGCTGGAAGTACGAGCCCGAACGCAATCTTGAAGTGCTGGCTGACTTGCTGGCATATGCACCTTCCTTCAAAGAAGCATACGAAGCCAAGATGACTGCTGCTCGTGAGCAGTGCATGGCTGAAGTGCAAGCAAATACTGAAGCCGCACTCAATGTCAAGGTTGCTGACCTCATTGAGCTGGCAATGACATACACCCCTGAAAAGGCACATGCGTGGTTCACGGCCAACGGCTTTGAGAATGTGCCTCCTGTCACGAACTTCCAAACTATCCCTGCTGATGCCGATGATGAGCGTAAGGCCTATTTGGCCGGCTTCTACATTGCCGGCGGCTGGGAGATGGAACGCAAGCCTGACGGCTACGGCCATGAATGTGGCTGGGCTTATGGCATTGATTGGAAGGCTCGTAAGTTCACATCTTATGGTTGGAGCAGCGATGACTGATGATGCACCCTTTGACCCGTATGACGCTCTCGAGCAATTGATCGTCATCGGCAACGTGTATGGCTACACGTCAACCTCTAGCGGTTGGTCACGGACAGTTGTAGGAAAGGCTGTTGGCTTGACAAAGACCGGTTTGGTCAAGCTTGAGCCTACCAAGATTTGCAACTTCTTGTATGGCCGACCGACCAAACGCGAGTGGGATGAACCTGCAAAGCATGTCAATATTCGGCCGCACATGTTGTTTCCTGTTAAAGAATGATGGTTTAGAATTATCATTCAATGCAAATATGTGATACAATGGCTGAAACTTGGATACCACATGAAACAGTTACCCACTAAATTCTTATCGCGTAAGGAAGCCGAAGACATTACGGCTACCTACAATGCTGGTATCATGTACAGCAGCACAGTGCCTTATGGTAAGAAGATAGCCATTGTCTCGATGGTCTCCCCACCTGAGATGGGTGAAGATCATGATGCAGCTGTGACTAAGCTTGAGGGTTTTTGGTTCAAAGCATTGAAGCTTCAGTTCCAAGACATTGATCCGACTCATTGCAGCCCTGAATGGATTGCTGCACACAAGCCAATGACAGATGAGCATGCTCAGCAAGTTATTGACTTCTTGCTCGAAGTTGAGAATGAGGTTGATGAAATCTGGACACATTGCGAAGCCGGTATCTCAAGGTCCGCCGCTGTGTCAAAGTTCATTGCATCAATCTACGGTAGTCCCTTCCCTGATGACTATCGGCATTACAACCAACACGTTTTTTCAACTCTCCGCCGTGTACATGCTATTGCAGGCTTACACGGTAAACTTGTCCCCGGATTGAAAGGTGGTCTATCATGACACTATGGCAAAAGCTTTGGGCTCGCTTCAAAGGCTGGCTTTTTGTAGCTGAAGAAAAAGAACCTGAACCAGTCGTGAACGAACCGGCTATCAATCCGGTGGGTCGTTTCAGCACAACTGTGTACCCACCGGTGCTTAAGCGCCAACCGCAAACCAAGACCACTGATGAGCTACTTGCAGAGATTCGTGCTCGTAAAGCTGTAGCTGATGCTAAGGAAGCTGCAAGGCAAACATCAAGCACTCGTGAACGTCAAGCACAAGGTCGTGTACTTCGCACACCGCCACCTGAGCCGGTCATCGTGCATCATGTCTATGACCGTGAGCCGGTTGTTGACAACACAGCAACCAACTTGCTCATGATGAGCATGCTGCTAAACAATCAACCGACTGTGCAGCCTGTTGAACAATCTGCACAAGTTGAAATCATCATGCCTCAAGTGCCCCAACCTGTATGTGAACCGGTTCGTGAAGAATCGATTCGCTATAGCCGTCCTGAGCCAGTTTACTGTGCTCCTGAACCGGAGCCATATCGTGCTCCGGACCCTGAACCTACGTATAGCTCCCCGGAGCCGTCGTATTCTGACACCTCATCGAGCGACAGCTCTTCCTCTTACTCTGGAGATTAACCATGACCATTGAAACTAGCCTGACCGAAGTTCTGACCCAAATCGAAGAACAACACAAAGCCGTTGGCGGCTTGCTCAGCCTTGTCAAGACTGACACCCTCAAGTACGTTACCCGTCCGGAACGTGATGCCCTGCTGCGCCAGATTCTGGATCGCCAAGCTGACATCGACGATGCCCTGAAGGCCAACATCAAGCTGGTCCGCCTGGTCCGTCGCGCACGCATTCGTGACGATGTTGCCATCTCCCTGCTGGCACAGTTCCTCGGTACCCGTGGCGTCAACGTTGACGAGCTGGTCAAGACAGCCGGCGGCGCTGTTGAAGAAGCACCTGAAGAAGCACCGGTTCCGGCCGATGACCAGAAGGGTGATGAAGGTGGAGTATAAGCAAGGGGCCTATTTGGCCTTTGAGCTTTCACCTTCTTCGCGTGGGGACTTGCTGAGCAAGTTTCCACCCAAGTATGCTCGGACAGTGTGCCATCATATCACTGTTGAGTTTAACTTGACTGAAGATAAGCTTGCCCAAATCATCCAAGAGCTAGGTGAAAATCCCAGCTTCGAAGTGTTTGGGCATTCTGATGATGGTTCACTTGAATGCTTTAATGTGCTTGTCAATGGCAAAGCTCTTGACAACATGATCTACCGTCCCGACGGTAAGTTCTATCACATTACTCATTCACTTGAAGCTAATCGGAAGCCGGTTGATTCGAATACTCTGCTTGTAGCACATAAGGGCATTCCGATGAACCGTATCAAAAGTATTAAGCTGCGTGGTGAGCTGAAGCTTCTCCGAAAGTAAGTATGGGCATTACATGGTCCAAATGGGTGGTATGCTGGTGGCATAAACGGCATATGCCGATTGTGTTCGTTGATAAAGACGGCAAAGCACGGTGGCGTTGTGCTCGCTGTGGAGCATCACTGTGAAGATTACCTCTCCGATCACCTATGCTGACATCCTCGATTGGCGGATTCATTGGCTCTATTGTGAGCTTGAACAGCTGAACGATGACATGATTCGAAATCCTAAACCGATTGAAGAGCACATCGAAAAGATGAAGCAAATCACCAGTCAGCAGTTCGAACGGGTAATGTGGGAAGTATCTACCATGATGGGTGATGATACATACTCATCTGAAATCAAAGAACAGTGCCAAGAGCTAAAGGCTTACAAGCGCTTTGTTGCTTCGTTGGAGCAGGTTAAAGAAAACCTACGCCGACGGTTTCAACGCGAGGCGGAAATGGCTGCAACAAACCTCGAAGCACAACTAACAAGCAGATTTTAAGGAGCAGTATGAATATAGCAGAATTAGCATTTGACCCTATTTTACAGGGTTGTGAAGATGGTGAGCAGGACTTTGACCCAATCAATCCTGATGATGCATTGATGGCAGCTATCGCTGACGCAATCAACGAAGAAACTGGCTATGAGATCGAACCGGGTCTTGTCGCTGACACCATGTTCTTGTTCAATGCATCAAACAATGATTTGCTGCTCGGCATGTATTTCATTGACCCAGACACCGTGCAGGTTACTCTGGCAAAGCCGAATGATGGGGAGTATGACACCCTTGGTGTTGTGCGGATGAAACGTGATGATGAGGATACAATCAGCCAAGCTGTTGAGCTGATTGAACAATTTATCGGGAACATCTAACATCATGACAGGGCAAGCTGGATTACAAACATTCGCTGTACAATGCTCTGTCGCACAATTCATCGAGCTTTATCTCGATTTGAACCACGTATCGATCATTCATCCTGGGTTGAACTCATGGATTGATGTTCGGTCTGCAAAGTTTGAGTTTTCGAAGACCAGCAGTGTACAAACTGCTGAGTTCAACCCATACAAAGCAAAGCGTGGCTCTTACAAGACTTACTATGAAGCTTGGATGGATACATTTGGTGAGCCACCGAAGTTTGGTGCAGTTTGGGAGCTTGAGTACCCAGGTAAGATGATCGAAACTTATCCGGGCATGCTAGTTATCAGCACTGTTGCTGAAGAAGGCGATAAGTGCTTTAACTATCTTGAGTTTCGGGATACCGCCAACAACCCTGATATTTTTGAAGCTGCAAAGGCCTCATATCTGGAAACAGCTGATGAGGACAATGTGATTCTTGAAAACATTGCTTTTGATATTCTCATGGCAAATGAGTTGGGTAACAAGGTCAGTGGGACCTTTCACCCGGTGCTCAAGCATGGCATCAAACAGTATCACAAGCATGGCGGCAAATGCCCCATGCATCATGCTTAATCAGTTTCGACCCACTCGGCCTTGAACTGTTGGTAAGATGTAATTTTGGGAAACTTGGCTTGCTTGTCAAATTGACGAGCAGTCAAGTCTACCACTGTATCACCATCAATCAGCACAACAGTATGTGCATCCTCATCTGACAACGGTGTGACATGGGCATTCTTAGCCCAGCTCGGATTCTTTGCATGGATCCCTGTCATAGCAGAAGCATTGACCCCTTTGCTGCGAAGCCAATCTTCAAAATGGTTGGAGATCATTGCGCAGTTGCCTGGCTCAAAGCATAGCTCATCGAAGTCCCCATCACCAAATGCTTCACGGCTTTCTTTAGGGTCACTCATGAGCTCAATGTACTCGGCTGTGAGCTTTGCGATGTCGGATAAAAGTTCGAAGATTTTCATACTAATCTATTTACTGACCTCATCAAGTATGATACAATTGATCCATTATTTAGCAAGGATCATAACATGCATAAAGTTCCTACCGTTGGGAAGACTCATCCGCTAGAGCTGTACCTTGACCTTGATGGAGTCTTTGCTGACTTCAATCGTCGGGTTAAGGAGCTTACCGGTGTTGAGCCGTACCAGCTTCAAAAGAAGCACATGTGGGCTGCGGTGCATTCAGACCGTGACTTTTTCCTCAACCTCCAGATGATGGATGGTGCTGACAAGCTGTGGGCATATGCCAAGCAGTTTGGGCCGACCTTCCTCACCGGTGCACCTTCCTCCCAAGCTTTCCGTGAGCAAAAGGCTGAATGGGTCAAGCGTTGGTTCGGTCCTGAATGGACTACCATCGTCCTGCCGAAGAAGGACAAGCAGCTGTACTCGGGCCACCACAAGATTTTGATTGATGATAGCATCGACAACATCGAACAGTGGGTGACCAAAGGCGGCTACGGCATCCTGTACACCGGTGATCCGGATGAGACGATTGCAAAGATCGAAGACATCCGTGCGGCATATGCGGAGCAAGCATGAAGAAGATTCCTGCTGGCTACCGCCTCATCGTGACCTCTTGGGAGAACGATGCCGACAACTACAATACCAAGTCAGTTGACGGTCTCTCCCTTGAGGCTACGAAGTTCTTGACCGATGTCATTCAGCTGTTCTACTCACGCAACAACCCGCCTAAGGGTATGGTGTGCTTCGGCAACCTGTATGAGCCAGATGATAGCAAGATCGCGGCGTGTTATGCCGCTGTGCAAGCTGTACTTGACCGGCATCCAGCTATCACCGATGAGGCTTTGAAGGACTACTTCGAGTCTCCGGAAGGTGTCATGGAGTACATGTATGAGCTCGGTCTGACCTGCGGTGAGTTTTGGACTCGCGTGCTGGAAGATTTTGAAGTTGAGCATTACCCAGAGGATGTTATCATCAACGATGTAACCTCACAATTCAAAGGTAACCGTCATGACTGACAAGTATGATGTTCTTGGCCCTGATGGCCAAGTGCTGACACGGCTTAATGCTCGGCTTGCAATTAAGCAGGGTGTAAACGATGAGCAGCTCGAAGCATTGAAGATGTCACATCAGCTGCGCTGGATGTTGTTCGAAGCTGCAAAGAAATCCCTTGATGAGCCGCTCAAGCTGAAGATGTTGGCTGCAATGTTTGACAGCCTTGAGGATGAGCAGCAAACACTTTGGAACTTCGGTGCTGATCCAAACTTCCACCGGTTCTTTGACTTCCCTTGTTGCAAGTGCCCGAAGATTGACAATGCTGAACGGTTGGGCACACCGTACAAGATTTATGCTGGTAACTGTCCTATTCATGGCCATCTCCTAGTTATTGAGGGCTAATATGTCTGCGCGTCCATCTTGCTTGTTCCTTACTCCAACCGCGACCAACGGTACAAATAAGGTCATGGAATGGATGCGTGGGATTTTTCAAATCTCATTCGGCAATGGTGAATATGAGTTTCAGCTCAATGTAGTTGATTCGGGTATTTGTGACTTAACGCTAAAAGTCAATCGGTTTCTTGAAGATGATGACTTTTACCGTAACATGTTCAAGCTGTTAGTCAAGGACTTTGTCTTTGCAGCAGGTTCAGTTTAGCGGTGATCGAGCAAGGGAAATCATTAAACCCGATACCGCCATAAGTCCTGATACAATTCTTTCTTTCACAACTGTTCGTCTATGCTACGAGTGAATCGGGCATATTTTTATTGATCGCATGGAGTAAACATGGCCAAAGATGCAACCTATTATCCCGTTGACTTGCTGAAAAGCGTTGCCAATGTGGCCCAGAATTTTAGCCTGATGGCACATATCTCGCGTGACCCGTACATCTTTGCGGCTTACTGTGCCACGCTGATTGCTTTGCTCAATGATGAGCATGCACTTCGCGCAAGCAAGAAGCTGCGGCAGGCTCGTGAGGTATTTGAAGAGTTCCTGCCTGAAGATTCATCCCGTGCAACTGGCAGCATGGCTGTTATGCTCGAGCGTGAAAAGTCCGTTCGCATCCTGAATGAGCTGAAGAGCCAGCTGGGTGAGAAGATCACGGCTAGCTATGCACAGACCTTCATCGGTCTGACTTCATTGTTTGATGAAGTTGTGCAAGAGAAGGGTCAAGCTGCAGGCTCTGCACATTTGGCCGCTGAGTTCATCCTGCCGCTTGCTGAAGGTGTGTATGAGCTGATCAACGGCATGGCTACCAGCTCGGTTACCGGCAACCTGAACTATTTGGAAGAGCTGCTCGGCATGACAACCGCTGAGCGTGCATTGCTTGAAACTTCCATGCTGGCCACCATCGATCCGGCCTTTGTAGTGTTCATCCGCTACTTCGAGCTTAGCATCAATGATCGTGCTGACATGATGGAAGACCTGATGCTGACATTCATTACCTTGAAGCATGATGATGTCACCGTTCAAATGCAAAACATTCGTGATGCAAGCCGTGCATTGGACATTGAAACTTCTATCCCGCTGGCATTCGGCATGGTCAACTATGACAAGCGTTTCAAACGTTTGGGGCGTATGTCTGAGTTCTGGATTACCGCCATCACCTATCATGAAGAAGGTGATCGTTCGGGAATGTACAACCACTTCATCCGTGAAGCCAAGCAGCAACAGTCTTATTCGGGTGCTCTGGCTCGTGTAGGTGAGCGTGATGTTGAGCTAGTCAATGACCTGCTGAGCTATGCCTTCAACACAGAAGAGCCGATGGAAGGCTGCAATGTGCTGATGTACGGTTCACGGAAGTTGGACAAGCGTTCAGTTGTGCTGAACATCCTTGAAGGCAAGGCTGACGTAGTCTACGAACTGAACAAGCGCAACCTCAACCCAGGTGACTATCCGTCTGCTTGCTTGTTTGCACAAACATACCTTGCGGCAAATGCCCATAAGCTTGGCAAAGCTGTCCTGCTGGTTGATAATGCTGAAGATGCATTGTCACGTGGCGGACGCAAGGCAACATTCTTCTTTGGCATGACCGGTGAAGGTGGTGCAAAGATGGAAGGTGACACTGTGCTTGACAGTGATGAGCACCTACTGACCAAGAATGAGCTGCCCACCTTCTGGCTGATCAACAATGCTTCGTCATTGGCTGATGAAGCTGTAGGCCGCTTCCTCGTGCATTGTGAGGTTAAGGGTGGTTCACGCCAAGACCGTCGTAATGAGGTAGAGCGTGTTGTCAAGGAGCTGAACCTGCCTGATGAGCTGTCATTGGCGTTGTCGAAGTACTATGAGCTCGGTTCGCATCAGATTCGTTCTGCTGCCCGTCTCGCAGGTATCTTCAACAAAGAAGGTAAAGAAGCTGAAGCTTTGATCCTACGTTCAGTTGAGAACAGCCAGCGTGCACTCGGCCGTGAGAATGTGGAAGAGATTCGTGAGTCTATTACCACCTACGACCTTGGCTTGCTGAACCTCGGCGGCCGCTTCAAACCTGATGAGATCATCAACGCATTGAAGCGCAAGCAACAAGGCACCCTGTGCTTCTATGGCTTACCGGGCACCGGTAAGACCCAACTGGCTGAGTATATTGCAATGCAGCTGGACAAGCCGTTGCTGATCAAGCGTGCATCTGACATCCTGTCCATGTGGTTGGGTGAAGCTGAACAGAACATCAAGAAGATGTTTGATGAAGCCAAGTCTGAAGGTGCTGTGCTCCTGCTGGATGAAGCTGATAGCTTTATTCGTGACCGTGCGCTGGCTCGTGCATCGCATGAAGTTACTATGGTCAATGAGCTGCTGACTCGCATGGAGCGTTTCAACGGTGTGTTCATCTGCGCTACCAACTTGTTCGAACAACTGGATGCAGCCGCACTCCGCCGCTTTACCTTCAAGCTTGAGTTCCACACCCTGTCCGAAGAGCAACGCATCAAGATGTTCTTCAACGAGACCGGCGTACAGTTGACCCAAGAGCATGACAACTGGTTTGACCTGATCAGCATCCGCTTCTTGACTCCTGGTGACTTTGCTACGGTCAAGCGCCAAGCTGACCTGCTGGGTACTGAGCTGACACCAGGTGAGTGGATTGACCAGCTGCGCATCGAAGCAAAAGCAAAGCTTGCCGGCATTAGCCGTCATGCACCATCCAATGAAGAGCTGATCCGTGAGATCACAACGAAGCAACCGAAAGGGAAAGACGAATGAAAGTAACAATTAACCACCTGCTCTCCCTGGCACGCTTGCCGGTTCACTTTTGGACCGAGCTGCGGGGTGGGAAGGAACATTACGGGAACCCAGGTAGCAGCTTGATGAGCTATGCTGTACCGAAGCTTTCGCATGAGATCATCACGATCCCGCTCGAGCTGTATGAGTCGGTCAATGAATGCACGGCTTTCATCAAGGACCCAGAAAGCCTGTCAGCCATCTATGTGTGGATCAACACCAAGGCAACTGAAGTTGCTACGGCTGCCACCAGCTTGCCTGACAAGGGTAAGCCGAAGGTATACAAGGAGCTGCAGACCTTGATGGCATGCCTTGACAATATGAAGAGCATGTATGAAACTGTTGCAGGCTCTCGTGGTGCCATTGGTGATACATTTGACCCTGATCAGCAAGTGTGTAAGCTGTACATGCAAGCCCT